>OGCI01002309.1_pt1 | contig 13052 bp, 12 predicted proteins | sample 1570021 | NCBI WGS metagenome assembly OGCI01 (sample SAMN06264664, study PRJEB24512) | hot springs metagenome | isolation source: Hot spring water | place: South Africa: Tshipise | collected 2015-06-21
GAATCGTGTTTAATCTCATCGTGGCTCCTTTCTTTAAAAGAGTTTTCCGTTCCGTGGATTATTCCACGGAGGGAGCCACATTTCAATTTTCAACTAAAAACAGTATAATCTCAAATATTTCTTTTGTAAGGCATTAAGTCACATCATTAGCAAGGCTAAAGCCTTGCGCTACACAACTTTATCACAAAGGTTTAATAGGCGGAATTGTAGATGGCGATGGCATCTTCGAGCGTGATTTTTCTTGGGTTATTAGCGAGGAGTCGTGTCACTTTCATGGCTGCTTCAGCCAATCCGAGAATTGCATTTTCCGGGATTCCAACGTCTCTGAGTCTCCTCGGGACTCGAATGTCGTCGGAGAGCCGTTCCACAAATTTTACTGCCAACTCTGCTCCGTCCATAACGGAAAGTGAATCCACCTTCTCCCCAAATGCCTTTGCCATCTGAACGAATTTTTCAGGGCATCCGAGGATATTGTACCGCATCACATAGGGAAGCATTAATGTATTCGTAAGCCCGTGGGCGAGATGGAATTCTCCTCCGAGGGGGTAGGCAAAGGCATGAACTGCCCCAACACCGGCGTTGGCAAAAGCGATCCCTGCCAGAAGGCTTCCCTCCATCATGTTTGAACGGGCAATCAGATGGTCCCCATTCGCATACGCCATCCTTATATTTTTTGAGATTAATTCCATTGCCCTGAAGGCAAAGAGGTCTGATAAGTCGGTGGCATTGATCGAATAGAATGACTCAATAGCATGGGTTAACGCATCCATTCCAGTGAAAGCAGTGACAGAAGGGGGAAGACCAATGGTCAGTTTTGGATCAACGATAGCCACCTCTGGGAAAAGATAAGAGCTAACGATCCCTTTTTTCAATTTTTCTTTAGTGTCAGATAAGATGGCGATGGGGGTGACTTCGCTTCCGGTTCCAGCTGTGGTAGGAGCCAGGATTACGGGTAATCCCTGATTGGGAACGAGATCAATTCCAAAAAAATCATCGATCTTTCTGGGATTGGTGAGAAGGATTGACGTGACCTTGGCAATGTCAAGAGAACTTCCTCCTCCGAAACCAATGATGAGATCGATCCCTTCCTTTTTGGCTTTCTCGGCACTTTTCTCGACCACCTCGATTCTCGGGTCAGGTTCCACGCCATCAAATATCACAAAAGGGAGACCAACTGAATGGAGGGACGTCTGAATGGTTTCAAGAAGGCCAGCCTGAATCACACCTGGATCTGTAATGATCAGAACTTTCTTGGCTTTGAAAAGTTGAGCCTCGGTACCTATTTTTTCAATTGCTCCGGGTCCGAATAGAATTCTTCTGGTCGTCCTGAAGAGAGTGACTTTTTCCATCATGAGAACAGAACTCCTGTAAGCATCCCAGTTTATCTTCCAACGAGTTTTAAGAGTTTCTCATTTTCGAGGATCTGGCGAGGATGTCCCTCAAAGATGATCTCCCCCCGTTCGACAATATAGGAACGTTCTACTGTTTGTGAAGCGAACCGGACATTCGATTCACCCAAAAGGATGGTGACTCCCAACCCTCTGATCTGGGTTAATGCCTCTGTAAAATGTTTTACGACAAGAGGGGCCAGTCCTTCAAACGCCTCATCTAAGAGTAAAAGCGATGGATTGAGGGCGAGAGCTCTTGCAATAGACACCATCTTTTTTTCCCCTCCACTAAGGTTAAGCCCTTTACGGGTTAATAACGTCTTAATTCGGGGGAAGATGGTGAAAATCTTTTCAAAATTGAATATCACGTCTTTCACTTTTCGATTTCTTATCCAGGTAGAGAGAAGGATGTTCTCTTCCACGGTGAGATCCGGAAAGACTCTGGCATCTCCGGGAGAATATCCTATCCCGAAGAGGATCCTTTTCCTGGAAGAGAAAGAAGTGATCTCATTTCCTCTGAAAAAAATCTTACCGGAACGGCAAGGATAAAGACCAACGATGCTCTTAAGAAGCGAACTCTTCCCGGCCCCGTTCCTTCCTAAAAGGCAAATAATTTCTCCTTCGTTCATCCAGAAAGAGACATTTCTTAATATCTGTGTTGAGCCAATAAAGACATCCAATTTTTCAACGTTTAATATCATATCAGTTAGCCCAGAATGCCAAACAGGTTGGCCTTAACCTCCCGATTTTCCATGACTTCCTCAGGTTTTCCTTCCGCCATAATTTTTCCTTCGTGCATAACAATAACCCTATCCGAATACCCCGACACAATATCCATATCGTGTTCAATAATCAAGGTCGAGATGCCCTCCTTTCGGATCGCAAAGACAATCGAATCCATGACCTTGAATTTGTCTTGAGTGGCTACTCCACTTGTGGGTTCATCAAGGAGGAGAAGGTTTGATTTTAATGCGAAGGCAATTGCTACATCCAGAACCTTTAGGTCCCCTTCAGAAAGTCCCTTAGGAACCAGCTCCTTTTTATCCAGGAGGTTGAAATTGTCCAAGATTCGGATTGCTTCTGAGGTCACATCGCCAAAATGATTCGCATGCCGTAGGGCACTCTGAGTGATTCCATATTTAGAAAAGAGGGCGGTTCTCACATTGTCCAGAACCGTGATATTTTCAAAGATCTGAATCAGCTGAAAGCTCCGGCCGATTCCTTCCTTAATCCTTGTGTAGGGAGAAGTGTAAGTGATATCGTTTCCATAAAAAAGAATGGTTCCGCCATCCGGTTTTAGAAAACCGCTGATAAGGTTGACTAAGGTTGTTTTCCCAGCCCCATTCGTTCCGATGATGGAAACGATTTCACCTTGCTGGATTTGTAGGTTGACATGATCCACTGCCACAAATCCACCAAAAGATTTTTTTAGATCCTTAATGATCAGCATGAAATTTCCTCAGAGTTTTCTTATCCTATGCCACAGTTGCGCGACCGCTCCTGTTATACCATTCGGCAAAAGCATGACGATAATAATCAGCGTTCCCCCGATGACAAACATCCAGTATTCGGTATGTCCCATGGCGTATAACTTCAGATAGGTGAAGAGGATGGCCCCTATGATGGGTCCTTCGAACATTCCGAATCCGCCCAACAAGGTCATATAAACAATTTCTCCCGAAAAAACCCAGTGAGACAGGTCTGCCGTGACATGACCATTGATAAAAGACCAGAGGGCGCCTCCAAGGCCGACATACATGCCCGAAATAGAAAAGGCATAAAGCCGATAACGTCGCACCCGGATGCCGATCATCTCCGCTCGGACTTCGTTATCCCGAATGGCTTGAAGAGATTTGCCAAAAGGGGAATTAACAATTCTTTTCATGACCAGGAAACTGATCGCAAAGACGGCCAAAAGAAAATAGTAATAGGTTCCTGAAAGAAACTGCGGCCTTCGAATGCCCGCAAAGGAGAAACCCAAAAGGCTAGGAATGGGCACTCTCAGACCATCGGACCCTCCTGTGATATGATAAAGTTTAAATAATAGAGCGAAGAGAAGCATCGAGAGCGAAAGAGCCAGAATAGAAAAAAAGACTTTTGTATGCCTCACACAGAGAAAACCGAAAAGAAGAGCGACCACCATCGAAAAAAAGATGGCAGCCGGGATCAGGATTTCCAGGGAGTAGGCTTTTGGATAATATTTCCAGATCATGGCGACGGTGTAGGCACCGACAGCGAAATAAGCACCGTGGCCAAAGGAGAGAAGCCCCGTATATCCCAGAAGCAGGTTGAAGCCCAATCCGACGATGGCAAAGGCCAGGCCATATTGGAATAACATCAGGTCGTGAAGAGAAAGGATCTTAGGGACAAATAATAAACCGATAAGTATAACTGCATAGAGAATCCACCTTGGGTTCTGTAAGATTTTTTTTAAATGCACTTTCTATCTCCCAAAAAGACCTGCTGGTTTTACAACTAAGATGATAGCTGCAATTAAGAATAAGAGAGGTAGTTCGATTTCTGGGAAGATGGCAATTCCAAAGGATCTCGTAAAGCCTACAATAAGAGCCCCCACCAATGCTCCTTTAAGGCTTCCTAGGCCTCCTATGACCACTACGATGAAGGCAAGGATGAGAGGCTCATGACCAAACCCTAATAGGGCAGGGCTTGTCGGAACGACCAGAGCGCCAGCCAATCCCGCTAGGCTTGCTCCGAGGATAAAAGCAAAGGTGCTGAGTTTGCCTATATCGAGCCCAAGACCTGTTGACATTTCTCTATCCATGGAGATAGCCCTTAACATAATACCCACTTTTGTTTTTGACATGAATAACCAAACCAGGATTCCCACGATCAGGGTAACAAACATTACAAATAGGAAATAATTGGGATAGACGTGACTTCCAAGATTGATTTTCCCTAAGTGATCAAAGGGGGCAGACGCATAATAGGCCTTTCCACCCCATACCATTTTCATCACATCATCCAGCAGAAGGAGCACTCCAAAAGTAAGCAGTAACTGATATTCGAGGGCTCGTTTGTACATGGCCCTAATCAAGGTTTTTTCCAAGACGAATCCGACCATACCGGCGAGTAAAAATCCGCTCAGCAGTGAGATGAGAATCAATAGAGTCGGGACTTCTGCTCCTATCGCGATCACTGTCCATGCGGCCATGAAGGCCCCAATGGCATAGAGGGAACCATGAGCAAGATTAAGCACTCCCATCACTCCAAGGATGATGTTCAGTCCAAGGGAGATGAGAAATAAAAGGGCGGCAAAATAAAGACTGTTAAGGGTATAGATTAGCAACATAATTCGTTACATTCAAGTGGAAGGGGCAGGGGAGGTTTTAACCTCCCCATACCCAAGTTTTTATCTTGTTCTTTTTCTTTATACCTTGCTATTTCCAGCTATTGATCCAGTCCACGGTCTTCATCCGAATTGGAGGATTGACCTGATCTGCAGGGAAAACTTCCATCTTATCTAGAACCGGGAAAGGATATTTGGGCGTCATCTTCGTTAATCCAACTAATACCTCCTCTATAGCGTTATGGTCCTCCCTGATGGTGAGCAGACCCGAAGGCGTGGGAAACGTCAGACCAGCCATAGCTTTTGCAACCTCTTCAACCGTGGGCCACCCTCCGACTGCCTTTCCAGCTTTCTCAACGGCATGTTTATAGGAATAGATAGCCTGATAAGCATGGTATCCTGGATAGGGAGGATATTTTCCATATCTCTTGTGATATTCACCAACAAACCATTTTTGCAGGTCGGCAGAAGCTTTGTCTTTGGGCGTGTACAAGAAGTAATGCGTTCCAGCACAGCAGATGATCTGCCCTTCAGGGAAGTCTTTTCCTAATTCCTGAGGGTATGGTTCTCCTCTAGACCAGGCAGTTTTGATCTTTTTAAAAAAACCCATGCCTATTGCTTGCTTTGTGAAGGTGACCGCGTCCCCACCCCAAAGTGAAGTGTGGACGATATCGGGTTGGTCTCCCATCAGGGCGCTAATATGTGCGGTAAAATCTGTTGTAAAGAGAGGGGGCCAGAGCGCTTTTGTCACTTTGACATCGGGCATCAATTTCTTCATTGCGGTTTCAAAGATGAGCCAGCTATCCCTTCCCCAGGCGTAATCCTGATTGATGCCAGCGATGCTTTTGATTTTTGGGAAATATTTTTTGATATAGAGGGCCAGGCCGATGTTATCGATACCAAGATGGGCTTTGCTTCTAAAACCCAGTTTAAATTTTGGGACATCGAAAGGAGATTTCCCTCCTTCCATCAGTTCATGCGTTCCGCAGTCATAAGCAACGATCAACCCGCCCAGTTCGTCGGCGAGTGGAAGCACAGCCAAACAATCGGCGGATGAAATATAACCCAAGACAACATCCATCTTGTCTTCGAGGATCAGCTTTCGGGCAAGTTTGACCTGTGCATCAACTCCGCCCGCTTCATCTTTGCTGTGGAGTTCGATTTTTCGGCCAAGAATTCCACCATCAGCATTGATCTTATCGGCGCACATCTTGAAAACATTATCACCGGGAATGCCAAATGGGGCCGCTGCAGCACCGGTGAGAAAACTAACCGCTGCCACTTTAACGGGTGTGGTAGGAATGGCACGTTTGGATTGGCTAAAAGATTTCATTGGCACACCGAGGGCGCCTGCCGACAGGGCAGTTGCTCCGATATATTTTAGTAACTTTCGCCTTGAGATTTCTTTCGACATCATCCTTTCCTCCTTTCTATTGAGTCATTCTATATTGTAGAAAAGTTAGTGATCTGTTTATTTCACCTCCTTTTCATTTGGGATATTTAAGTTTCACGACTTACAAAAATTCTTATCATACCATTAAAGTCATGTCAATAGGTTTTTTTTGGGGTCTGTCCCACTTTACTCGCTGGATGATTAAGGGAGTTTCAAATTGGATCGATAGAAGAGAGGTCTTGCCTCCAAGTATGAGTTCCCAGTGATCCTAAGCCAACTCCAATTCTCTGGTGCTCTCTCAATTGACGAATATATGCCCAGAGGAGGAAGCCGATATGAACAAATCGCTGGAGATGCCTTCCAACGCCGAATCCTCTATGTCGAACCCGTCACTTGGCTTTATGGACGTGGGGTAAGTGAAAAGTTTCTCCGAAAGCTTGATGGGTGGGGCATCCATCCATACTGCGTAATCTTTGACCTCTGGACCACCTTCTCTAAAGTCGTCTGTAAAGTCTGGCCTGAGGCTTCCCTTCAATATGATCACTTTCACGTCATGCAACGGCTCTGGCACTATTTCAAAAATGCCCTCATCCAATTCCGAAAGTCTCTCAAAAGGGGACGTTGGCCCTTCCGTCGTGAAGAACTCTGGGAGATGAAATGGGGACTGCTCAAACCTATGGATCCATGGACTCAAAAAGAACACCTCCTCATCCCCGAAATGATTGAAATCTATAAGGGAACTCCGGTCGAAAAAGTCCTCCTCTTTAAAGAAGAACTCTGGAATATCTTCGAGCTCTCTAAAACCAAAAAAGAAGCTGTGGCTAAAAGAAATGTCTTGGCGCAAGAGCATTGGTGGCGGGATTCCTGGCATCTCGAAAAATATATGGATTTTCTAATGAGCCCTAAGTTTGATCTCATGCTCACCTACCTTGAAAATCCACGAGTCCCCCGATCTGGACACTCTGAAACCCTTATCAACGTCTGGCGACAAATTGAAACCGTGCGAAGAGGATTTAAAACTCATCAAGGCCGCCTCGATCACCTAAAACTCTATCAAATCACTCACTACCTCCAACTATCTTTTTGAAGATTTTGATTAGCGAGTAAAGTGGGACAGACCCGTTTTTTTAATATATAATTTTTCTATCTCGATTTGAAAGTCGGTTTATGATAACCTTGCCTCACACTTAACCTGAAAGGTGAGAAAGGGGTGGAAGAGAAAGTGACGAGGAAGGGTTTCAGGAGGGGGGAAGAATAAATTATACTGGATTGGCGAACAGTCGTTTGGTGCAAAAGAAGGGAATCGTTTGTTTATTGGCGAGAGAAGGTAAAACTACGAAAATTACTTCTTCTCCACAGTTTCAGAAGATGTTAAATTTGACGAGAAAACAGATTTATGAAGGGGGTGAGGGGAAATTTCAAATATCTTTGTTTAGTATTTAGCACGAAGAATTTTGGAGAGAGATAGAAGGAAAATAAAGAGCCCCCCTTGAGGTTGGACTCTAAAAGCAAAACCGAGATTCCGAACCAGATTCGGGATGACAAAAGACGAGAGCCGAATCCAATTACTCAATTCCAACGATCTTTTTGGCCCAGCGTTTTTTCTGTTCAAGATTACCTAAACGGCTGTACATGACCTTCTGGGTTTGTGGCGATCCGGCGCCGTGCATGGATTCGACCAGGGCCGTTCCGCCGCTCATGTTTTCGATAAGCCTGATAATCTTCATCCTCGCCTCTACTGATACTCCTTCAGCACCTGCGAGATACTTCTTTACATACCGGCCCACTTCACTGCTTTCCAGATCGCCCTGAAAGGGCATGGTGGCGACAATTCCACCGGCAATATCGTGAGCCAGACGGGAGATCTCATAGATGTGACGTGTGACATTATGTTTTGTGGTATTGGCAAGAAGCGGGTCAGGATAGTAAGCTCCGGAAGAGGTCTTGTATCCCATTGCCGAGCAAGCGATGGATCCCGAGTAGATCGTCTCGGCAAGGTGAATCATCTCTGCCAGTTTCTCTTTAATGTGGGATGCATTGGCTGTTCCTTGATACTCTGCAGCCAATGCCGTAGCTCCCACCAATATGTCGGAAACCCCTCCCTTACATCCCCCGTAATTCTGGCGATGTAACGTGGCAAACCGTTCGACCAGGATTCCGGCCATGTCATGTTCTCCACAGAGGAAGACCCTCTCCCAGGGAATAAAGACATTATCAAAGATGATGAGCGCTTCTCCACCTACGGCCCCGAATGGATTTCCGGCATCGATCCCCTGTTCAAACTTCCTCTCCTCATTGGTCTGCCGGCCGAAGATGAGAATGACCCCAGGGGTATTGAGAGGAAAGGCACAGGCAAGGGCATAGTCCCGGTCCTCCTCCCTCATTGCCTGTGTGGGCATGATCAGGATTTCATGGGAATTGATGCCTCCGGTCATGTGGGCCTTGGCTCCACGAATCACGATTCCATCGGGACGACGCTCCACAACGTGAGTGAAGAGGTCTGGGTCTGATTGCTTGCCCGGAGGAAGGGACCGGTCTCCTTTGGGGTCGGTCATCCCGCCCACCAGCATCACATTGCTCTCCTGGACATGAATCAGGTACTTCTTAAATCGTTCGAAGTAGTCGGTCTTATATTTTTGATCGACATCATAAGCCGTCATGTAGGTGGCATTTAAAGCATCGAATCCAACACATCGCTGAAAGCAGGAGCCAGTCTCATGGGCAATGAGACGAAGCATCTGGACCTTCTTGATCAGGTCATCCACGCTCTGATGGATGTGAGTGAACCGGTTGATCTTGTGGCCGGTGAGATGAGAGGTGGCGGTCATCAAATCCTCATGCTCGGGACGAAGGGCGAGTTCATAAGTGAGGGCGGCGGATTCGATGTGGGGCCGGAGGGCAGGGTGCTCGGTGACATCCTCCACCCGTTTGCCGTTGTAATAGACCACATGATGAAGGTCTTTGAGACTCTGGATGTAATCCTCTTTAGTGACAATCCGTTTCATGGGTTTGCTCCTCCTGAAGCGCATAGCGCATAGAACATCCATCCTTCGTCCCGCTTTGCGGAACCACGGAGGACAGGTAGCGCATAGCGTTAAATAAACAAAAAAGAAAGAACAGAGGTCCCGAATCAAGTTCGGGATGACAAAAACCTCTATTTCGTTGTCATGCTGAACCCTGAAAGTGTAAAGCCTTTTAATGGGTGTTTCGGCATCTCTTCAGGTATTTCTCAGTACCCTTCTTAAAAATTTTCCGGTGGCGGTCTTGGGGACCTCGTTCACAAATTCAACCTGCCTTGGATATTTGTAGGCCGCCATCCGCTCCTTACAATGGGTGATGATCTCTTCTTCAGTGACTTTGCCTTCGAACCCTTGCTTCAGGGCCACAAAAGCCTTGACCGTCTCTCCCCGATAGGGATCCGGCACACCGATCACGGCGACTTCCCGGACTGAGGGGTGGAGGTAGATCACATCTTCCACCTCTCTTGGCCAGACTTTGAATCCGGAGGCAATGATCATATCTTTCTTCCTGTCAAGGAGATAGATCCATCCTTTACTGTCCATTGTGCCCACATCTCCAGTAAAAAGCCAGCCTTGACGAATGGCGTGAGCAGTTTCTTCGGGTTTATTCCAGTATCCCGGGACAATGCCCGGTCCCCGAATGACCAGTTCACCAACCTCTCCCGGAGGAAGCTCCTTTTCGGGATTGCTCAGGTCCATAATTTTTGCATCATGGCTCGGAATGGGAACTCCGATGGCAATGGCTCCAGTGGAGGGATCCACAGGTGCTCTCAATCCGAGGGGAACCAGCGTAGCCGGTGATGTGCTTTCGGTGAGGCCGTAAACATTGTGGATATAAGTTCCCGTCAGTTTTTCAAATCGCTCCACCACAGCAGGGATGACAGGTGCTCCCCCGCTGTAAACTTTCCGTAAAGAGGAGAGATCATATTCTCCGATGTCCGGATCATTCATCAGGGCGATAAAGACGGTGATGGCTCCGATCGTACAGGTGGCTTTCCACCTCTCGATCATCTGGAAGGTCGTTTTGGGATCAAAACGATAATATAGGATGAGTGGCGTGCCGGAGGCGATACAGGTTCCGATATGACCGACCATTCCTGTCACATGGAAGAAGGGAGCTACACCCAGCATGGTATCCGAAGGGGTCAACTTCCAGCAATGGCGGTAGACTTCGGAATTAAATGCGACATTCCCATGGGTGTTCATGGCCCCTTTGGGAGAGCCTGTTGTCCCGGAGGTGTAAGTGAGATAAGCCACATCCTCAGGTGAAAGCTTAACCTCTGGAGGATTTTTCCCTCGATAACGCTCAATCAGGCCGATGAAGTCCATGGTATTTGAATCCCTCTTTTTTTCTACTCCTTTGAGAAGGGAAGGGCGGGGACTCTCAGGATCGATAAAGTCAAGCTCCGATGTCGTGATCACATGCTCAACACCTGTCTCCTGAACCACTTTTCGGGCTATCTCTCCGTAAAGCGATTCCATACAGATAAGGACCCGTACCGAGGCATCGCAAAAGTAGTAGGTCAGTTCTTTCTCCCTGTACATGGGATTGAGTGGGACGATGATTCCACCGCACTTCCAGATGGCCAACTGACCGATGATAAATTGCGGGATATTTTGAAGAAAGAGAGACAGGCGATCCCCTTTTTTTATGCCGAGGTCGATCAGGGCAGAGGCCAAGGCATCGCTCATCTCATCGAGTTCCTTGTAAGAGATGATTTTATCAAAGTAATAGAGGGCAGGGCTTTGAGCTTGACGCTGAACCGTCTTTCGGAGATGGTCCAGAGCATTGGTCGCCTCCGGAATTAAATCTGGCGAATAATCCTTGGGATATAAAGAAAGCCATCGCCTGGATTGATTCTTTAAATCCATCATTCCTCTCCTTTAATGTCAGCTAATAATTTTAACCAGTCCATCAAGGATTCGAAATCATTTTCTCCCGTGACCGAAAAATGATTGATCGTTCGACCTAGATCCTGGGCTGAACAGGCCCTTGGGCACCCGCTCATGAGAATCATCCCATCAATATCCTGTTGGTCATGGTGAACAAAAACGAACTGATGATTGAACTGAGACTGAGCCCTTTGAACGATTTCCACTCTCTCATAGGTAGGATTGCATCCTCCGCAGTATTTAATTCCGATTTTTTTCACTTCGAATAAGGTGTCATGCCGAACTTGTTTCGGCATCTCCAAGAATGGGACTACCTCCTTCATTAGAGGTTAAAATCTGAGACCCAGAAACGAGTTCAGGGTGACAGAAATCCATGTGGCCTTACCAGACCGTCCAGCCTCCATCCACGTAGATGGTTTGACCTGTAATGAAGTCCGATGCCTTGGCAGCGAGGAAGATGACCGTTCCCTCCAACTCCGGGAGATACCCCCATCTGCCCATCGGCGTTCGTTCGTTGATGAAGTTGAATCTCACTGGATCATTCCGGATCTGTTTGACCATATCGGTCTCAAAATAGGTCGGGCCAATAGCATTTACACGCACCCCCTGCTTGGCCCATTCAAGGGCCATCACTTTGGTCATCTGCTCAACGCCGCCCTTGGAGGAGGCATAGGCCAATTGATTGGCAAGACCGACCTTCCCAAAGATCGAACTCATATTGATCACCTTGCCGTACCCCCGCTCAATCATCTGGGGGACGACGGCTTGAGCCACCAGGAAATATCCTTTCAGGTTGGTGTTGATGATCAAATCCCATTTCTCCTCAGGATACTCAAGAACCGGAACACGATAATTGGTGCCGGCGTTGTTCACGAGGATATCAATGCGACCAAAGTACTTCAATATCTCTTCAACTCCTTTTTTCACTTTATCCTTGGAGAGGACATCCAGTTCAAACCCTGTAGAATTCCGACCCATTGCCTGTATCTCAGATGAGACCCGTTTAAGATCGGCGGGGTTTCTACCGCAAACAGCAATGTCTGCTCCAGCCTTTGCTAAAGCCTTAGCCACTGTTTCACCCAGCCCGCGGGTGCTTCCGGTGATCATGGCAACCTTGCCCGTTAAATCGAAAAGATCCACGATTGCCTCCCAAATTATAAGTAAGGAATTCGGAGTTGGGAGTTCGGAGAAAAGTAAAATTTTCAAATGCTCCGAACTACGAACTCATGACTCTGAACTATTTTTTAGGACGCCAGCGAAGCGGTGGTGCATAAACCGCTCTCTTTCCCAGCCCCTCTTCAATTAGAATCAGTTGATTATATTTCGCTACCCGATCGGTTCTGGAGGTGGCGCCTGTTTTGATCTGACCCGCACGAGTGGCTACTGCAAGATCGGCAATGGTTGTGTCCTCTGTCTCTCCTGAACGATGTGAAATGATGGTTCGATAGCCGGCTTTCTGTGCCATTTTAATCACATCGAGGGTTTCGGTCAGGGTTCCAATCTGGTTGAGCTTGATCAGGATGGCATTGGCAATTCCTTCTTGAATCCCTTTGGAGAGGCGCGCCGGATGAGTCACAAAGATATCATCTCCTACCAGCTGAACCTTTTTTCCGAGACGGAGCGTCATTTTTTTCCATCCCTGCCAATCGTCCTCAGCAAGACCATCCTCAATGGAGAGGATTGGAAATTTTTTGATTAGGCCTTCATAATAGGCGATCATTTCATCCTGAATCCTGCGTGAAAACTATGGATTAGACTTTCAATTTCTCAATTTTCTTTATGGCGTATTCGAAAGCGTCCCTATACAAGAAATTAGCCGGCAACTTTAAGGTTGGCCTGTTTTTTGGATTTATAAGTTCGCCGGGAATAAGCAGCAATCGAGATCTTAAAGTTCTGAGAGTCATGTTTTGAAACTCCACTGGTAGACATAACCGCTTGAACCAGTTGATGAGATTGTAAGAGAATAGAAGGGTATGGAAATAAGCCTCGTTGGCTGCAAAATATTTCGTGGGAATTTTTCCTAAAGGATAATCCCCTTTGAGTTCTTTGAT
>OGCI01002311.1_pt1 | contig 13052 bp, 9 predicted proteins | sample 1570021 | NCBI WGS metagenome assembly OGCI01 (sample SAMN06264664, study PRJEB24512) | hot springs metagenome | isolation source: Hot spring water | place: South Africa: Tshipise | collected 2015-06-21
AAACTTGGCGTCTTCCCGCCGATCGCAGCCATTTTGCTGCCGCGCATCATCGGCGAAAAACGCGCCCGCGAATTGATCCTGACCGGGGACCTAATCGATTCGCTCGAGGCCTTCCGACTTGGCGTAGTCAATCACCTCGTGCCGTCGGACCAACTACAGACGAAGACCGAAGAAGTGTTGAACAAATTACGCGAACTCTCCGCACCCGCACTCGAAGCGACGCGCCGTGCGTTGGATGCAGCGCGGGGCCGCCCGTTCGAAGCGGCGCTAAACGCGGTCGAAGACATATACCTCAACGAGCTGATGAAGACGCATGATGCGCACGAAGGCATCGCCGCCTTTCTCGAAAAGCGTAAACCACAGTGGCGCCATCGTTAGGGACCACCCGATGCCCGCAGAGAGGCGGCCGTCGTGATCGAGAGACACACTCGCAGCGTTTGTCGAAAATCACCACCCCACGGATGAAGCGCCGAGACGCGATCGCCTTACGAGCAACACGATCCAAGCGCTGGGCGTTCTTTCCCGTTCCCGCGCCCGAATTCTTCCCTTCTTTAAACTCAGCGTTTTGACATCTTGGCCACGGCAGGTATCATAGAAAAGTTCGATGGTCCCTCACGCTTCGCACCGGTCGGCCAGCGATGGAAGAAAGAACGACAAGGGTTGATGCTAAAAGATTCGCCTGCCGAATAGCAGCGATTCTCGCCTACTCAACTCTGTCGCTTCTTTTGCTCGGCGGATGCACGTTGGAGCCGGAAGAGAATGGCCGTCGCGCTCTGCCGAAGTCCCTGCGTGACGTCCCGGCGGACAAACTCGCTTATCGTTTCACCCCAGACGTCGAGCCGCTGCCGGAATTTGAAGTCACCAACGCCGACGAGAAGCACGCTGCCGTGCAAGCCGATTTCGTGACCCGCCGCGCCGAAGAGGCACTGCTCCGTACCGTGGTTTCACCCGACGGCCAACGTGTGCTGGCTGTCTATGCGACGCACGAAACGCCCGAAGGAGCTTTCCGCATCGATCTCTATTCGAGCGATGGCAGCTTCCTGCGCAACATCCTTCCGCTCGATTTGGTCGGAGCCTTTCCGCAATCGGTGGCTTGGTCGCCCGACGGGCAAGCGATCGCTTTCATCGGCAAACGCCATCCGACCAGTCAAACGACGGAGACACCGCAACCACCACCGCTCGCGTCTCCCTCGCCGCCGGAACCATCCGCGAGCGTTGCGCCACTCATCCCATCAGTGCCGACCTTTTCGACCGAGCAGATTTACGTCTGCGACCGCGATGGCTTCGCCTTGCGACCGCTGACGGCGCGCGACGGGCTTATCTATTTTCATCTTGCGTGGGCGCTGGACGGTCACGCCATCGCCGCGCTCGCCTGCAAAGAGTTCGAGTTCGACGCGCGCATGGCCGAAGGAAGACCGACCGCAGGCCGCCCGCGCTTGATCACCCTCGACGGACAAGAACGCCTCTTGGACGACCGGCCGACCGATGTTCTCCCCGTTTGGTCACCCGATTCCTCCAAAGTGGCTGCGGCGTTCGACACGGAGGTGATGATCTACGATGCGGCTTCTCCGAATCCGACGCAGGCGAGCATTCCGTTGCACGACCCGCTGCTCGAAGCCTCAGCACGCTACGACGCCGAACGCCTCCAAGCGTCGCAAAACGAGCAAGCTTCGCCTCAACTTTCGCCGAGCAACGGCACGCAGGCCAGTAAACCGAACGCCGCTCCTGCGCGAACCTCACCCTCCCCGGAACCTTCGTCAGCCGAAACGCCACTCTCCTTCAATCCGATCATCAGACTCGAATGGCCGCAGCCGGATAAGATCTACTTGCAAACGGGCTTCGTCCGTATCTACGCCAACGAGACGGTGACCAGCTACCTGCGCTGGCACCTGCTCGAAATTCACTCTCAGATCATGATCTTGAAGTAGAAGCCGGCGAGATTTGCCGAGGCCCCACAGGGCACACACAACATGCGCATAAAGTTCGCCATGCTCTTGGAATGGAAGCCGACAAGAGCCGCGAGAGGGACCGGCTTGCATTCTCCGCAACGCGAAGCATGGGTGAATCGCCCGTCATCACAGGCTCGAGTTCGACGCGGGCGCGTTCAGCACCGGACGCGCAATGAAGCGCGCGGCGAAGTTTGTTTGTTCCCGATCCGTTCTGTTAGAATGTTTGCGTCGAAGAAGAGTTGAGCCTTGTGCCATCCCGCGACGGATGCAATTCGCAAACCGCACGCCCTCGTAGCTCAATCGGTCAGAGCAGCGGACTCATAATCCGTTGGTTGTAGGTTCGAGTCCTACCGAGGGCACCAGCCTCTTCCTCGGTTCATCGAATCTTCTTGGGACTCCAGCTCGCTGCAGAAAGCATGGATGGATCTCGCCTGAAATCAACATTCTCGCTTGATCCAATTTGCGCGCCAGCGATGATGAGGCTCATTCGACGGAGACGGGTGCAAGCTCCGAATCCGACGCCGATGGATGCGCAAAACGCGCCAAGCGCCGTTTGAGTTCCTCCGGCAGCGTGACGCTCCGCATCGTGTCGCGGCGGACAGCGACGAGCACGAAGTGGGCTGTGGCGATCAACGCCTCTTCGCCTTTGCGTCGCACCTCGAACTCTAACCGCAACGACTTGTGGCCGAAATGGCCGACATAGGTCGCCACTTCCAGCAGATCATCGAGTTGCGCGGCGCGATGAAAGTCGCACTCGAGATGGACACGTGGCAACCAGATATCCAATTGATCGAACAAGCGGCTGTACGGGAGCCCGACGGCGCGGAAAAGCTCCGTCTCGGCGAACTCGAAAAAGCGGATGTATGCTCCATAGAAAATGATGCGCGCCGCATCGACGTCGCCCCAGCGGACGCGCTCTTCGATGTAGAACTTCCAGGGTTCTCGCAAGCTCTTCCACTCCTCGTTCGTGATCGTTTTTCGATCCTGCGCATCCCGCGTGAGCGTGCGGTCGCTAACAACATCTCCTCGTTCGTGAGCGTTCTCCCTTTAGGAGAGCCAATCAGTCGCCCGGTGCACCGATGTCGCTACGCTGCGATCCGCTTGCGCATCTTCGCCCGGCGTCTTCGTCAACGCTCCGGAGCGATGTTCTGAAGGAAGTCTTCGAGCGCGCGGTTGAAATCCTGCGGGCGCTCGATGTTCGAGACGTGAGCGGCCCCTTCGATCACCACGAGATGCGAACCGCGTATCTCGCCGTGCATCGCTTCGGACAGGCTGGGCGGCGTCAATTGATCTTCGCGCCCGACGATGATGAGCGTCGGAACCTCGATTCGCGCAAGAAGGTCGGTCTGGTCACGCCGCGCGGCCATGCCGCGTTGCGCAGCGGCGATGCCAGCCGGGTCGTTGCGTACGATCATCAAACGCAAGCGCTCTGTTATTTCCGGGTGCTCGCGCAAGGTCTGCGCGGCGACGAGCTTCGGGATCATCTCTTCCGCAATCGCTTCGGCCCCTTCTCGCAACGCGCGTTCGGCCATGCGCTCGCGATTGCGTCGTGCTTCTTCCGTGTCGGCTTCGGCGCGCGTGTCGGCGAGGATCAGCGCGCGCACGCGTTGCGGGAATTGGCGATAGAAAGCGAAAGCGACGTAACCGCCCATCGACAACCCGCCGATCACGGCCCGTTCGATCTGCATCCCGTCGAGCAAGGCGGCGACATCCTGCGCCATCTCTTCCATGGTCGCCGACGGCACGACGCTCGACTCGCCGAAACCTCTATGATCCGGAGTGATGAACCGCCATCGGTCGCTCAGCGCGGCAACCTGCTCGTGCCACATCGTGCGATTGAGCGGGAAAGCGTGAAGCAGGATGACGGGCAGTCCGTCTCCGGTGTCATCGTAACCGATCTTTACATCGTGTGATTTCGCAAAGGCCATTTCCCGGCTCCTCGGCGCAGATCATTTTACTTTCGATCCCGACCGAAAGTCACACATAGGCGCGCCTGCCTTGCACAAAGGGTTGCTTTTGCATCGCGCGGTTGCTACGTTAGCCTCCGAAAGGAACGCAGTGAGAGTGCTTCAGGTAAATTCGGCAACCAGCATCGGCGGCGGTGAGCGGCATGTAGCCGATTTAGCCAACGCTCTGGCGCAGCGCGGCCACGACGTCTATGCCGTTTTACGCCACCGTTCGCCGCTTGTCGGCGAATTACGCTCGCTACCCCAAGAGAACATCACGATGCTACCTTTGCGCAATTCGCTGGACATCGGCAGCGCCTTACGGCTTGCGCGCCTCATACGCGAACGCGAGATCGAAGTCGTTCATGCACACCTGGCGCGCGACTATCCCTTGGCCGCGCTCGCCGTTGAGCGCGCGGGTACTGCACGGTTAGTGATCACGAGACATGTTCTTTTCCCTCTTAACAGGCTTCACCGCTTCACTTTGCGTCGCGTCGCTTACGCCATCGCCGTCTCGCGCGCAGTTGGCGAGAGCTTGCGTGGTATCTTCGCCGAGTCCAAGATCGCGCACGTGCCGAACGGCATCGACTTGAAGCGGTTCGCAGCGATCGCTCGTTTGGGCGCTAGGGACCGCCTGTTGGTCGGAACGATCGGTCGCCTCGCACCGATCAAAGGGCACGAGGATTTCATCCGCGCCGCTTCGCTGATCGCGGCAAAGCGCGCCGACGTTGATTTCGTCATCGCCGGCGATGACGAATCGCCCGCAAAAGATACGCGGACGCAACTTGAACGGCTCATCCGCGAACTCGGTCTGAGCCAGAGAGTTCATCTTGCGGGGAGAGTCGATGAAACAAGCCGTCTGCTCTCAGACCTCGATCTTTTCGTTTCGGCTTCACGTTCCGAAGGATTCGGCCTCGCCATCATCGAGGCGATGGCGAGCGGCGTGCCCGTGGTGGCGACGCGCTCCGCGGGCGCGCGCGAGATCATCGAAGATGGTGAAACGGGACGGCTCGTTCCCATCGGCGATGCGCACGCTCTGGCCGAAGCTATCCTTTGCTTGCTCGATGACCGAGAGGAACGTGAGCGCCTGCGCCAACGAGCGTTGGAAACCGTCCGCCAGCAGTTCTCGCTCGAACGCATGGTCGAAGAGACGGAACGGGTTTACCGCCGAGCGCTCGCGCTTTCGGAATGAGAAGACAGCCGCGGCACCCGCGAAGTCGTCTTGCTCAGAATCATCGCTGCCGAACTCAAGACCGACCAAAACCGCTCACTTTTGCCCCGCTAGCGGCAACGCATCGTAATGCGCGAGCAGATCGACCGCATCGAGATAGGTGGCGATGCAACCCGCGGCGCGCAAATCTTCCACAGCCCCCCTGCTCGAAGGCAGACCAATGGTTCGCAAGCCCGCTTTGCTCGCTGCTTCCGCACTGTGCGGTGTATCGCCGAAGATGGCATCGCGCGGCGCAACGTCGCCTAAACGTTTCAACGCAGCTTGAAAGGTGTCCGGATGCAGCTTCGATCTTTCAGTGTTATCGGCAGAAGTCTCTTCCTGCACGAGACCATCTATTTTCGCGATGCGTTTGCAGCTTGCTAGTTCGTCTTCCTTGGCCGAAGAAGCGAGGGCAAGGCGTTTGCCGTCGCGCAAGATTCGCGCGAAAAGCTCGCGCACTGTGGAAGAAGCCCGAACTCGCGAGAGACGCTGTCGTTTGAAAATCGCGCCCCGCCGTTTCTCCAGTTCATCGCCGAACCGTTACAATTCCACCGGGAGAAGAGCGGAACAGCGGTCGAGACCAAAGACCGTTCATTTTTGGTACAGCGGAGTTTGCAAGCAATCGTTCGGCTTCTGCTCGCAAGTGGTGAAAAACAGCGTGATCATGCGCGTTCGACGAGGGCGAGAAGGCTCGGCATGAGAGTTGCTCTTCGATGGAAGAAAAATCAGAGGAGGTAGAGCAACATGGCAAAGCTCGTCACAGGATTGTTCAAGTCGCGCACAGCAGCAGAGGCGGCCGTCAACATGCTCGTCGAACACGGATACACGCGCGATGACATCAGTGTGTTGATGTCCGATTCAACCAAGAACAAAGAGTTCGCTATCGAAACGGGGACGCATGCAGCGGACGGCGCTGGTATCGGCGGCGCGGTCGGTGGCACGGTCGGCGCGATCTTGGCGGCCATCGCTGCTGTCGGAACGTCGCTCGCTATCCCCGGGCTAGGCATCGTCGTTGCAGGGCCGCTGGCCGCAGCACTCGCGGGAGCGGGAGCTGGCGGCGCGGCGGGCGGCCTGATCGGAGCCCTGATCGGCGCTGGCATTCCTGAGCATCGCGCGAAAGTTTACGATGCGGGATTGCGCGAAGGCGGTATATTACTCGGCGTCGAGGCGCAAACCGACGAAGAAGCAGACAAGCTCGAAAAACTCTTCGAGGATCTCGGCGCAGAACACGTCAGACAAGAGTAGACTCGCAGTTCGACGCTTACGACCTTTTCAAGAGGATGGCCTCATTGGCCGTCCTCTTTCAACACGCGACCGTCCCATGACAATATCTTACATTACAAAGGAGACCACAGAAGATGCGCGTCTTCGAGAACGACATCATGATCGGATCCCCTGTGGAGATCGTCTTTGATGCATGGGCAGATTTTGAATCGGTCCCGAAATGGTTTCGTGACGTGGTCGAAGTTCACCGCTCGGGACGTGACACGGCGCGTTGGTTGGCCGTTGCGAGCGATGGCGAACGGCTGAGGTGGGAGAGCGTCACGGAGAACTTTGAGCCGGATAAACGCATATTTTGGCGCTCTTTCCGCGGCGATGTTTACATTGAGTGCGAAGCCATCTTTCGCGAAGAGGACGTAGATAAAACCCGCCTGCGCCTCTCTTTTTGCTACGATGCGCCCGCAGAGCTGACAGCAGCCGCCGACGAGATCTTTCATAGGTCGCGCATGAGAGCGAACCTCGATGATTTCCGCCGGTGGATCGAAAGCCGGCCAGCATCGCGCGCAAGACGCGATAGCGCCAGAAGTATTGGACCAGAGAGCGATGACGAGGCGCGGCGACGCAAAGAGACCAGCGCGCCATCGCCCGAAGAACGTGGCAAGCCCGCTGGAGAGTTTTTGCGGCGCGGCGTTGATCGCCTTCTCGACCGCCCCAAAGAACGCTGGCGCCGACCACTCTAAGAGGCCGAGCCGAACTCGATCAGGCAAGATGCCGCATCAAGCGCGCCTGCCTTTGCGAATCATCCAAAACGAGAGAAGTGGGGAACTCAAACAGAGTTCCCCACTTCCATTCAGCCTTACTTGGTCTTGCTTCAGACCACTCTTAGCGCCTTTGGCATCGGCACTAGATGACGAAGGTCATCTTCCAATCTTGTCGCCAATGTCTTTGATCGTCTCGCCCACCTTGCGTCTCGCCTCGCCGACGCCTTCTCTCGCCTCGCCTTGAGCGTGTTCGGCTTCGCCTTCTTCTTCCAATTGGCGGTTGCCCGTAACCTCACCCAATTTGTCCTTCACCGCGCCTTTGGCCTGTTCCCATTTGCCCTGAATCTCGTCCTTGTTCGGAATACCCATGATCTGTCTCTCCCTTCTTGCTTGAAATCGCATCCGATGCCCGAGCCATATTAGCGAGCTTCGACATGCGGTCGTTTGGTCGGCAAACTTCATGCCAAAAGGGCTTTACCGGCAAATCACTGCTCCAAAGGCACTTCCTCGAGCGTTTTGCCGTTTCCGTGCGTAACGTAGCGAGCCACACCGGGTGGATTCAGTACATATCCGAGGATGATGTGGCCTCACCTCTTTGCGCTTTTTCGTCTTGCCCAGAGCCGAGAAGAGAGCGAAGCGCAAAGCTTGTTGAGCTTTGCGCTTCGCCCACATCATTCGACACGGGTTAGAACTGGAAGCGCACCGAGAGTTGCACTTGTCGTTCGCGGAAGAAGAAGGAGTTGTTCAGCCCGGTGCTTCCCGGCTGGCCAAAACTCGGTTGGGCGACGAGTCGTAGGTTGTTCGGATCGCTGGAGTCCAAGTTATAGAGCGTATCATTGACGCTGGTTACGTTCACCCGATTGAACAGGTTGAAAGCTTCGGCGAGGAATTCTAGCGCGGTCTTCTCCCCGAAGCGGAAGCGGCGCGAGACGCGCAGATCGACTGTCGCCTGCGCTGGCGAACGGAAGATGTTGCGTGTGATGAACGGGACGCGGCTTCCGCCGCCGCTCGAACCGCTCAGGTTTACGTCAGCTTGTGCCGTGTACGGCAGGCCGGAGAAGATCGTGACCACCGGTGCGAAAGTGAACCCGTTGAAGATGGCCCGGCCAAGAGCGCTTCCCGTTTCGCCGACGAAGTTCGGGGTCCAAACGGCGCTGGCCGTGAATTTGTGCCGACGGTCGAAGTTGGAGTATCCGGCTTCGGAACTCAGATCGAAAGGATTGAAGGGAACGTTGGTCGTCGTGAAGGTCGTTGAAGTTTGCCCCGTGTCGGTGGCCCGTGAGAGCGTGTAGCTCAACTGGAACTGCAAGCCGTCGGTGTAGCGACGATTAGCCTGCACGACGAGCGCGTTGTACTCCGACTTGATGGCGCTTCGAATCTCCGTGATGGCGGCAAAGCGCGTGTCTTTCCGAGTGGTGATAAACGGAATGGTGAAGCGCTGTCCGTTGAGATCACCGCCGACCACGGTGAAGGTCCGGCTCTGCGTCGGATAGACGAAGTTCGTATCGACAAACGTCGGCAGGCGGCGTCCCAAACTGAGCAGGTAGGAGACGGAGACCGCGGTGTTGCGAGCGACCTCGCGTTCCAAGATGAGATCGGCTTGGTGGATCTGCGGGTTCGCCATGAACGGCGAGAAGACGACGATGTTCGGCGCTCCGCTGGCGGTTGCCGACGGCAGCACGTTCGGATAGATGGGAGCGTTCGGAGCGCTCGGGCTGATGGTCGCTTGAAATTGGCTTCCGGGTGCGCCCGTGTTGGTGATCGCGTTGGAGATCGTCGAGTTGATGATGCGCCCGTAATAGATCCCGTAACCGCCGCGCAGGCTCGTCTTGCCGTCGCCGGTCAAGTCATAAGCGAAACCAAACCGCGGCCCGAAGTTGTTCTTGTCCGACGGGAATTGACCTGTTTGCGGCACGAGCGGATTCGGAATTTGCGGGTCGGGCAGTTGCTCGTATTCGTACCGCAAACCGAGATTGACGGTCAACCGGGGCGTGACGCGAAAATCATCCTGCACGAAGAAGTTGTAATCGTAAGTGACGAACTCAAAGCGCGTCGGGCCAAAGCCTTGATTGAAGTTACTGGTGTAACAACGTCCGGCAAGACGTGTGCTGCGCACGCAGCGCACGGTGGGGATGGGGGTCAAGCTGTTGGTGTAGTCGATGATGAAGTCGTTGATGTTGTTGTAGCTGTAGGCCCCGCCTTCGTTGAACAGATTGTCGAGGATGTCTTTGACGCGATTGACATCGCCGCCGAACTTAAGGGTGTGCCTGCCGCGCGTGACCGTCACGGTATCGGCAAACTGAATGCGCCTTTCGTCGGGATAAGCGCGTCGTTCCAAGAAGTTCGGCTTGCCGAAGGTGATGCCGTTGCTGAGCGCCACTTGCGGCGGGAATCCGCCCGGTCCAGTGCGTGGTTCACCGGGAGCTGGCGGTTGCGCGCGCTGGAACTCGAAATCCCTACCATATTGGAACCGCGCTTCGTTGAGCACGGTGGGCGACAGGGTCGAGGTCAAGCGCAGATTCGTGAAGTCCAAGTGGACGAAATCGTCGCCGAAGCTGGCGATGCCACGATTGACGATCGCTGGCGTTTGGATCCCGGCTGGGGCTTCGGCACGCAACCGATTGTAGGTCGCTGTGAAAGTGTGATTGTTGTTGATCTTCCAATCGATCTTGGGGAAGACGATGTACTGATCTTGGCGACGCGGCACTTCGCCCGTCAAACTAGCGATGAACGAGATCGCCCGGTCAATCTGCGCGTCGGTCAGACCGCGCGAGCGCAACGTCGGGCGGTCAACCGTGTTCAAGTAGTTGGGAAGAAAGGTTGCTGCCAAAGCGGGGAAATTGCGCCGCGAACCGTCGTAGGTGAAGAAGAAGAAGAGGCGATCTTTGACGATCGGCCCGCCAATGGAGCCGCCGAATTGCTGGCGCTTGTCCTTGGGTTTGAGCGGCACGCGCGTGATTGTTCCATCGGGCTGCAGAATGTTCTGGAAGCTCTGCGGATTGCGCGCGCCGAAGCGATTGTCGCGCAAGTAATAGAATAGATCGCCGTGAAATTCATTGGTTCCGCTCTTGGTCACCGCGTTGACGACGCCGCCTGCCGAACGACCGTACTCCGCTGAGTAGTTCGACGTGTTGACCTGAAACTCACGGATCGAAGACTGACTGATGGCGTATGGAATGCGCGTGCGTCCACGCTCTTCCGAGAAGAAGGCCTGATTGTTGTCGCCGCCGTCGACCGTGTTGTTGTTCAACAACCCTGAAATGCCCCGAAAACTAACCAACCCGAACTGTCCATCGGGCGTCGTTCCCGGAGTGAGAATGACGAGGTTTGACCACCGACGCCCGTTGGTCGGCAAGTTATCGATGGAAACTTGGTTGATGTTGGTCGAAAAGTCTTGTTGCGTCGTGTTGATGACGGGCGCCTCGGCGGTCACTTCCACCGTCGCTTGAGTTCCGCCGACGCTCAGCTCGGCGTTGATGTTGGTGACGCGACCGACCTCGACGACGACGTTCGATTGCGTGTACGGGGCGAAACCCGGTGCCGTGATCGTCACCGTGTAGCTACCCGGTTGCAACTGGACGATACGGAAACGACCTTCACTATCGGTCGTGCCGCTGGTCTCTTTGTTCGTCCCCTCGTTGCGCACCGTGACGGTGGCGCCTGCCACGACCGCGCCCTGCGGATCTTTGACGATGCCGCCGATGGCTCCGTCGGTGGTCGATTGGGCGGCGGCGGAAACCGCCGGTAACAACAATGAAAGCGACAGCATGCAAAAACGTAAGAACTTGAACATACTTGACTCCTCGCAAAATGAAGATCGTGGACTCGCCGCGAGAATCTCGCGCACGAAGTTCATCCTCGCCGCACGGACGATCGCGCGACACGATGGGTTCCAAGCATCGGAGTTCGGACACGTGGCACAATGAAGAGGGGATCTAAGAAAACTGCTTCCCCGAAAACGCTTCCGGACAGTTCACACAGCTCTTTCAGAGAGCCCCCCGTTTCATCAGCACGCAGACTGCAAACGCAATGAACTTTCTCTGAACGATCACGGAGAAGGCTCGAACGGAAGAAAGAGCGACGAACTTAAAGCAAACTTCTATCACGGCCACGGCAACCAGCGCAAGCGACCGCCGGCGCCTTCTCGCACTGGAGCCCTCTTCGGACGACTCGAGAACCAAGACCTCGCGGAGCGAACAAGGCGAAACTGCGCCGAAAAGATCGCCCAAGCGGCGCTCACACCGACCACGGCGCGCTCCTTCCCCAACATCGCGTCCGCGAAGAAGCGCGCCGTGACGAAGGTGCTTGCTCGCCAGCGCAATCAACTAGAATTGCAACCTCACGCCGACCTGCAGTTGCCGCGGCAACCCCGACGGCGGCACTGCCGTAACGTTGTTCAACAGGTAGTTGCCGTTGGCATCGCGCGCACGCAGGAAATTCAGGTTGGTCGCGCCGTTCAGGCCGCAACTGCGGTCTCGCGTGTCGGCGCAATAGTTCGCCGCCGTTCCCGTGTACTGTAGGTTGACGATGTTGAAGACGTTGAACAATTCGGCTGACAGGACTAGGCGCCGCGTTTCGCCCAAACCGAAAGCTTTCTGCAACCTGAGGTCCACATCGTAAACGGGACGGTTGCGAAACGCGTTTCGCTTGAAGGGCACGCCCGGTGCGCTGTAGGGCCGATCGTTGTTCACCGTGTCGTTGTTCAAATCCGATCCAACGCGCGCATCGATCGGAAGTGCCGAACGCAACCTTATGGCGCTCGACACTTCAAAACCGAATGGCAGAAAGACGACCGGGCTGGCAACGAACTGATGGCGACGATCGAGCGCCGAATAGTTGTACTCGGGCCTCAAGTTGAAAGAATCGTCGTAGAAGATTCCCGTCGCGTTGCGTTCGTTATCATCATCAGAAAGGGCGCGTGCGAGCGTATAGAAAACGTTAAACTGCGCCCGCCGTCCGCGATAGGTCGAACGCACGACCAAAGCTTGATAGAGCGAACGCGCTGTGGATTCACGCACGAGAATGCGGAACAGCGACGCGACCGGACGCGTGCCGCTGTAGACCGGGCGTTGCGCCGGATCGCCCGGCTGCACCGTCGGCGCGAAGAGGTTGACATCTCTGTTGCGCTGCAAATAGACCGTGTTCACCTGATTATAATCGGCGCCGATGGTCCAGCCGTTGGCGATTTCGTGTTCGACGCCAAGGCCGAACTGGTAAGAGCGCGGATTGTGAAAGTCAGGAGCGATCACTAGCGGCGAAGTCCCAGCGAATGGGTCCGGCGCGCCTGTCAACACGCCAGCAGCGATCAATGCCGCAGAGATGCGTTGCACTGTCTCCGGGCTGATGATCGGCAGGTTACCCAAGCTGAATTGATTGAGATCGATGCCAACCAGCTTCAATTGATCATAAACGGTGCTGAACTGGTTGTAGCGCGGATCGGTCACCGGAATCGAAAGGCGAATAGGCAACGTGATGGATAGATCGCCCGGCGGTAAGCGGAAGTTATTCATCGGTCCGGCAAAAAGCAGAAACGGCGAGCGGGCGTAGTAAATACCGCCAAAGCCGCGCACCACTGTGCGTGCATTGCCCAAAGGATCCCATGCGAATCCAAGGCGCGGAGCCAGTTGCTTGTCGCCATCTGGAATGTAAGCCGGATCCAGCCGTCTCCCGTTCGGATAAACTGTGTCGCGCACGCGCAGGTAGAGCGACTCGTTATTGACAGGCGGTTGCGGGTTGATCTGTGCCTCGTAGCGCAACCCGTAGTTGAGCGTGAAGTTCGGACGGATACGCCATGAATCTTGCGCAAAGAGCGCAAACTCGACCTCATAGTACTCGGCCAGACCATTGCCGATCTGTCGCGAGTAGGTCACGTCGCGCGAACGGTCGTTGCCCGGGGCGCTGATCGGATCGAAGCGATTGAGCGCCCTACCGGCGGAATCGGTCCGCGTCCCGTTTCGGGAGAGCA
>OGCI01002312.1_pt1 | contig 13052 bp, 6 predicted proteins | sample 1570021 | NCBI WGS metagenome assembly OGCI01 (sample SAMN06264664, study PRJEB24512) | hot springs metagenome | isolation source: Hot spring water | place: South Africa: Tshipise | collected 2015-06-21
AGGCGGGAAACCCGGGCCGATTCAGATTTTTTCTTCGGGCACGGATTTTGTTTGACATCAGAATTCACTGTGTTATAATTTAATTTGGTGGAAGGAAGGATAGTGGGGTTAGTTTTTACCCTGTTTACACTCGGACTGCCGGCAGAAATTTCCGCTTTACAATTTACTCGTATTTGGCAGGAGACCCGTGCGGTTGACTTTGCCGATGGTGTGTTTGACCCGTCCCTTTATGCGTCAAGAAGGGCGCAACTGGAAGGGGATTCCGGTGGCGTAGAGTTTATTCCCCGTTTTGACCTTAATAATGACGGCTATATTGAACTGATCTGTACTGACGATTCTGGACCTTATCTGCGGGTCTATTTTGGTTCGGCAACTGGTTACAATCCAGCAAACTGCCGCTTGTTTCCGATTCCGGGTGGTGGCAATGTTGATATCGCTGACCTTAATCTTGATGGCTATCCAGAACTGATTCATTCTGGCTGGCGCAGCGGGCACATTACAATCTACCGGGGAACAGATTCAGGTCCAGCCGGTTCCGATACCACCTGGCTGGTTATCGCCGGGCAGTCGGAAGCGGTGACGGTATACGATCTGGACCGCGACTCGTATCTGGACATTATTGCTGGTTCTGATAATGGCAGGATATACATATTCTGGGGTGATGCTGACGGTTATAATAGTACCCGGCGGTCAACTATATTTCTTAACGGCTCGGTTGGGCATAATCTGGAGGTTGCGGATTTTGATCGGAACGGTTATGGTGATATTGTTGCATCTTTGTGGAGTCGGAACCGGGCGCCGATAATCTACTGGGGTGCGGGGCGGGTGCCGGCAAGGATTGTCTGGTTGCCGGTGTCTTCTAACAATCCTCACGGTGTTACCGTAGCAGACCTGAATGACGATGCCTGGCTGGATGTGGTTTTTACCGGTTACGATACCATTACCACCGCATTTATCTACTATGGCGGTGAGTCCGGGTTTTCGGTAAACAATCGGGAACTGATTCATCCCGGTCAGTGCTACGGTGGTAGTGCGGTGGCACTCTGGAACCATGATAAGACCATGGATTTAGTATTCTTCCGGGGCGATTGGGGAAGGAGGGTTGCCTATCGTCCCAGGGTATATTATAACCGCCTGGATACAACACCCCATTTCAGCGACGCTCGTTACAGCGAAATTGGAGAACTGGAATTTAACGCCTCGGGTGGTTTTATTGCCGACTTCAATTACGACGGGTTTCAGGACATATTCATTAACAACATGATGCCGGACAGCACCAGTTTTGTATTATGGGGACCATACCATAACACCTGGACCGCATTGCCGGTTGACCGTGACCATCACGGGATGTGGCGGGAGATCGGAAATACCTATACACGGGGTAAGTATGCCTACTATCTGTCTTCTATTTATTATACCGGGAGCGATTCCGTAATTGCCGGTGGCAGTTGCACCTGGCGGGCGTCGGAACCGTATGGTTCAGCGGTCGGTGTATCGGTGCGGGGTGGTAATACGCCTGTGCCCGATTCTACCTGGACGCAGTTTCTGCCTGTTCCTTTCAGTGGCGGTCAACTGCCCGGAGAACTTAACGGTAAGAGCTATCTGCAATATCAGGTAAGTTTTATCTATTCCCGTCCCCCTTATTTGCCCCATCTGGAGGCGATAACCTTTTATCTTAACCTTGTGCCTAGGACCGATGTCGGTGTGGTGGCGATTCTGGCGCCTTCTGGTGTTGTGGATTCAGGTAGTGTGCTGGTGCCGCGTGTGGTGGTGCGCAACTACCGTTCTAATACGGTGGTGGCGGATGTGAGTTTAAGGGTTGGTGACGGTTATTTTCGGACGGTGGTGGACACGCTGGGCGCTCTTGCGGTGGATACGGTGGAGTTTGGTGCGTGGGTGGCTGAGGAGCTGGGCTACCATGTGGTGCGGTGTTCGGTGTTTGTGTCTGGTGACGAGAATCCTGCTAACGACACATTAAGCGGTGGTGTTCTGGTGGTGCGTGGTGCGGATGCTGGTGTGGTAGCGATTATTGCGCCCGCAGGAGAGATGGATTCAGGTGAGGTGATTACTCCGCGTGTGGTGGTGGGTAATTTTGGAGGAGAGGAAGAGGCGTTTCCGGTGCATTTATGGATTGGTGCGGACTACCATGTTGTGGTGTGGGACACGGTGGCTGCTGGTGAGTTTGAGACGCTGGATTTTGCGGAGTGGGTGGCGCATCCTGTTGGCAGTGTTATGGTGCGGTGTTCTACCGGGCTGGTTGGCGACAGGAATCCGGCAAATGACACCATAGCGCTTCTGGTGGAGGTGCGGCGTGTGAGTGTGATCGATGTCGGTGTGGTGGAAATAGAGCGTCCTGTGGGGGTGGTGGATTCGGGTAGCACTGTTGTGCCGATGGTGCGGGTGGCAAATTATGGTCAGGCGTCAGCGTTTGTGCCGGTTTATTTCTCAATCGGTAATAGTTATGCCGACACGGTGGTGGTGAATATACCTGCTGGTGATACATTACAGTTAACATTCCGCAACTGGATTGCCGAACCAACTGGTGTCCATATTGTCCGTTGCACAACCGCAATGATAAATGATGTTAATTCTGATAACGATGTGATGCTGGATTCGGTTGAGGTGCGGGTTGTGGTGGATGCGGGGGTAATGGAAATAGTAGCGCCAGCCGGTGTTGTTGATTCAGGGGCGATGATAACACCGGTAGCAGTGGTCGGTAATTACTCAACAGGTGCGCGGGCGGTGCCGGTAGTAATGAGGATTGGTAGTTTTTATGCCGACAGTGTTGTGATAATGATGGCGCCCAATTCAATTGATACGGTTAGATTTTCTTCCTGGTGGGCTGCTCCGGTTGGAGACCATGTTTGTTACTGTTATACAGCGCTTGCCGGAGATGAGGAGCCGACAAATGATACGGTTAGTGCCGTGGTGACCGTGCGACCCCGGATTGACGCCAGCGCAATAGCGATCCTGGCACCGACAGGACAGATAGATTCCGGGACAACAGTTATACCGGAGGTTCTGGTAGGAAATCTGGGAAGCAGGCTGGAGATGGTTCCAGTGTATCTGGTTATCGGCGGTTCTTATCAGGAATCAACAGTTGTGGCAATTGCACCTGATCTGGTTGTCCGGATACAGTTTCCGGAGTGGCAGGCGAACGCTTTAGGTTTGTTGCCGGTTGTCTGTTTTACCGCTCTTGCAGGTGATCTTAATCCGCAAAATGATACGGTATGGTCCGAGGTTGAGGTTGGGCACCGACATGATGCTGGTTGTTATGCAATTCTGACGCCGGCGGGTGTGGTGGATTCAGGAACTGTGGTTGTACCCCGGGCGCGGGTTGCCAATTATGGGACAACGGTTGAGGATGTGCCGGTGGTCATGGTGATTGAAGGTGGATATCAGCAGACACGGGTGGTGACGATAAGACCGGGTGATTCCACGCTTGTTGCCTTTCCGTCCTGGATCGCCAGCCCGACTGGGATGCTGACGGTGCGCTGTTCTACCGCGCTCAGTGGCGACCGGCAACCTGATAATGACCGGACGGTTGATTCAGTTCTGGTTGTTGTGCATCAGGATGCGGCGGTAACCGATATTTACGCACCTGCCGGGATAATTGATTCTGGAAGTGTAGTGGTTCCATTGGCAAGGATATGTAACTATGGCAATACGCCGGTTCTGGTCCCGGTGCGAATGCGCATCGGTAGCAATTACGATGTGACCCGGACAAAGTTTTTAGGCATTGGCGGTAAGGACACAGTGGGGTTTCCGGCGTGGATTGCGGATGTGGTTGGTGTTTTTCCGGTGGTATGTTCAACCATGGTTGCTGGTGATGAAAATCCGGATAACGACCGGCGTGAGGATTCAGTGCGGGTGATTAACTTTATTGACGCGGCAGCAGTGGCGATTGTAGCACCGGCTGGTGCAATAGATTCCGGTGCGGTGATTGTGCCAAGAGCGGTGATTAGCAATAACGGGTTGTCGCCAGCATTGATACCGGTGAGAATAAGGATAACCGGGGGGTATGAAGCGGAAACGACCGTACTGGTACTGCCTGGTGTGCTGGATACAGTTTCTTTTCCCGCCTGGTATGCCGAGGTGGTGGGACGATATGCGGTTGAGTGTTCCACCGCGCTTACCGGCGACAGAAATGACGCCAATGACCGGGTAAGCGGCAGTTTTGCTGTTGTGCGCCGGATTGATGCTGCCTGCGTCGCAATTCATTCTCCGGCTGGTGTGATTAATCTGGGTGATAGCATTGTGCCGCAGGCGCTTGTTGCCAACTACTCCACCGCCACCCAGGAGATTCCTGTTTTTATGCGGATTGGCAAGGATTACTGGTACAACAGGAAGAAGGTGTTAAATCCGGGCGAGGTGGACACGGTTAATTTTCCAGTATGGTGGGCGCATCCCTCGGGGACGGTGATGGTGAAATGTTCCACCGCTCTTTTCGGTGATGAGCGCAAAGAGAATGACGCCCGGGAAGAGACGGTATTTGTCCGCAGCTATTTTGATGCCGGGGTGGAGGTAATTCTGGCTCCGATAGGCGTGATTGATTCCGGTCATCGGGTTGTGCCCAGGGCGCTGGTTGGCAACTGGGGAATAGGGGTCCAGGTGGTGCCGGTGGAGATGCGCATCGGCAACTTTTACCGTTCTACCCGGGAGAAACTGATTCCTCCCGGTGTGATGGATACGGTGGAATTTGATGAGTGGCAGGCGCTGGCAGTGGGCAGACACCTGGTGCGCTGTTCTACCTCTCTGGCGGGTGATAGCAATCCGACTAATGATTTTCAGGATGCTGAGGTTGAGGTCTGCTGGTATGATGCTGGCTGTATTGCAATCGTGACACCGGTTGGAGTGGTTCCGGCGGGTGAAAGCGTGCTACCGATCGCCCGGGTTGTTAACCCGGGGACAAAAACGGTGGTGATTCCAGCGGTATTCCGCTATGGTGATAGTTATGCGCAGACCGTGTGGAGTGATAGCGTTGCCCCGGGTGAGTCAGTGGAACTGGTGTTTCCGCGGTTGGTGATAGAGAGGGGCGAACGGTTTGCCAGTTGCTCGACCGCACTTTCCGGAGATATGAATCCGGCAAATAACCGGGTCACGGTTACGGTGAACGGAATAACAAGGAACATTATGCTGTTTGCCGATTCCTCTGCCACCGCACTACCAGGGGTAATAGTTAATTATTTCCTGTATTGTACCAACACCGGTGATGCGCCGGATACGATAGATATCCAGAACGTTTTTACCCGTTCTAACTGGCGGGTAGAGTTTTTTGACAGCGGTGGGGTCAATCCATTGACAGATAACAACAATAATGGTGTTCCAGATATAGGTCAGGTGGTTCAGGGAGAAAAGGTGGCTTTTGTTTGCCGGGTGCAGATTCCAGATAATGAACTGGGTTATGTGACCGATTCTACAGTGGTGCAGGCGATTTCTGGTGCGAATCCCGAGGTCCGGGCAGCAGTGCGACTGATCACCACCGTGGCTTCGGTGGCAAACCTGCTCATCCAGCCCGCTCAGTTTCGCACCGTTGCTCCAGGATGCACCGGTAATTTTGTCTTTCAGATTACCAACCTGGGTAATATCTTTGACTTTGCTGACCTGAGTTATAACTTCACCCGGGGTGCCTGGGAACACCGGTTATCAGGTATTGATGGACAGCCGTTCGGCGACCGGAATGGTAACGGCAGACCGGATGTTGGACCAATCCCGCCTTATTCTGGAAGTGTGGAGGTGCTTTTACGGGTTATGCTACCCTGGTGGGCGCAGGTCGGACAGATGGATACCACGATTATAACCATCCATTCATTCACTGATGCCAGGATTACCGATCAGGTGAGGGCAATTACCGAGGTGAACGGTTCGGTTGAAGGTATTGAGATTGCACCGGACCAGGCGGATCTGTTGTTACCCGGAGAGGTGCGGGACTATCGTTTTACTGTTACTACCAGGGGCAATATCCGCTCGGTGGTCAATGTTTCCTGCCCGGAAGAAAATGATGGATGGGGAGTCGCAGTTCTTGATGAACAGGGAGGCAACTATCTGCGCGACACCGATTTTGATGGCAACCCGGATTTAAGTTTCGTCGCACCGGAGGTGCCGGCGCAGTTTATAATGCGAGTCACCGCACCGGGCTTCTCAAGGCTTTTTGATACCACCAGAATAGCGACAAAGGATATGTGGGTAAAGGTTTTTGTCTCTCGCCATGAAGGGCTGTGCGATTCTGCCCGAATGCGTCTGAATTTAATGCCCGGGTTTGCGATTTACAGTTATCAGGAACCAGCCGGGAAAAAGGTGAGGTTTTTATTTTCAGTGCCCGAGGAGGGGGAAGTAACATTGATAGTATATAACCGGCTGGGCGAGGAGGTGCGTACCCTTATTAATGATGAGTGGCGGACAGCAGGTGCCTATGTTGTTGAGTGGGATGGGGTCGACCGGCGCGGAAAGGCGGTGGCACCCGGGGTTTATGTCTACTGTTTTGAGGTAAAAGGGAGCAACCAGGTAATTCGACGACTGGTGAAGAAGTGTTTGTTTAGCCGTTGATATGAGATGGAATAATTGGGTTAGCGGTAAGGTTGGAATAGAAAAAAGGGGCAGAAGAGAAATGGTTACAGGACAGGTGATAAGTAGTTCTCCGCGTCGTTATCAGGTGCGGCTGTGCCGGACAGAGGAGCAGCAGAGGCGGTTGCGGGTGGAACTGTTGCGTCCGTTCCAGGTGGCGAGTTTATCATCCCTGTGGCGTAAGGGAGGGGTATGGTGGCTCCGTTTATATTGTCGTTGCTGATATTTAATTACAGTTCGGGGACGGCATTTCCGCTCCTGAGTGTTCCGGTTGGTGCTCGTGCCTGCGCGATGGGCGAGGCGTTTACCGGCGTGGCTGATGATGTGAATACCATTTATTACAATCCCGGTGGGCTGGGTTATTTGAACGAAGTTCAGCTTGCCCTTGCCCATCACCGCTGGTTTGCCGATATCACTGACGAGAATTTGAACATCGCTCTGCCTCTTGGTCCCGGGACATTCGGAATAAGCGGTATCTTCTCCCGGATTGGCGGCATTGAAAACTGGAATCCCGATACCGGTCAACCGGACACACTGGTGGTAAGCAGTGGTTATGCTGTGCTCGGCTACGGAGTACGGTTGAACAAGGTGCTGGCACTGGGCGGAAGTGCGAAATGGCTTTACGATGCCCTGCCGGGACAGAGTGGAATGGGTTTCTGCTTTGATGCCGGTGCAATCGGTCGCTTTCCTTCCGGCTTGAGTGTTGGCGTGGCAGCTCAGAACTTTGGTCCGGGTATTAAATATGGAAAGGAGCGGTTTTCCCTGCCGGCTAGGGTGCGTCTTGGTGCTGGTTATGGCAGGTCATTTTCCCGCACCGCAAGCGGATGGCGGTTGCTAACTGATATCAATATTTCTCTCAACGGGACACCGGATTTCCATCTTGGTATGGAATTGGCACTGGAGGAGTTGCTGGTGCTTAGATGCGGATACCGGCTTGGACCTCAGGACTGGCGGTCGCTGGGTTTGTTTTCCGGTTTTACCGCTGGACTGGGTGTTAACGCCGGGCGGATTGCCCTTGACTACGCTTTTGTTCCCTATGGACCGTTAGGTGCAACACACCGGTTTGCTCTACGCACCGGCTTTTATCCCAAGCGCTACGGCAGGGTGCGTATTCGTGTGGGCGAGGCCGGATCAGGGAAACCGGTTAGTGGTGCCCGGTTCACAGTTGAGGGGACGCATGCCGGGCGTTCCTATACTGAGAATAACGGCGTGTTCGTTATTGACGGTGTGGAGACCGGCTGGATTAAAATTACGGTTGAGGCTGATAGTTTCTATCCAGAGCGCGAATCGCTGCTGGTTGAGCCCCGGGTGCTTAATAATCTGAACTTTGTGCTCCGGCGTGCCGGTTATGGTGCACTCTGGGGTGCGGTTTACAGCCGGATTGGTAACCGTCCGCTGGCGGCAGAGGTTCGTTACACCGGTCCAGAATCAGGTGTGCTGCGCACCAGTGAGCAGGAAGGGAGTTTTGTCCTGCGCAAGTTAGCGGCCGGTGATTACCGGTTTGAAATTGTTCCGAACGATAGCGGTTATCAGAGGTTGACCGACACCTTGACAGTAGTTCCAGGACAGTTGCGGTCAAGGGTTTTTATCATTGATTTAACGACGGGCGGTGGGGCAGGCACAAATGAAGGACGGTAGCAGTGTGAGTACAATGCAAATTATTTCTTGACAAGTGGCAAAAAAAAATTTATATTCACCTGCCAATAAAGGAGGTACGATGGCATGTATGAAGCGGACTGCTAATAAGACCGCCAAAAAGACGGTCAAGAAGACCGCACAGAAGCCAGCAAAGAAAAAGTAGCGGTCAGATGTGATAAGGAAGGGGGCACACGCCCCCTTCGTGTTTTTATGGAGGAGATTCGGCAACATTTCTTTCTTGACCCATCCCTTGACAGATTAAAGGCAGCACTGGCACAATCGGGTGTACTAACATTGAATTCACTGCCGGTAGCGGTGCAGGCGCTGCTTGCCGGCTGGCTGTCCGGTGTTAGCGGATTGCCGGTGGTGGTTGTTGCCGATGATGTCAATCAGGCGCGGGCGCTGGCAGGCGATGTTAACATTCTTTATCCGGAACTGCCGGTGGTTATCTTTGTCCGGGATTCGCTGGCAACAGTGACGCAACTCAAGGAGGTGGCAGGGCGACCGGCGGTGATTGTTGCCACCGAGGAGGAGCTGGCGGCACCGGCACCGCAATGGGTGTTGGCAGCAGGGATGCTGGAATTGAAAAAAGGGGAGCGACTGGCACGGGAAGTGCTGGTGCAGTGGCTGGAGGACCAGGGGTATGAGCGGGTTGATTTAGTAACCGAGCCCGGGGAGTATGCGGTGCGGGGCGGGATCGTTGACCTTTACGGAGAAAATCAGGAGTTGCCGCTACGGGTGGAGTTTGCCGATGATGAGCTGGTGTCGCTGCGGGAGTTTGAACCTTTGACCCAGCGCTCCCGCCGACTGGTGGATGAGGCGGTGATTTTTACCCGGCGTCCACCTGCCTATGGTGAACTGGCAGCAGGAACACTTTTGCCTGATGATGTTGTCCTTCTGGGTGATAGCGGCAGTGTCAGGGGAAAGTTTCAGATAAAACTGGTAACGGACCGGGGCGATTTTGACCTCGGTTATCAGCCGGCGCCAGGTTATCTGGGTAATTTTAAGTTACTGGCGTCCGAGATTGAGAGCGCTGAAGGTGACTATTTTGTTGTTGCGGTGTCCGAGCATCACCGGCGCCGGCTGGCACAACTTCTGGGCGATAAGCCGGTTTATCTGGTGGGCGGTTTGAGCTGTGGTTTTGTCAATATTCGGCAGGGCTGGACGGTGATTACCGAGCGTGAGGTGTACGGGACACCGGTGGGCAGGCTGGTGCGGCGCCGGTTTCGGGGTGTGCCGGTTGATAATCTTCTGACCATCCGTCCGGGTGACTATGTTGTTCATATTGATTACGGAGTGGGGAGGTTTGCCGGAACAAAGCGGTTGCATCATGGCGACAGGGAGAAAGACTATCTATTGATTGAGTATGCGGGTGGTGACCGGGTGTATGTGCCGGTGGAAAATCTGGGTTTAATTGACCGTTATATCGGTGCTGGTGATGAGGCACCGCCGCTGGACCGGCTGGGCGGTCGTTCCTGGCTCATCGCCAGGGCGAAGGCGGCACAGGCGAGTGCGGCGTATGCGGAGGAGTTGTTAGAGATTTACGCCCGCCGGGCAACGGCGCAGACCGTACCCCTGCCTGCCGATTCACCCTGGCTGGCAGAACTGGAGACGTCATTTCCCTATGAAGAGACACCGGACCAGTTGCGAGCGCTGGCTGATGTGCGGCAGGACCTTTCGCAAGGTAGACCGATGGACCGGTTGATCTGCGGTGATGTTGGTTTTGGCAAGACCGAGATCGCCCTGCGTGCCGCATTGCAATGTGTTGTGAACTTCAAACAGGTGGCGGTGCTGGCACCGACCACAGTGCTTGCCTATCAGCACTATGTCAATTTTAAGCGCCGGCTGGAGCGGTTTCCGGTGCGGGTGGAGATGCTCTCCCGGTTCGTCAGCCGGCAGCAGCAGGAGGAGATTATCCAGGGGTTGAAGGATGGAACAGTGGATATTGTCATCGGCACCCATATCTTGCTTCATCCCGGGATGGTGTTTCGTGACCTCGGGCTCCTGGTCATTGATGAGGAGCAGCGGTTCGGTGTCCGGCAGAAGGAACGGTTCCGGCGCCGGCGTGCGGATGTCAATGTGCTGACCCTTTCCGCCACACCGATTCCGCGCACGCTTTACATGGCGCTTTCTGGTATCCGGGACATCTCAGCAATCCATACCCCGCCGCCCGGGCGTCGGGAGGTGCTGACCGAGGTGGCAGAATGGAGCGATGGGTTAATTCGTAACTATGTGTATCGGGAACTCAACCGTGGTGGGCAGGTGTTTTTTGTCCACAATGAGATTATGAGTCTGCCTGAGATTGAGCGGCGGTTGCGCCGGATTCTGCCTGATGTGGAGATGGTTGTTGCCCATGGTCGGCTCTCCGGACGGCAACTGGCAGAGGTTTATCTGGACTTCGCCGGTGGCAGGTATCAATTGCTTCTGTCCACAGCGATCATTGAGTCCGGACTGGATTTACCCAATGTCAATACCATCATTGTTAACCGGGCAGAACGGTTCGGACTGGCCGACCTGCATCAGTTGCGGGGGCGGGTTGGTCGCTCCCAGGTGCAGGCTTATGCGCTTTTGGTGGTCGTCCGGCGCGAGTTAGTAACACCGGAGGCGAGAAAACGACTCTCGGCACTGTTAGCCTATTCGCAACTTGGTGCCGGTTATCGGCTGGCGCTCCGGGATATGGAGATACGCGGGGTGGGCAATCTTTTAGGCACGGAACAGCACGGTCATATCGCCCGGGTGGGTTTTGCCCTTTACACCCGGCTTTTGCGCGAGGCGATCGCCCGGCTCAAAGGCGAGACGGCGCCGGTTGAGCCGAAACTGGACATAGACCGGAATGTGTTTATACCGCCGGATTACATCCCGGATGCGTTTCAGCGCATTGCCATTTACAAGCGGCTGCTCGGTGCCGAGAGTGCCGGGGAGTTAGCAGAACTGGAAGCGGAACTTGTTGACCGCTTCGGTCGCTATCCAGCGGTTGTCGGTGAACTGCTCGCTGTTGCCCGGTTAAGGCTGTTCTGCCGGCAGCACGGGATTTTAAAGGTGAGTTTAAAGGGTGATGAGGCGGTGGTACTCACGGCGGAAAAGACATTTACGGTGCCTGGCGGCTGGGATGGGTTATTGCAGTTCCTCAGCCAGACCTTCGGACCAGCCGATGATCTCAATCCGCCGACCCGCGGGCAGGACCTGTAGTTTTACCCGGATGGTGGTTGCTGGTGGCAGGAGCGACTCCGCCCGCTCTGCCCACTCTATCAGGCAGACACCATCACCGGTAAGATAACTTTCCAGACCGATTTCGGTAAACTCTGCCGGGCTTTTGATGCGATACAGGTCAATGTGATAGACCGGTATCCTTCCCCTGTATTCGGTGATGATGACAAACGATGGGCTTTTTACCATCTCCCGCACACCCAGACCACGGGCAAACCCCTTAATCATTGTGGTCTTACCCGCACCCAGTTCACCGTAAAAGGCAACAACCGCACCGGGTTTTAAACCCCGGGCGATGCGCTCACCAAGCCTGATGGTTGCTTCTGGAGACTCGGTCTCAAACACGGGCATAATTCTAAACCGGTCCTGCCCGCCGGGTCAGGCTCTTAACACCGGCTACGTGGTTCTGGTTATACCAGTTCAATGCTTATTGCGGTCGCCTCACCGCCTCCCAGACACGCGGCGGCCAGTCCTGTTTTCAGACCCCGGTCCTTTAAGGCATGAATCAGGGTTACAATGATGCGGGCACCAGAACAGCCAATCGGGTGTCCGAGCGCAATTGCACCACCATGGACATTCACCTTATCCCAGTTCCAGCCCAGTTCCTTACCATCAGCCAGCACCTGGGCGGCAAACGCCTCGTTGATTTCAATCAGGTCAAAGTGGTCAATGTCCACCCCCTGCACCTTTAACAGGGTCTGCACCGCTTTGATCGGGGCATAAAAGAGCATCTTCGGCTCAACACTGCCGGTGGCATAGGCAACCACCCGGGCGAGCGGTTTTACCCCCCGTTCCTTGATAAAGTTCTCATTTGCCACCACAAGCGCCGCAGCACCGTCATTGATTGAAGAGGCGTTGCCCGCGGTAACTGTGCCATCTTTGGTAAATACCGGCTTAAGTGCGGCAAGTTTTTCCAGCGTTGTATCGGCACGCGGACCTTCATCGGTGTCAATTACCACCGGTTCACCCTTGCGCTGGGGTATGGTTACCGGTGCAATCTCCGTCTTAAACTTGCCCGCCTTAATCGCATTCACCGCATTGGTATGGCTGCGCAATGCCCAGCGGTCCTGCTCCTCCCGGCTGATCTGCGAATTCTGGGCGGTAAAATCTGCCAGCGCACCCATGTGGACATCACCGAAGTAGTCCCAGATGCCATCGTAAATCATACCGTCCTGCAACTGCGCATCACCCATCTTCTGCCCGTTGCGCAGCGTCTTCAAATAGTAAGGGACATTGGACATTGACTCCTGACCACCAGCAACAACCAGTCGCGCATCACCCGCTTTAATCTGCTGACAGGCAAGGGCAACCGCAATCATCCCGGAACCGCATACCTTGTTCACGGTCAGCGCCGGCACCTCAACCGGCACACCCGCCTTCACCGCTGCCTGACGTGCGGGCGCCTGACCGATGCCCGCCGGACAGACATTGCCCATGATCATGCCGTCAACCTCAGCAGGATTTGGAAGCCGGCACGCAAGCCGGCTTTGCGGGCGATCATCACCTCAATCGGCAAACTATGGGCAATCAGGCACATGGTCAGCAAGATCGTCATCTGGGCAACGGTCAAGGGCGTGGAAGCAAGGAAAGTAATCAATACCAACAAGGCGCCATAGGTCCCCACGACCAGAGAAGTCGCCCAA
>OGCI01002313.1_pt1 | contig 13050 bp, 15 predicted proteins | sample 1570021 | NCBI WGS metagenome assembly OGCI01 (sample SAMN06264664, study PRJEB24512) | hot springs metagenome | isolation source: Hot spring water | place: South Africa: Tshipise | collected 2015-06-21
TTCTCTTCAACAGCCTCGGCAGCCTCAGCCTCGCTCGGAGCCGCCTCACTTGGGGCGATGATTCTTCTCCCCGGCCTAACCAGTATTGAAACTACTGAAACTGCCACACCTGCCAAGAAGATACCAGTTACAAAAAGCGTAAAAATGTTTGCATTAATACCATATTCGTTCAGAATTTCCTTCATATTTCCTTCCGGATTATAATAAAGTACTTGGAAGTATAGGCTTATGGCGATTAGCAATACGCCGGCAGCCAAGATATTCGTCTTATTCAATTCCTTCAAAAACACGTATCAGGTAGTAATTAACTTTTCTAATTTTTGAATAAAATTGATTAAAGCATGCCTAAAGACTTGATTTTAAAAATAGCTATTATCGTGAGGATGACGCAGGCTATGCTTAGAGCCAGCTCTACCGGGGAAACTAGTCCGTAGACCATTGCAAAGTATATGGGTGGGGAAACACCTACGACCCCCATCACGAGCCCCACTATAAACGCGTACTGCATGATTTTCTTGAGCCACGAGACAGGTTTTAACACTGTGATTAAGGAAGCCCCTATCAAAACTCCCGTGAAAGGCAGGTTGTAAGTATCCCCCCCTGCAACGATGGGTGAAAGTAGGTAGAGCGCTGAAAGGATCAGTGGAGGCCAGAGGTTAAGGAGCGTTTTCTTTAGACCGGTACTACTCTTCGAACCTGCTTCTCCAACACTCTTTTCATGGCTCAAAGTTAAGCTTCCCCCTAAACAGTTTTTTAAAAAGATTATGTGCCTATGCTGACGGCATTTCCTGTTTCAGAGGATTTAAAGCTGGCTTCAACTATCTCCAGTGCTTTAACAGCATCCTCTTCTCCTGGACTAGGGCTCCTGCCGCCAACTATGCATTCTAAGAAGTGTTTCAACTCATATCTAAGCGGCTCGCTCCATTCTGAGAAGGGAGTTATCCTATCGTCTTTAGAGCTCAGGGTTACCTGCTGCGAAACCAAGTCCGCCTCAATCATGCCTTCAGAACCTATTATCTCCAGGCTTCTTATCTTATAGGGGGTCAGCCAGTTTGCCTGAATTATCGCCATCTTCTCGCCTTTAAAAGTCAAGAGTAGAGTAGCATAGTCTTCATGAATCCTGTGCATCGTCCTCCCTGTTTTGGCATAGACCCTCACAGGGTCTTCGTAGAAAACATGCCTCATCAAGTCTATGTCATGTATTGCGGTGTCCAACAGGACTCCGGAATCAATTATCCTCTCAGGCCATCTCCTAACTCGCATCGCCGAAGCCATTATTATTTCTCCAACCGCCCCCTCGGCAACATAATTCTTAACCATGTTTACCGCAGGATTGAACCTTTCGATGAACCCAACCATGAGTCTAACACGCTCCCTCTTCGCATGATTGATAATCTCAGATGCCTCCTTTAAATCCGGGGTGAAAGGCTTTTCGATAAGCAGATACTTGAAATTCTTAAGGATCAGTTGCAACGCCACTTCCTTATGCGTCGAAGTGGGGGTTGAAACTATTGCGCCGTCGTAAACGTTCTCAGGTATTTCTGAGACACTAGTATAGTGTGACACATTGTAAAGTCTGCCGTAGGTGTTGGCCTTCTCAACGCTTATGTCACATACTCCCCCCAGCCCTCCGAGTTCAGCAAGAACCCTGACATGGTTTTTCCCGAAGCCGCCTGTCCCGACAACAATCACTTTAGGCTTTTCACTGTTCAAACTCATTTTTTCATCATCACATGAAGTCTTTAAGCTTTAGGCTCTTCCTAGGCGGCTCAATCTCTATACCCAGCGGGTCGAGAACCTGTTCGAAAGTAGCCTTCATCACGCTCAAGTATTTTTCCAGATCTATCTCCTCTATTCTGGCCATTTTAACTGCTTTAACCCCAGTTTTAACCTTAACGTAGGATATTATGTCTCCAGCCCTCGCCTTTACGCCAAACTCCCTTTCAAGCTGCTTAGCCGCCTTAACGTGCTGCGGAGTACTCTTATCATAGTTGTCCACAGGCTTACTCAGCATCACGTCGAAAGCAAGTTCCTCAAGGCTCAGCTGCCTGTTCACGAGTTTTTCCACGTAATCGTTTATCATGCTCTTTATACTTGACACGGCAGAGTTGAACTCCTCCTCGTCTCTAACCTTGCTGAGGATGCTGATCATATCGTGGAACGCTTGCTTCACGAATTTTGGGGTCGAGCTTTTCTTACCAACTAGGCCTTTTATATCGACGTTTCCATCTTCCGTCACCCCCAGATAGTTCTTCTTACGCTGACTGAAAACTCCGTAGCGGTAAACTTTATCGATGTTAAGTTCAATATTATACTTGTTTCTAATGAGTTCGATCAGCTTCTCAACCTCCTCAGGCCTAGGGTTTCTTAGAAATATAGAGTCAGTATCACCGTAAACCACCTCTATCCCGAGAGCGGTGGCGGTTTCAACTAGCTCCGTGAAAATGCCTCTACCTAGCCATGTAACTGTTTCAGCAGCACAGGGTGCGTAAAAATGGAAAGAATCCGCACCCATAACCCCGTAGCTCGCGTTTATAAATACTTTTATTGCTCTCTGCACAATGTCGTAGAAAGACTGTTTCTCCCTGTCCCCGGTCTTCTTCGCAAGAGGCTGGTAATACTTAACTCGCAGCTCCCTGAGAGCTCCTATTATTGAGCTTTCCACCCCTCTTCTCTCCCTGCATATCCAATGCGGGGAGTTCATCGGAGTATTGTTTCTACACTCATCGTGCCCACACCTAACTGTTTCATAGCTTATGTTAAAATTCATTATTATGCTCGGGTACAGGGAAGCGAAGTCAAGCACAATAAGGTTAAAGTAGAGGCCAGGCTTTGGCTCAAGCACTATCGCACCCCTGTATTTCTTACCCTTTATTATTGCCTCAGACCTCTTCTCGCTTTTAAACTGGAGAATATCCTCCTGCCTAGGTATCAGATAATTTTTTGCCCTATGTATGCTTAGAAGCGTGCTTTTAATCCATGTGGAGACACCATGCCTAACAACGTCCTCCATAGGAAGCCTGCTTATCCTCATGAAGAGAACGAGGAGCTTCAGAAGAAGATAGTTCTTGTTGGCGATAAGTTCGAAAGTTATCTCCGCATCCCTGAAGCAGTATTCAGCAAGCTCCTTAGGCTTAAGCATCCCGATGCCCTCCTCCAAAGCTATTTTACCCTTATCCACTAACGCTCTACCAATAGCGTCAAGCGTAGCCTCCTTGTAAACCCCGCCGTAAGCATAATTCTGTATAGACTTGTTGAAAAACACTCTGTAAAGATCTATGTGAACCCCGTGAACCAGGTCCACATAGTCCCTTCCCTTCTCTAACGGCATATCCTCCTCAATGGAGAGCCTGCTAGCCCTATTGTAAAGATATAGAAGATCGAACTTGTCCCCGTTGAAAGTAACTATTATAGGGTACCTCCTGATCTCCTTTAAAACCTCTGTCAGCAGCCTCTTCTCATTAGATATATGAATTATCTTCTTAGCCCCGTCATCATCCTCACCGTCGAAACTATCCAGAATGTACACTTTCCCGTTGCCCATATTGGGCTTGAAAGCCACTGATATCACTGTGTCCTCAGCCTTGTCGGCGTCGGGCACATGGTTCGGGCTAGGGGGTTTAACCTCTATGTCTATGGAGGAAAGTTTCATGAAGGGTATCGGCTGGTTAAGAGTTTCAATAAGCTCCCTAATCTCAGGGTATTGGGATTCAGGTGGCTTAACAGCCTCCTCCAAGACGGCTTCAACAGGTTGTTCAATCAGCTTGCCGTCGACCGTAATAGAATAGTAGAGCCCCGGCTTCTTCCCCGTGTCGTAAATATAGCACCAAACGTAATGAATGTCCGCTTCCCAAGCTCTCCCAACAATCTCCCTTATGGATGTTGAAGTCCCACCTATCGACAAGGGATCTTTAGCAATAATTTTCCTCAACACCTTCTCCCTGCCCTCCAACAAGTCGTATTTCTTGATCTCCTCAATCCTGTCGAAACCATGATGGTTTACGAGCTGCTGGTTGCCCATCAGCTCCTCCACGCTAAGATCGGTTAGCAAATACGGCTGGTGGTTTTCACTCGACGGAGACAGAACAATCTCCTGGTTTTCAGGATCATAGAGTTTCAAAACTATCCGCCTGTTCTCGCCGTCGTATGAAGCGGAAATCAGCATAAGGTTTTTTCTCCCACTCATCCCGGTTTCCTTCACTCAATAGAGAGATTTTCACTGTGCTATATAGGTTTATTTTCAGCCTGAAACAGTAACGCTACGACGCTTAATGCCGGTTAGAAGATACAGGGTAAGGTACGTGGTGCTTAAGATGGAAAGCATCCCCCTTGAAAACTATAAGAGGCTCATTGAACTTATGGGGGAAGAGTGTGAAAAACATCAGCCAGGCTTCCGTTTTAAAGCGGTCTATAAGAGTAAGGGGATCATAGTCTTTAAGTGTCCGCATAAGGCTGTACCCTTCCTGAGGATTCTCATAAACAGGCTTTCCAACACTCAGCCTTTCCTTGGAGTTGAGATAATAGGTGTTTCAGGCACCTTAAGGAAGTCCTTCAGCAAGTTCTGCCTGAAAAAGGATTCCTCGATAGAGCAGGGCAAAGATTATAAGGCATTGGTTAAGCGTTATCCCGGAAGAAGTTATGATACCCGGTTATGAGAGACTGTACGGATTCTCGCCCGATGGGCGAATTCTCCAGGTAGACTATGCTATGGTGATGGTTAACAATAGTCCTACCGCATGGGGAATTCAGATTGAAGGGGGCATTGTGCTAGCGGGTTTAGAGAAAAAGATCGGCATGCTTCAAGACAGAACTTTCAGTCAAAAACTATTCCAGATAGATGAACATATAGCCACAGTGGTGGCTGGCTTTAATTCAGATGCACGGCTCCTAGTTGAATATGCTAGGAACGAGGCTCAAGTGAACAGACTTCTCTACGATGAGCCGATAGACGTGGAGTTTCTCGTCAGGAGGCTCAGCAACACCGTTCAATCTTATACACAGCACGCTGGAATGAGGCCCTTCGGAATCTCCATGCTAATTGGGGGTGTTGACATGGTTGGAGCCAGCTTATACCAGCTGGACCCAACTGGAATATACTTCAAGTATTTTGCCTCAGCCATCGGCGTAGGGAGAGATGACATATTGAAATATTTTAGAGATAATTACTCCACTAGTATAAGCCTTGACGAGGCGATATCTCTAGGCATAAAGGGCAGCATAGAGGTTTTAAAGGACGAAGTTGCCCCAGATAGGCTTAGAATCGGCGTCATCAGTATAGACGAGAAGAAGTTTAAGGTTCTAAGCTATGAGGAAACTAAAAAATACTATGAAAGAGTGAAGTAGAACAGAATTGAGTAGACCTTCAACAATAAGCAGGCTTACCCTGCGCGGTGAGAAGTTCGAGATAATTGTCGCACCTGACCCTGCACTCAATTTTAAGCTTACAGGCAAGGGAGACATAAGAAAGATACTCCTAGTCGACGATATTTACTCAGACTCTAAGAAGGGGTTCCGCGTATCTTCAGAGAAACTGAAAAAGTTCTTCGGAACAACAGACGTTTTCGCAATAGCTGAAAAGATACTTTTAGAAGGAGATTTGCAGCTTACTGGAGAGCAGAGACGTAGAATGATTGAGAATAAGAGGCAACAGATAGTTGCAATGCTTTCAAAACTCCTCCTGGAGCCTTCTACAGGCAACCCTATTCCTTCCCTCAGAATCGACCAGTCTCTAAGCCAGACCAGTGTCTCAATAGATCCTTTCAAGCCTCCTGAGGAACAGGTTAAGAACGTGGTTAAGGCTTTAAGGCAAGTCCTGCAGTTTAAGGTTAACGAGGTTGTTTTAACGCTGACATGCCCGCAGACACTGTCCAACGATACCTACGGGTTTGCTAACTCGATGGGAGAGGTTGATCAGACTAAGGTTCAGAAGGATAAGAATGTTAAACTCACTGTTAGAGTGCCCTCAGCAATAATGTCCTATTTCCTGGAGGGCCTCAGCAAGAAATACGGCGACCAGGTAAAAGTTGATATAGGGGGCGGAGCCCAGTCTTAGCCGCAAAGGAGGACGCGTTGAAGGAGGCTAAAGTTTGTCGCGAAGCAACGAGCAGCAGAAGCAACGACCCATAGTCGTTCCCGGTGAGTACGTAGGTGACAGTAAGTTCCAAATGCCCGGCTTAAACATCTTCAAGCTATTGGACAGGATGCTTGCAACCACCGTCGGATTAGTTAGGATTGACGGTAAGCGTGTCGACGTCATAGCTTTAAAATCCTTCTACCATCCTAAGACAAACGATCTTATTGTTGGGATCGTTAAAGAACCCAGCACAGCAGGCTGGACGGTTGACATAAACTCTCCATTCCTAGCTTTCTTACCTCTGTCGGAATATCCTGAGAAAAGGATCCGCTTATCGAGAGACAGTATGGGTAGAATTCTGGAGGCCGGCACAGTCATCATAGGGCTTATTAAGGAAGCCACGATCTTCTCCTCCCCGGTCATCACCCTGAAAGGCAAGGGGCTTGGAGTGGTTTCAAACGGTTTTCTGCTGAGCATAACGGCGTCGAAAGTACCACGCTTAATAGGGAAGAGGGGCTCCATGCTCTCCGTAATAGAGCGGGGAGCCAAAGTTAAGCTTACAGTAGGCCAGAACGGACGTTTAATAATTCATTCTGAAGATTTAAACGTGGTTATGAGGGTCAGGGAGGTGGTTGAAATGATAGAGAAGGAGTCGCATGTCTACGGTTTAACCGAAAGAGTGGAAGCATTACTGGCAGGAAGGAGGCCGTAGGAAAAATGGTAGAGAACATCATTCTTTTTAAAGAGGATGGAAAGAGGTCTGACGACAGGGCTCTCGACGAACTCAGGCCCGTCAAGATTAAGGTGGGCGTGCTATCCAATGCTCAGGGCTCCGCATACATTGAGCAGGGTAGGAATAAGATAATAGCAGCAGTCTACGGTCCTAAGGAAGCGCTGCCGAAACACATTTCGCTACCCGACAGATGCGTCTTGAGATGCCGCTACCACATGGCGCCTTTCTCAACATCAGAAAGAAAGAGCCCCGTTCCAAGCAGAAGAGAAATAGAACTTTCAATGGTTCTTCGAAACGCTCTCGAACCGCTTGTAATGACCTCGCTCTTCCCCCGAACAGTGATAGATATTTTCATTGAAGTTCTGCAGGCTGACGGTGGTACTCGCTGCGCAGGCCTAACCGCGGCAGTATTAGCGCTTGCGGATGCTGGAATCCCGTTGAGAGGCTTAGCTGCAGCATGTGCAGTGGGTAAGGCTGATGGGAAGATAATAGTTGACCTGAATGATCTTGAGGATAAGTATGGAGAGGCTGATATGCCGATAGCGTACAACCCGACTCTAGACGGGATCACCCTGCTTCAAATGGACGGGATCATGTCGAAAGAGGAGATTGAGCAAGCGTTGTCGTTCGCCATAACGACCACGCAGAAAATGCATAAGATGCAGGTTGATGCTCTCAGAGAAAGGTTTTCCATACAGAGGAGGGATGTTTAAGTGTCTATAACTGAGCAGAGACCGATCATATCTAAACTCGAGCGGCAGGAGCTGCGGCGTCTTCTGACTGATAATAGGAGGACTGACAGCAGGAGCCCTCTTCAATACAGGAATATCAGTGTGCAATTGGGGTATGTTGAAAAGGCAGAGGGTTCTGCTCTCATTGAGCTTGGCGTTACTAAGGTTCTGGCTGCTGTTAAAGTTGGAGTTGCAGTGCCGTTCGCAGATACTCCTAACGAGGGTATTCTGATAGTTAACGCAGAGCTGGTTCCGTTGGCCTCACCAGTTTTCGAATCCGGCCCGCCTTCCGAGGAATCGATATCTCTCTCAAGATACGTTGACAGGAGTATTAGAGAGTCTAGGACAATAGACCTTTCCTCCCTTTGCATAGTTCCCGGCAGATCTGTCTACTCGCTCTATGTGGACCTCTATATTCTTGACTACGATGGCAATCTGATTGACGCTTCAGTAATAGCCGGTGTCAACGCGTTAGGCACCACTAACATACCTAAATACGTGTCAGAAGGGCAGGTTGTTAAGAAGACTGAGGAATATTTTAAACTGGAGCTTAAGGATCATCCTGTTTCACTAACCTATGCTTTCTTCGACGATAAATACGTCGTGGACCCTTGCCTCAGCGAGAAGTATGCATCAGACTTCACCGTCTCCATGACTGTTAAATCCGACGACAAGTTTTGTGCAATTCAGAAGAACGGTGGGGGGATGATTTCTCCGAGAAAAGTCATAGAGCTTCTAGATAAATCCATAACCCTGGGGAAAGAGTTAAGAACAGTTGCCTACGGGCAGCTTACCAGCGGAAATGGCTAGGAAAAAAGAGTCGGCTGCGCTTGGTGTAAGATACGGTTTCTCACTCAGAGATAGGTATATGCAGGTTCTTAAGAGGAGGAAAACTAAGTATAACTGTCCCAAATGTGGCACAGGTGTCCTCAAGAGGCTTAGCGTAGGAGTCTGGAGCTGCAGGAAATGCCGTTACACTTTCGCGGGAGGCGCTTACGAGCCCTTTACGAAGACGGGTGAAACCATGGCGAGGATTGTTAGCAGTGCTTCCAAGCCTATGATTTAAACGATGAGAGTTAAGATTATTCTGAAGTATGAAGATGGCGGGATGGCTGAATTCCTCTATTGTGCTTGTCTTCAAGAAGTGGTTTCCGAGCCTAGGTCCGGGGTTAAGGCAAGGGTCGATGAGAACAGGCTCTTGGTTTTCTTTAAAAGCGTCAACCCGTCTAAAACGGCTGAGAGAATCAGGCGTATTTTAAGCTTGCTTAATATGGCTGAGCAGGCAGGCCATCTCCTTGAGTCTAAGCGCCGTTTCTAAAAAGCCTCTTTTCCTTGGAGAAATATGTTTTTAAGCACGCGTCTAAAGGATTAAGACCGGATAATGTCTCAAGGGCTTCCTCTCCAGTTGCAGGAAAAGCTGTCTAGGCTTCAACAGCTTCAGCAGACGCTGGAATCGCTCTACATTCAGAAGGAGCAGGCTAAACTGGAGGCAAGAGAGCTGGAGTCAGCTCTTCAAGAGCTTTCCTCTATCGACGATAATACGCCCGTATACAGGATAACTGGAAGAATACTCGTCAAGAAGAATAGGACAGAGCTGATAAACGATTTAAACGAGCAGATGGAGCTTGTTAAAGTAAGGATAAGCGCGATCGAGAGGCAGGAGAATAAGATTAAGGAAAGGGCTAATGAGCTCGAGAGCGAGCTGAAAAACGCTCTCGCAGAGAGTAGGGGAAGCCCTCCCGCCTAAGCTCAACGAGTTTAGAACGTTTTCACATTCAGCTTTCAACTTAAGACTTTTTAAACCCTTTGAAGAATCTGGGGCAAAACAGGAGATGGCGGTAGTAGAGCTGAGAAAACTTGGTTTTCGATACGCGGGCTCTGAGAAGCAAGCATTGTCTGATGTCGATCTCATCGTCGAAGAGGGGGAAAGCATACTTATAACAGGCCCCTCAGGATGCGGGAAATCAACTTTAGCAAGGATCATTATGGGATTGATTCCTCACAGCTACCCAGGCGAACTCCAGGGAGAAGCATATGTTTTCGGGATGGATGTGAGGAGCAACCCTGTGAGTAGGATTGCCACGCGTTGCGGAATAGTTTTTCAAAACCCTGATAACCAGTTGTTCACATTCAGCGTTGAAGATGATGTTGCGTTCGGTCCTGAGAACCTGGCTCTCTCCTCTGATGAGATTGGGAGGAGGGTTGAAGAAGCTCTTAGACTTGTTGGTATAGAGCATTTGAGAAGAATGTCTCCAAACAACCTTTCTGGCGGAGAACAGCAGAAGGCAGCCATTGCCTCAATACTCGCCATGAGTCCTTCGCTACTGATTTTCGACGAGCCCACCTCGATGCTTGATCCCTTCTCGGCAGCAAGCCTGATTCAGAGGATCTTCGAGCTTAAAAGAAGCCTGGAGGAAGCCGGTAAAAAGATCACTATAATAATTATTGAGCACAGAATAGACTTGCTACTCAAGTATCTTTCAAGGATCGTCGTGGTTTCTGAGGGCAGGATGGTTCTAGACGGGGACCCGGTGAGGGTTCTTGAAGAAAGCTTTAGGAAGAGCATTCCAATAAATATTCCTCCCCTTCTCCAAATATATTTCCGGATTAAAGAAAAATGCGGTTTAAAGAATCCGCCTAACACGGTTAGAGAGTTGATCGCCTGCCTGAGAGGTGGCGGACTGGAGAATGGTTGAAATAGCTGTCGAGAACCTCTGCTTCCGCTACCCTGAAGCCTCGAACTACGCGTTGAAGAACATCAATACCAGGATTAGGGAGGGGGAGAGCGTTGCAATACTTGGCGAGAACGGTGCTGGCAAGACTACGCTCGCAAAAAACTTAAACGGCCTGCTTAAGCCAACTGAGGGAAGTGTTAAGATAGACGGTGTTGAAACGAGAAGCCTCTCAGTCGCTAAGATAGCTAGAAAAATAGGCTTTGTTAATCATAATCCTGAACACCAGTTTTTCGCAGAGAAGGTTGAGGACGAGGTTAGGTTTGGTCTCAGAAACTTCGGGTTTCCCGAGGAGGAGGTGGAGAAATCGATTCAAGAAGTTCTTAAGGTTTTCGGGCTTGAGGAGTACCGGCATAAAAACCCCTTCCAACTTAGTGGCGGAGAGAAGAAACGGTTAGCAATCGCCTCGATAATGGCTTGGCATCCGGAGGCTTTAATTGTGGACGAGCCTACTATAGGCATGGACTACGCTCAGAAGCTGAACATCCGGAAGGTTCTTAGAAGCCTAGTCGCCGAGAAAAAGTGTGTAATAGTGATAACGCACGATGTGGATTTCGCGGCAAGCATATGTGAGAGAGCAATAATCTTAAGCAGGGGAGAAATAATCGGCGACGGAGGATTTAAGGAGCTTCTTTCAAAAAGGGAGCTGGTTGAGAAAGCCTCTCTCAAAAAGCCTTTCCTCATAGAGCTTGAGGAAGAGACAGGTTGCTCAGGCTTAGAGGAGGATTTTAACATTATCAGCAGCATTCTAACAGAGGTTTTCCAGAAATGTCGTTCCTAAGGGCTTTCAAGTATATGAGGAGAGACTCCATAGCGCACAGGCTTGACCCGAGATCCAAGTTTCTGCTATCAATTGTCCTCATGGCCATCTCCATAGTATTCACAGACATACGTGTTCTTCTCACACTTATCATCGGGCAATTAATCCTGCTGTTTCTGGCGAAGGCGCTTAAAGACTGGTTTTCATCGTTGAAGGGCCTCCTTTTCTTCTTCACCATAATCTTCGTCACACAGCTATTATTCGGAGGAACTCTTTTCACAGGAATCGTGCTGTCGCTCAGACTTCTTGCACTCTCCTCCTCAATGTCATGGTTCTTCCTATCTTCAACCCCGGAGGATATAGGACGAGCCATGAGCGTCGCAGGCTTCCCTTTAGAATTAACGTTCTCCTTCATAATGGCTATACGCTTCATACCTGTGATCTACGATGAGTTTCAATCGATATACGATGCTCAGCGTTCAAGAGGACTTGAACTTGAGAAAGGGGGCTTTAGAAACAGGATTAGAAACCTGATGCCTATATTAATACCTCTACTGGTGGGGACGATAAGAAGAACGTACGAAATAGCGGACGCTATGGAAGTCAGGGCGTTCGGAGCTTCTCCAAGGAGAACCACCTACAAGCCGTTGAAGTTTAATAAAAATGATTATATGGTTTGCATGGCCTCTATAATGCTTGTTCCAGTAGCCGTCTACCTTAAGCTTCTCGGCTTAGAATAGAAACCCAGAAACCCGGTTCTCCACCAACCTCATTAGACCCTGCTTATGCAGTAGAACTCGATGCAAACAATCTGGGCTGGTAGCTTATGAGTAATGCGTGCTAAGCGAAACTTATTTCAGAGAAGCCTCCGCTCTTAAGCTCAAATATCCCTGCAACATTTGGGGTGGGTGTTATTCCCAACTGCTCCTGATACTTAGTTCTCTCCTGCCATGTTCCGCTGTTGGCCATCCTGATTCCCCTGTAGAGCCTGCTTCTGAAGACATGCACATGCCCCGTATGGAAAACATCTGGCACATCTTCCACTACAAGCTCGTCGCCAAGCTGCGTTAACAGGGGTGTTCTGGAACCGTATACTGGCGCAAGGTGCCTCAACTGAAGCATTATCTCCATAGCGTTATCAGGCTTATCATAACTAGCGTTTTTAGCGAAAGTAGCAAGATCCTCCATGCTCGTACCGTGATAAATCATGAAATGAACACCATGAAGCGAAACCGTGCAGGGGTTGCTTAGTGATAAGAGACTCCCGTTAGCTTCAGCCTTCTCCATATACTCTCTGAATATTGGTGGCTGAGGGATCGCCCTTGGGGCGGCATCATGGTTACCGGGTATCACTATTATCTTTATGTAGCTGGGTATTTGACTAAGGATGCCTGCAAGCATTTCATACTGCTTCCCTATGTCCTTCACCTGAAGCTCCTTCTCCTGCTGCGGATATACTCCGACCCCATCTACAAGATCCCCGGCTATAACGATGTACTTGATCTTGAAAGCTTGGTTCTGCTCCCTCTCGCTTAAACCTCCTTCTCTCAACCATCTGACCATCCTCCTGAAAGCCCTCTCCGAGAACTTCTGACTTCCGAAATGAATGTCTGAAGTGAGTAGGACCGACACATCCTCGTCAGCAGTCCTAATCTTTTTCAGAGGAACATCTGGAAAAATCAGCGACCTGCAGAACAGTTTTGAATTAGCAACATGGAAGGATACTCCTACCACTGAATCCGGAACCAGCCTGCCAATCTTCTCTCTCAAATCCTTGCTGCAGTCCCTCGGAATCATGATCCTTGCTGTAAGTTCAAGGTCCTCCACCAAAAGATAGTTTTCACGCTTCTCGTACAGCATGACTATCGTCTTCCCTTCCGAACCGTCTGGGAGACTGCACGCCTTTCTCAAAGAGTAGTAGGATGACATGTCTGCCCGGCTTCTCAGTATTGAGGAGATCTTACGATACCTGTCGGCAAAATATTGCCTCCTAGCTTCAAGATTGTCTGAAACAGGCTTAG
>OGCI01002320.1_pt1 | contig 13019 bp, 13 predicted proteins | sample 1570021 | NCBI WGS metagenome assembly OGCI01 (sample SAMN06264664, study PRJEB24512) | hot springs metagenome | isolation source: Hot spring water | place: South Africa: Tshipise | collected 2015-06-21
TCGACTTGCATGTATTAGGCACGCCGCCAGCGTTCGTCCTGAGCCAGGATCAAACTCTCCATAGAAAGTTTATCTCTCTAGCTTCGTACGCTTTTCGCTTCGTTCAGTTTTCAAGGAACATCTTTGTCGTTTTTAAGCGACTTTTTTAATATAACATTTAGTGTTTTCTTTGTCAACACTTTTTTCTTTTGCTTTTTTACATGTTATTTTTAACACGGACGTTTAGTAATATATCATATTTGTTCATATTTAAGCAAGATGTTTTTTACTTTCTTTTGAAAAAATGAGTGAGGAAAAAACACCTCACTCATTAAATTTCCAAACGATTATTTATGACGCATTTGAGGGAACAACAATACATCACGAATAGATGGTGAGTTCGTTAACAACATAACAAGACGATCGATACCGATCCCTAATCCACCCGTTGGTGGCATGCCGTATTCTAACGCTTCGATGAAATCTTCATCCATTTCATGCGCTTCGTCATTTCCTTGTTCCTTTTCTTTCAATTGCGCCTCAAATCTTTCACGCTGATCGATCGGATCGTTTAATTCTGTAAATGCATTAGCGTGCTCACGCGCAACGATAAACAATTCAAATCGATCCGTAAAGCGTGGGTCTTCAGGATTTTTCTTCGCCAGCGGTGAAATTTCAACTGGATGACCGTAAATAAATGTCGGCTGAATGAGATGTTGCTCTACTTTTTGTTCGAAAAACTCGTTAACAATATGACCAAATGTCATATGCGGAGCTACTTCTACTCCATGCTCTTTCGCTAGTTGCCGAGCTTCCTCATCGCTCATATGCTTCCAAAAATCAACACCAACATATTCTTTGATCGCATCGACCATATGAAGTCGTTTCCATGAAGGTGTTAAATCTACCTCATATTCTCCGTATTGCACTTTTGTAGTTCCGAGAACTTCCTGAGCAATATGAGCAATCATATCCTCTGTTAGCTTCATAATGTCTGTGTAATCAGCATACGCCTCGTAAAGTTCAAGCATCGTAAATTCCGGGTTGTGGCGCGTCGAAATTCCTTCATTACGGAACACGCGACCAATTTCATATACTTTTTCTAGTCCACCAACAATTAAACGTTTTAAATGCAACTCAATTGCAATACGCATATAAAGTGTCATATCTAAAGCGTTATGATGCGTAATAAATGGACGTGCCGCAGCTCCCCCAGCAATCGAGTGCATCATTGGCGTCTCTACTTCTAAATACCCTTTTTGATCTAGATAACGGCGCATCGATTGAATGATTAAACTACGTGTAATAAATGTTTTTTTACTCTCTGGATTCATAATTAAATCAAGATAACGTTGACGATAGCGTTGTTCAATATCTTTCAAACCATGATACTTTTCAGGAAGCGGGCGCAACGATTTTGTCAACATCTCATATGAATGGACTTTAATAGACAATTCGCCTACTTTTGTTTTAAAAACTACACCACGAACTCCAACGATATCTCCTAAATCTGATGTATCAAAAATTTCATACTGTTCTTCGCCAACATCGTCTTTACGAACATAAATTTGGATTTGTCCTGTCAAATCTTGAATGTGTGCAAAACCCGCTTTCCCTTTGCCGCGCTTCGTCATAATTCGACCGGCAATAGAAACATGAACCTGCTTCTCTTCGAGCTCTTCTTTCGATAAATGGCTATATAACGCAAACAACTCTTCCGCTTTATGTGTACGCTCGAATCGTTTCCCGAATGGATCAATTCCTTTTTCACGTAACTTATGTAACTTTTCACGACGAACTAACAGCTGATCATTTAATTCTTCATGTGACATAACAAAGTTCACTCCAATGACCTTTTATTTTTTAAGACATACTGCCAGCATGAGCTGACAGTATGCTTTTTACACTTCCATCACAACATCGCTTTCTTTTGCCTCAACTTCTTCTACAAAATTCATAAGCAACGCCACAAGCTCATCGCGCGTTTGACATTCGTTAATGGCGTTGCGCACTTTAGCGTTTCCACGAATACCTTTCAAATACCACGCAGCATGTTTGCGCATTTCTTTCACAGCGATATACTCATTTTTCAGAGCAATTAAGCGATCTAAATGTAAAATGCAAACTTCAATTTTTTCGCGAACAGATGGCTCCGGAATGAGCTCGCCTGTTTCTAAATAGCGAACCGTGCGATAAATCATCCACGGATTACCGAGAGCAGCCCGGCCAATCATCACGCCATCGACACCGGTTTGTTCTAACATTCGCTTCGCATCTTGAGGGGTTTGTACATCGCCGTTACCAATGACAGGGATGTTAACCGCTTCCTTCACTTGTTTAATGACATTCCAGTCTGCTTTTCCTTCATACATTTGTACACGCGTTCGACCGTGAACAGCAACAGCTTTTCCACCTGCTCGTTCTACCGCTTGGGCATTCTCAACAGCATAAATATGATTTTCATCCCAACCAATCCGCATTTTTACTGTCACAGGTTTTTCAACTGCATCGACAACAGCTGCGACCATATCATAAATTTTATTTGGATCTAATAGCCATTTCGCTCCTGCATCACATTTTGTAATTTTCGGAACAGGGCAACCCATATTAATATCGATAATATCCGCATTCGTATGCTGATCTACATATTTAGCTGCTTGTACGAGCGTTTCTTTCTCCCCTCCGAAAATTTGCAAACTTAACGGCTTCTCGCGCTCATCAATGTAGAGCATCCCCATCGTTTTCGGATTGTTAAATAAAATCGCTTTGTCGCTAACCATCTCCGCACAAACAAGTCCTGCCCCAAATTCTTTTACAGTTAGACGAAAAGCCGAATTACATACTCCGGCCATCGGAGCGAGCACAACAGGATTGTTGATTTGCACATTTCCGATTTTAAACATTAAACTCCCTCCTTTCGTAAAGTTGTTCCTCGACCGCTTCACGACTCTTCCATATGCGAACCCCTTGATGTGACAACTGGTCGATGTAAGAACGTAAAGGACGTTGAACAGACGGAATGATCAGTGATTCATCTATTTCAAATAACGGGATTAACACAAACGCCCGTTCAAACATGCGCGGATGTGGAATAATAAGTTGTTCTGTTTCAATATTTTCGTGATTATATAACAAAATGTCAAGGTCTAACGTCCGCGGTCCCCAACGAACTTCCCGCTTACGGCCAAACATTTTCTCGATGTTCATTGTCGCTGTTAATAAAGCTAGCGGGGATAGTGATGTACTGACTTTCACAACCATATTTAAAAAGCACGCCTGATCAACGTATCCAATAGGATCTGTTTCATAAACGGAAGATGTCGCTAAAACAGAAATACATTCATGGTCATGTAACGCTCTCACTGCTTGAAGCAAATATGCAAAGCGATCCCCTATGTTCGATCCTAACGCAATATAAGAAATATGTTCCATTTCTAACGTCCTCTCGTAATTTCAACCGCCACATAAGCATAATGACCTTTAATTGGTGGATTAGGCTTTGTCACCTTCACTGTACACGATGACGCTGCTTCATACGCGGATAAAATTTGCTCAGCAATCTGCTCTGCTACCGCTTCAATAAGTTTAAAAGTCTTGCCTTCAACGATGCTTTGACATATGTCGTATATATGCGCGTAATTAATCGTTTCGCTCAAATCATCAGTAATGCCTGCTCTTTGTAAGTTCGTTTCGATTGTGACGTCAACATAAAAACGTTGGCCGAGTTTATTCTCCTCCGGAAACACCCCGTGATAACCATAAAATTCCATTTGACTAATGTAAATTTTATCCCGCATTTTCTTCACCTTTTCCAAGCATTGCATCCATCATTTTAGCCATTCGAGCAATCGGTAAAACATCGTGCACACGAACAATATGCACCCCTTTTGCAATGCCTAGGCAAACAGTTGCTCCTGTTCCTTCTAGTCGATCATGAACTGGCAGATCAAGCACATGACCGATAAATGATTTTCGCGATGTTCCTAACAAAATAGGATAACGAAGCACAGCAAGCTCGTCCAATCGGCGCATCACTTGTAAATTATGTTCAACTGTTTTCGCAAATCCGATACCCGGGTCAATAATGATTTGCTCATCTTTTACACCAGCCTGCTTCACTATATGAACGCTCTCTCTTAAATCATGAATCATATCTGAAATGAGATCTTTATAATTGCGATCGTGACGATTATGCATTAATACGATAGGCACACCGTAAGTAGCGGCTACTTCAGCCATACTCGAATCTGCTTTCGCCCCCCAAACATCGTTAATCATCGTCGCTCCTGCCTCAATGGCTTGCTTCGCTACTTCCGCTTTATACGTATCGATCGAAATGGGCACATCAACCGCATGGGCAACCGCTTTTACGACCGGAATGACACGACGCAACTCTTCTTCAAGCGATACTTTCTCAGCCCCCGGACGAGTCGATTCCCCACCAATATCAATGATATGTGCCCCTTCAGCTACAAGTTGCTTAGCCCGTTCAACCGCCTGCTCTACATGACAAAACTTTCCGCCATCAGAAAAAGAGTCAGGTGTGGCATTTAAAATCCCCATAATAATCGTTTGTTTTTTTAAATCGAGCTTATGTTTTCCGCAATCAATAACGTTAATCAATTAACGTTCCCATCCTTTCTGTCATACCTCGTCCATAATTGTTTTGTAAACGATGCGTACGCATGCTTCAGCCGGCTTGTAATTTCCCCGCATTTCCCGGGATATACATCGCCATCCAATCGACAAACCGGCACAATTTCTTGGATGGAATTCGTTAAAAATATTTCATCTGCTTCTTTAAGATGTTGTAATACATAAAATCCTTCTTGTACATGAATGCCCCACGAACACAACAAATCTATCACAAACATTCGTGTAACACCATTTAAAATACCCGTTTGCACGGAAGGAGTATATACGACACCATCTTTTGCCCAAAAAATGTTTGAAACGATTCCCTCTGCTACAAATCCGTCTTGTGTAAGGAAAATACCTTCCACGTGTGCATCTTTACCGATTTCCCGCTTACCTAAAATATTGTTCAAATAATGATGTGACTTTAAACGGATATACCCTTCTGGTGTATTTCGTCTCATTCGTAACGTTTGGCAAACTTTTTCATCAGGGAACGCCGGGACAGGTTTCATATACATAATAACCGTTGGCGCTGTATATTTCTCCACTTGTAACCCCACATCACCAACGCCAGCCGAAACATTCAAACGCACATATGCATCGCGATAACCGTTTGCCTCTAACAAGCGAGAGAGGATATGCATCACTTCGTCCCGCGTTATAGAAAATGAGATGTTTAACATATTTAACCCGTCGTGAAGACGCGTTAAATGGTCGTCAAGTAAAAAAGGATGTCCATCATATACGCGAAATGTTTCAAATAAACCGAGTCCATACATAAACCCATGATCAAATGGGGAAATGCAAGCATCTTTCTTCGTCACGATTTGCCCGTTAACATAAATAAACATGTGCCATCACTTTCACCTATATAATGTAATAAAATTTTTAAGCATTTCTAAGCCAAACTCGGTCATAATCGATTCAGGATGAAATTGAACTCCTTCAACCGGCAATGTTTTGTGACGAATCGCCATAATTTCTCCTTCCTCCGTCCATGCGGAGATCTCAAAACAATCTGGTAATGTATCCCTTTTTACGATTAAAGAATGGTACCGAGTAGCAACAAATGGATTAGGAATGTGTTCAAAAATTGTTTTTCCATCGTGGAAAATCGTTGATGTTTTTCCGTGCATTAAACGCTCTGCCCTTACCACTTCACCACCGAATACTTGAGCGATCGATTGATGACCGAGACATACACCGAAAATAGGAATTTTCCCAGCGAAATATTGAATGGCCTCCATACTAATTCCAGCTTCGTTTGGACTACATGGACCAGGCGAAATCATTAAAAAATGCGGTTGAAGTTGTTCAATTTGCGCAATCGTCACTTCATCATTTCGTCTGACAACGAGCTCTTCGCCTAATTGACCTAAATATTGGACTAGATTATACGTAAACGAATCGTAATTATCAATCATTAAAATCATTTCGCTCACCTCATACTTAATTGTACATGCTCTTCTTCGCTCAGCTCTTTTGCTTTCCATAAGGCAAATGCTTTCTTTAAACATTCTTTGTACTCATATTCCGGTTGGGAATCAATAACGATTCCCGCCCCTGCTTGTACATATGCAAGGCCATCTTTAGCAACCATCGTGCGAATCGCAATGTTTAACTCCATATCGCCATTAAATGCAATCCAGCCGATTGAGCCAGTATAAATACCACGCCGAACAGGTTCAAGCTCTTCGATAATTTCCATCGTCCGTACTTTCGGCGCCCCTGTGATCGTTCCCCCAGGGAAAACAGCCGCTATCACATCAAATGCATCTTTTCCTTCCGCTAGCTGCCCAGAGACGTGTGAAACGAGATGCATAACATGGGAATATTTCTCAATGACCATAAACTCATCTACCTTTACTGTCCCGTATGCACATACACGTCCAAGGTCATTACGCTCAAGATCCACGAGCATTACATGCTCCGCTCGTTCCTTTTCGTTTGCTAATAAAGACTGAGCAATTTGTTCATCTTCTTGAATAGTTTTACCGCGCGAACGTGTTCCTGCAATTGGGCGGGTACTTATGCATTTTCCTTTCTTTTTGACGAGCAACTCTGGGGAGCCGCTTACGATTTGAAATTCGGGGAAATGCATGTATGCCATATACGGCGATGGATTTAATGTACGCAACTTTTCATAAATCGAAATAGGATGCGTAAATAGCCGTCTTGACTGTCGAACGGACAAGTTTACTTGAAATACGTCCCCTTGTGCAATATAATCCCGCACCTTTTCGACCGCTTCCATAAACTGTTCCTCGCTCATCGATACCGATTCTTCTTTCTCGTAGCTTGGAATAAACGGACGGGAAACATCAGAAATGTCCATTGTCCACAGCTTTTCATATTGCTCAAGACGTTGACGCGCTTTCTGTTCTTCTCCATCTACGTAATGAGTAATCAAATAAAGAGCCGACTCTTCGTGATCATATACAAACACATCATCAAACACTAAGAAATACAAATCAGGCACTTGTAAATCGTCACGTGCGATTGAAGGGAGCTTTTCGATGTAACGAGCGCAATCATAACTAATATATCCGATGGCTCCTCCTTGGAAATCAGGACCTTCTTCTTGTGAATCGACTTCCCATTGACTGAACCACGTCTTTAACCATTTTAATATATTTCCTTCAAACGTTTCTGTACGATGTTTTTGCCACACCGTTAATTTGTTATTTTTCCCAATGATCACAGCAAAAGGATGTAAGCCGATAATGCTATATCGGCCGTCCCGACCGCTCTCAAGTAAAACATGGTGCAATTGTTGTCGTGCCAACGCCTTATATTGTGAAAACCAATCGCGATGTGCGTACGAGACCTTTTTCACCATTGTCCGTCGCTTCTGCTTGCTCACAGATGTCACTCCTCTCCATCAGTCCATACGCTTATTGTACAACGAACGGACGGAAACAATCACGAAAAAAAATTCGGCAAGAAGCTTCTTGCCGAATTTATTCTTCAAATTGGTATAACGCCGTGCTTAAATAACGCTCGCCATTGCTCGGAATGATGGCTAATACTTTCTTTCCTTTTCCTAGTTTTTTCGCTACTTGCAACGCCACGTGGATCGCTGCACCAGATGAAATACCTCCCAAAATCCCCTCTTGACGAGCAGCTAAACGAGCAGCTGCAAACGCTTCTTCTGTTTTTACCGTAACTACTTCATCGTAAATGGATGTATTTAAAATGTCCGGAACAAAACCTGCTCCAATTCCTTGTATTTTATGTGGCCCTGGCTTTCCGCCAGAAAGTACAGGAGAATCCGCTGGTTCAACCGCATAAATTTTAATGTTCGGATATGCTTGGCGCAACACTTCTCCCGCTCCTGTGATCGTTCCACCCGTTCCAATGCCAGCTACAAAGGCATCTAGTTGATCGCCCATTTGCTCAACAATTTCTTTTCCTGTTGTTAAACGGTGTACTTCTGGATTCGCTTCGTTTTTAAATTGTTGAGGCATAAAATAACCGTGCTCTTGCGCTAGCTGCTCCGCCTTTTGAATAGCCCCACGCATTCCTTCGCTACCCGGCGTCAGCACAAGCTCCGCCCCGTAGGCACGAAGTAAATTACGGCGCTCTAGGCTCATCGTATCCGGCATGACGAAAATAGCTTTATATCCTTTCGCAGCAGCGACCATCGCTAATCCAATGCCTGTATTTCCGCTTGTTGGTTCAATGATCGTATCGCCCGGTTGAATTTTTCCAGCTTTCTCAGCTGCTTCAATCATTGCTAGTGCAATCCGATCTTTTACACTGCTTCCCGGATTCATAAACTCTAGTTTTACATATACGTCTGCGCTGTCTTCATCAACGATGCGATTCAACTTTACTACCGGTGTTTGCCCAATCAACTCTGTAATCGATTGTACTACACGTGCCATTCCATCCACCTCTAATCCCGAGTATTTTTATCGAATTTGTAACCAATTTATCAGTTATTTTCGAAATTGTCAATCATTTATTGTTGTTTTGCTAATTTTTTTAACTCCTCAAGATCTTCGGCTGAAAATGTGTACGTTTCGTTACAAAAATGACAAGACGCCTCAGCCTTTCCTTCTTCATCAATCATTTGCTGAATTTCTTCTACCCCTAAGCTAATGATTGCATCTGCTACACGCTCACGCGAACAGCGACAAACAAATGATACAGGCATCTTCTCAAGAATGTTCACATGTTGTTCTCCACCAAGCAGTTCGTATAAAATTTGTTCTGGCGTCAAACCACTTTCGATCATTTTGGAGATTGGTGGAATCGTCGCTAAACTTTTTTCAATATTTGCAATCGTTTTTTCTTCTGCCCCCGGCATGAGTTGTAAAATAAAACCACCAGCCGCTAATATTGTATAATCACGGTTAACTAACACTCCCACACCAACGGATGATGGTGTTTGTTCAGAAGAGACAAAGTAATATGTAAAGTCTTCACCAAGCTCCCCGGAAACGAGCGGGACTTGTCCTGTAAAATAGTCGCGCAATCCTAAGTCTTTCACTACAGTCAATGTTCCGTTTGTTCCAACCGCCCGAGCAACATCAAGCTTTCCGTTTGCGTTTAGCTCAAAATGCACGTGCGGATTTGATACATAGCCGCGCACTTGACCTTTTGCGTTGCTATCGACAAGAATATGTCCGATCGGACCCCCGCCCTCAATTTTAATGGTAATTTGACTATCACCTTTTAACATCGCTCCCATCATGACACCTGCCGTCATGGCGCGACCTAATGCTGCCGAAGCTGTTGGCCATGTTTGATGGCGACGTTGAGCTTCGCGAACCGTTTCTGTTGTTCGCACGGCATATGCTCGCACTTGACCATCATACGCGAGCGCTTTCACTAAATAGTCTGTCATAGCTGTCACTCACCTTTCTTATTTCGCTCATATAACAATTGTAATCCTTTTAACGTTAAAAATGGATCGACGATATCAATCGCGTTCGATTCATGGGCAATTAAAGACGCTAATCCCCCTGTAGCAATGACTTTCGGTGGAACCGCGCTTTTTTCTTTCATCCGCGCAACAATTCCCTCCACCTGCCCAACATATCCGTATAAAATGCCTGCCTGCATCGCACTCACTGTATTTTTCCCAATAATATCGTCTGGACGGGCGATTTCAATGCGCGGAAGCTTCGCCGCACGAGAATAGAGCGCTTCTGTGGAGATTGTAATCCCCGGCGCAATAGCCCCTCCCATATATTGCTTATGCTCATTAATATAACAGTATGTTGTTGCCGTACCAAAATCGACAATAATGAGTGGTGCACCATACAGATGGATACCTGCTACAGCATTAACGATTCGATCGGCACCTACTTCTTTCGGGTTATCATACTTAATATTAAGCCCTGTCTTAATTCCCGGGCCAACAATGAGCGGTTTAATGTGAAAGTATTTTGTACACATTCGCTCAAGCGCAAACATAATCGGTGGCACAACAGAAGAAATAATAATGCCATCAATATCAGAAAAATGTAAACCGACATCTTGCAGCAACATTTTGATCATCATTCCATATTCATCTTCTGTTTTGTTTCGGCTCGTTTCGATGCGCCAATGAAACTTCAACTCATCTCCATCATATACACCTAGTACTGTATTTGTATTTCCAACATCCAATACAAAAATCATCGCTCATCCCCACTTTTTCACAAATTGTTCCTTTTTTCATCATATCACATCCGTTTGGGTGGACGGTAAAAAAAGATGCCTCTTATAAAAAGAGACACCTTTATTCTTCCTTTTTCGTTTGAATATTTACTTTTACCTCTTCTTGTTTTTCACCGTTTCGGTTTGGCAACGTGCCGTGTTCGAATAAATGCTTAATTTGCTCGGCATCAAGCGTTTCAACTTCAAGCAACGTATTAGCGATTAAATCTAGCTTGTCGCGATTTTCCGTTAATAGACGCTTTGCTTTCTCATAACATTCTTTAATCATTCGTTGCATCTCAAGATCAATTTCGTATGCGATTTGATCGCTATAGTTTTGTTCGTTATGCAAGTCGCGTCCTAAAAACACTTGGCCGTGGGATTGACCAAACTGCATCGGTCCTAGCTTTTCGCTCATGCCAAACTCCGTAACCATGCGGCGAGCAATGCTTGTTGCACGTTGGAAGTCGTTATGCGCTCCCGTACTTACTTCACCAAATACAATTTCCTCAGCAACACGTCCACCGAGAAGCCCTGTAATTTTATCGAGCAGCTCTGGTTTTGTCATAAAATAACGGTCTTCTTTTGGCAACATGACTGCATATCCACCCGCTTGCCCCCGCGGTACAATCGTTACTTTATGCACCATTTCCGCATCAGCAAGCAACATACCAATGACAGTATGACCTGCTTCGTGGTACGCAACAATTTTTCTTTCCTTTTCCGAAATGACGCGACTTTTCTTTGCTGGACCAGCAATAACACGGTCTGTCGCTTCGTCAATATCGCTCATATCAATTTTCTTTTTGTTGCGGCGAGCAGCGACGAGGGCTGCTTCATTTAGTAAGTTCTCTAAATCAGCACCAGAAAAACCAGGTGTCCGCATCGCAATGGCCTTTAAATCAACAGATTCATCAAGCGGCTTGTTGCGTGCATGCACACGAAGAACCGCTTCGCGTCCTTTCACATCTGGACGATCAACCGTAATTTGACGGTCAAAGCGCCCTGGACGTAAAAGAGCAGGGTCTAAAATGTCCGGACGGTTTGTCGCAGCGATAATAATAATTCCCTCATTACCGCTGAATCCATCCATTTCAACAAGCAACTGGTTTAATGTTTGCTCCCGTTCATCATGGCCTCCGCCTAAGCCGGCACCACGCTGACGTCCAACCGCATCAATCTCATCAATAAAAATGATACAAGGGGCGTTTTTCTTCGCTGTTTCAAACAAATCACGTACACGCGAAGCACCGACACCAACGAACATCTCGACGAAATCTGAACCGCTAATAGAGAAAAACGGAACACCCGCTTCTCCTGCGACCGCTCTAGCTAACAACGTTTTTCCTGTCCCGGGCGGTCCAACAAGGAGAACACCTTTCGGGATGCGAGCGCCGAGCTCTACAAATTTGCGAGGATCTTTTAAAAACTCAACGATTTCAACGAGTTCTTGTTTTTCTTCGTCCGCACCAGCTACATCTTTAAAGCGAACGCGCTTTTTCTCTTCGTTATACAACTTCGCACGGCTTTTGCCGAAATTCATCACCCGGCTGCCGCCACCTTGAGCTTGATTTAATAAAAAGAAGAACAAAATAAAAATGATGATAAACGGAATAATGGACGTAAAAAACGTCACCCATCCGCTCGTTTCATCCGCAGGCAACACTTCTACTTTTGCCTGTTTTGCCGCCTCATCAATTCGTTGAAGAATTTGCGGACTATTTGCGACGTAGGTCGTGAAAAACTGCCCTTCAGCGTATGTTTTTAATTGTCCACGAATTTCATAAACGCCTCGCTCTGGCTTCAACGAGACGTACTTCACATCACCATTTTCTAGATGGGTAATGAACGCATCGTACGTCATCCGTTCCGCACGTTGGTTGCCGCCGTTTAAAAAACTTACAACGCCGATGACGACAAGAAAAATTAGTAAGTAAAAGATTGTATTACGGAAAATGCGGTTCATCTCCTACCTCCTCCCACACTTAAAACACGCTATAGTCAATAGTATCATAGAAAAACGTTCCAAAACAAACGATGTGCATGAAAAATTATTTACTGTATACTTCCGGTTTTAACACACCGATGTACGGAAGATTTCGGTATTTCTCACAATAGTCTAACCCATAACCGACAACGAATTCATCCGGAACGATAAAACCGACATAATCTGCTTCGATATTTGCCTTTCGACCAGACGGTTTATCAAGCAACGTCACAATTTTAATCGATTTCGCTTTACGATAACGGAATAAGTCCGCTAAATAACTTAACGTTAACCCGCTATCAATAATATCTTCAATGATGAGAACATCACGACCTTCAATCGATGTGTTTAAGTCTTTTAAAATTTTCACCTCACCCGATGATACCGTGGCATGACCGTAACTTGATACGTCCATAAAATCGATTTCTAAATATGTATCGATATGCTTAATCAAATCTGCCATAAACGGCATCGCACCTTTGAGCACACCGACCGCGAGCGGAAAGCGACCGTCATATTCTTTTGTCAACAATGCACCTAGTTCCTTTACTTTTTGCTGAATTTGCTCCTCTGTAATTAAAATTTTTTCCATATCTTGATGCATACCCATATTCTTTCCTCCTACCATCATTCATTGCTTTTTATAGTGTAACTGTAGATGAGCAATTTTTATAGCAATAATTACCATAAAAAAGAGACAAACAGGGTATCCCTTATGCCACATGGAGCTGTTTTTTGACAACATCAATGGGAATATCTTGCTTCG
>OGCI01002321.1_pt1 | contig 13015 bp, 17 predicted proteins | sample 1570021 | NCBI WGS metagenome assembly OGCI01 (sample SAMN06264664, study PRJEB24512) | hot springs metagenome | isolation source: Hot spring water | place: South Africa: Tshipise | collected 2015-06-21
TCTCAGACATGAACGCGGTTTGACCCCAAAGTATGTCTGGGGAGGGTCAAGGGAGGGGCGGAGCCCCTCCCTTGGTCATACAAAAGGCAACGAATGGGGTCTGGCCCCGAGGTGTTGACACGTAACCATGCAGGGAAGCACGTGTTTATAATAGCGAATATAGGACAGGGGCGAGAGATGAAGGAGGTAAACCGCTTGGCGATAGGGGACGGAAACCAGGGTACCTGCCACGAGGACGGCGTCCTGGTTCGCCGTGCGCAGGAAAAGCGCGAGGACTTCGAGGCCCTGTACAGGAAGTACCTCAAGAAGGTATACACCTATGTCTATTACCGCGTGGGAAACGTGCAGGACGCTGAGGACATTACGGAGAGCGTTTTTCTGCATGCCCTGCTCCACCTCAACAACTACCAGGACAGGGGCATACCCTTTTCCGCCTGGTTGTTGCGCATAGCCCACAACCTGGTTGCCAACTGGTACCGCAACGCGAACCGGCATCGTTCCGTTGACCTGGATACGGCCGGGGACTTGAAGGATTTCTCGCCTACGCCCGAGGAGAGCGCGGAAAACAGGGAGGAGATGCGGCGCCTGAGGGAAGCCCTTTCCTCCTTGCCGGAGGAGAAACAACAGGTGCTGATCCTCCGCTACGCGGAGGGGATGAAACATCGCGAGATTGGAGAGGTGATGGGAAAGAGCACGGGAGCGGTGAAGGTCCTCGCGCACCGTTCCCTGGTGACCCTGCACAGGCGCCTTTCCGAAAAGGAGGGAGAGGAATGATGGAGAGAGGGCAGCAAGAGGGGAGGAAGCGCGGTTACCGCCACACGGTGAAACTGCTCCGGCAATACCTGCGCCCCCTGGACCCCAGGCAGAGTTTCTCGCTGCGCCTGGAGGACCTCTGCCGCAGCATGGGTGCGGACGAGTTCCTGGTGGCGGAGGCCGCGGACCTTCGGGGAAAGTCCGCCCGGCGCAGGATGATCGTGGGCGGAGCCGTCTTTTCAGCCCTTCCCTTTCTCGGGGTGGCGGCTTATGCTATAGGCAAGCATTTGCTGAAGCGTAGGGTCGTGGCCATGGGCGTCTAAGGGAAAGGAGCTATGAACCGGGAAGAGGTTTTCGCGGTGGTGCGCGCCGCGCTGGCGGGAGCTCTGGAACTGCCGGAGGAGGAGATCGGGGAGGATTCCCGTTTCAAGGAGGATCTGGAAGCGGACTCTTTGGACTTGGTGGAGCTCCTCCTGGAAATGGAAAGCGAATACGGGTTCAAGGTCAACGACGAGGAAGCGGCGGAGATCCTCACGGTGGGGGACGCAGTGGACCTGATACTGCGGAAGACCGCCGCTTGATGCGGTATGTCTGGGGTTGGTCTGCGATGATAGTAGGCATCCCCGGCGGGCTGCTCTACTACCGCTACGGAAAGCTGTGGAATTCCTTCCTGCAAGCCCTGGGAGCCGAGGTGGTGGAAAGCGGCGAAACCACCCGTTCCATCCTCAACTCCGGGGTGAGCAAGGCGGAGAATGAGAGCTGCCTGCCGGTCAAGGTATTTTACGGGCACGTGCTGGCCTTGCGGGACAAGGTGGACGCCATCTTCGTCCCCCGCCTGGTGAGCGTGCGCAAAGGGACCCACACCTGCCCCAAGATGCTCGGATTGCCGGACCTGGCGCGAGCAGCGGTTGAGGACAGGATCCCCATAATAGCTCCTACCATTAATTTCCAGGAAGGCATGTGGGCCAACTACAAGGCGGTCTATTCGCTAGGCCGCCTCTTCACCCATAACCCCGTGCGCATAATCCGGGCCGGCGTCAAAGCCTGGAGGGAGCACCGCCTTTACCTGGAAAGGCTTACCCTGGGCCTCGACCACCGCAGCGCCCTGCGGGGTGAGGCGGAGAGCCTGCTCTGCGAGGGAAGGGAGCTGCGCATAGCGGTTATAGGTCACCACTACAACGTCTACGACACCTTCACCACCATGTCGCTGCTGGACCGTCTCAGCTCCATGGGGGTGGACGTGGTCACTGCGGATATGGTGCCGGAGGAAATGCGCAGGCAGGAGCTCAAGCGACTTCCCAAGGAGATCTACTGGAGCTACGAGCAGGAAATAGCGGGCGCCATTCTCGCCTGCACCCGTCACAGGCTGGTCGACGGGATCATCTTCATGATCTCTTTCCCCTGCGGACCCGATTCCATCGTGCGCGTCCTTTGCGAGCAGGAGAACAAGCGCCTGGGAGGCGTGCCCCTTCTTGCGCTGGTCATCGACGAGCACACGGGGGAGGGGGGCTTCCTCACCCGCATCGAGGCCTTCGTGGATATGCTGTGGAGGAAGAAAGGGGAGAGGGTGCGGGAGAGGGAGGCGGTGGCGGTATGAAGATAAGCTGGCCCCACATGGGCAGCCTCGAATTCGTGCTCAGCAGCGTCTTCGAGGAACTGGGGCTGGATTACCTGCTGCCGCCGCCCAGCTCGCAGCGGACCCTGGAGCTGGGCGCGCGCTACGGGCCGGAGTTCGCCTGCTTTCCCCTGAAGACCACCCTGGGGAATTTCATCGAGGCCATCGAGGCGGGGGCGGATACCCTGATCATGGTGGCGGGAAGGGGCCCGTGCCGCTTCGGTTTCTACGCCGAGACGCAGCGGCGCATCCTGGAGGAGGCGGGGTACGAATTCCGCATGGTGCCCCTGGAGTTCGAGCCGGGAAAGATTCCCGCCACCCTGCGCAAGCTGAGGGAGCTGAAACAGGGAAGGTCATGGTCCTCGCTGGTGCGGGCGATCAAGTTCGCCCTGAGCAAGGCCTATCTCATTGACCGCCTGGAGCGGCAGGCTTTGCACCAGCGCTACCTGGACCGGGAAAGGGGAGCCACCACAAAGGCGCTTGAAAAATGCTACCGCATGGTCTGGGAAGCGGGTTCCTACGACGCGTTGCGTAGGGTGGAATCGGAGGCCTTCGACCTCCTGCGGTCGGTTCCCGGCGTGGAGCGGGAAACCGTGAAGGTGGGTATCGTGGGGGAATTCTACCTGGTGCTCGAACCCTTCTTCAACCTGGGGGTGGAGGAGCAACTCGGCAACTTAGGCGCCTACGTGGAGCGTAATATCTACCTCACCGACTGGCTGCGGCCCTCCGGCAAGAACCCGGTGGCCGGCCACCATGACCGTGACTCGGAGGAGGCGGCGCAGCCCTACCTCACGCACTTCGTGGGAGGGGAGGGGCTGCACTCCGTGGGGGGTACCGTTCTCTATCAACGCCACGGCTTCGATGGCGTGGTGCATATCATGCCCTTCACCTGCATGCCGGAGACCATAGCCAAGAGCATCCTTCCGCAGGTCTCGCGGGACCTGGGAATACCCGTCCTCTCCCTGGTCATCGACGAGATGACCGGGAAGGCCGGCGTGGCCACCCGCCTGGAGGCCTTCGTGGACCTGGCGCGTTTCCGTCGCCGGGCTGGCGAGCGGGGGCTGGACTATTCCCTGCAGCCGGCCTTCTGACCGGAGGAGGGTCTCCTGGCGCGGCAAGCCCCCTTCCTTGAGCAAGGACACCCCGCCGCGAGCCTTTCTACGGGGTGGTGGAAGGAGGGCTCAGGCCGGCGCTGCGTGGGAGGCGCACGAGGTGTTCTCCCGTGCGTGGCCATGACGGAAACCGGAAGCCGTTAGGGAGACCACGGGTTTCGGGGAGCAACGGAAACGGATGACCGCAGTGGGGAAGGGAACGAGTTTGGGTATAATGTAGGAAAAGTTTGCGTCAATGGGAAGGAGGTACATCGATGGCCGACGAGAAAGAGGAGTTGTTGAACAAGGAAATCGACGCCTACGAGGAGGAGCTCAAGGTCCTGGCGGGCAAGCTGCAGGAGCTGGCCGGGGTCGACTGCTCCTTCGGGGCCTGCGTGTTTGATCCCGAGATGAAGGACGTGGAGGCCAAGCTCGCAGAGATGGAGAAGAGGAAGAGGGTCCTGGCAGAGGTGATGGAATCCCTCAAGCAGTGCGGAATCGAGTGAGAGCGCCGAGCCGATAAGGAAGACGCGGAGGGAGCCAAGCGGCTCCCTCTTTCTATTGCCCCTTTATGTGTTGCCCCTTTATAAGGAAGGTCGGGGGAGGAAGGCCGCGGCACCATGCGAAGTGCGGCGATCCCCGGGATTGCCTTCCCTTCCCGGAACCCGTTTGGTGGTCCACGGAGCTGGCGGGGGCCGCCAACTCCGCTTCACGCGGAGCCGCTCACTGGACCTCGAAGAACTTATCCTCGGGCGCGCCGCAGATGGGGCATTTTTCGGGCACCACGCCGTCGGCAACGTAGCCGCAGACCCCGCAGACGAAGTAGGCGGGGATCTTCTCGGCTACCATGTGCTGCAGGGCGCCCTCATAGAGCTTGGCGTGCCTCTCCTCCACGTCACGCGCATAGGCGAACATGGTCGCCGCCGCCTTATCGCCCTCCGCCTCGGCATCCACGATGAAGGAATCGTACGCCACCTGCGCGATCTTCTGCTCGGAGGCCAGGGCCTCCTCGAGGTTGCTCTCCGTGTCCTTGATCTCCCGCAGCAGGCGCAGGTTGTTGAAGGCGTGCACGCTCTCCGATTCGGCCACCGCGCGGAAGAGCTTGGCCACCCCAGGGTATTCTTCCTCTTCTGCCTTGAGGGCGAAGGCTTTCAGGCGCACCGCCGCCTTGGACTCGCCGGTGTAGGCGTCGTAGAGGTTCTTCTTGGTCTTCTCGCCCATGGTGCCCTCCTAAGGTCTTCTTCCGGTCCTCTCCCTTATGCGACAAATGATATCATGTCTGCTCGCTCGCTTTTCTCTTGCGCACGAAGACATGGAATTCGCCGTCCCTCTCCTCGATCCCCAAGAACTCATGTCCCGTCTTGGCGCACCAGGCTGGCATGTCGTTCAAGATGCCCCTGTCGTCGGCTATGACCTCCAGGACCTCGCCCTCTCCCATCTTCTCGATCTCCTGCGAGGTCTTCACGATGGGCATGGGGCAGTAGAGCCCCACGCAGTCCACCTTCCTTTCCGCTTCCACTTGCTCACACCTCCTGATGATGGCCGGGCGGCATCGACACCACCCCGGCTGACGCCATGGGGGCCTGCCCCACGACACCTTCTCGTGCGTGGCGGAAAGGACCGCCACGGACATGTACTTGCTCCGATCATATGAAGAGGTTGATGGCGGAGCGCGAAGCCTGCCCCACGTAGGTAGCCGCTCCCGCGAAGGCGTCCACCTCGGGGATGAAATCCTTCTCACCCAGGCCCGTGAGGGCCATGGAGGTAGTGCAGGCTATAAAGCGCACCCCCAGCTCCTTGGCCAGGGGGATCATCTCCTCCAGTGAGGGCATGCGGAAGCGGCGCATGAGCGCCTTCATGGCCACCTTCCCCCCTCCCAGCATGTGCAGGCGCGAAAGGGGAAGGCGCCGCAATCCTCCCCGGTTCAGGAGACCTAGCATGCGCTGTAGCCATACCTTTTCTCCGCCACCGCCTCCATCTTTGCGCACCACGTTCAACCCCCAGAAGGTGAAGAACATGGTCACCTCCATGCCCATTGAGGCCGCCGTGGTGGCGATGTTGAAGGCGGCGAGGGCACGGTCCAGCTCGCCGCTGAAAACCACGATGGTTGCCGCTTCCCTCTCACCATTCATGACGGTCGCACCTCCTTCTCTGCGATCCGGCGCGTGGAGAGCGCCGTGGCCCTGCTCGGGCGGCCTGTCTCTCACGGCATTTTCGGGCAAGAACGGCGACGGATGCGCCTTGCCTCAGGGTTTCTCCCCGCACGCGGGGCACCGCTCCGAATCCTCCCGCACGGGAGAGCCGCAGGCTCTGCAGCTCACGATGACGATCTGGCAGGGTTGGCAAAAAGCGGGCATCTCCGTGGCTGCCTCGATCTCCGCCTCGCAGTAAGGGCACCTGCAAGGCCCCCGTTCCTGACTCTCTTTTCTCTCCATCTCATTCCTTCCCTTTCTTTTCCAGGTAATCCTCGATGGCCTTGTGCAGGGCGTCGGCCCCCAGGTTGGAACAGTGCATCTTGTTGGCAGGCAGTCCCCCTAGCTCCTCGGCAACGCCGTCACGGGTTATCTTCAGGGCTTCCTCTATGGTCTTGCCCTTGGCCATCTCGCTCACCATGCTGGAGACGGCGATGGCCGCTCCGCACCCAAAGGTCTTGTACTTCACCTCCGCAAGGCGTCCTTCCTCGTCGACCTTGATATAGAAAGTCATCATGTCCCCACAGACGGGGTTTCCGACCTCGCCCACGCCGTCCGCGTCCTCGATCTCGCCTACGTTGCGCGGGTTGGTGAAATGGTCCATGACCACGTCGCTGTATTGAGCCATGTCCTCACCCCCTTTCCTTGAGGAACTTCGCGTAGAGCGGCGACATCTGCCGCAACCTCTCCACGATGGGAGGAAAGACCTCCAGGACATAGTCCACGTCCTGCAGGGTGTTCTGTGGCCCGAAGCTGAAGAGGATGGACCCCTGCGCCCTTTCCGGGGGCACTCCCATGGCGGTGAGCACATGCGATCCCTTCAGGGCCCGCGAGGTGCAGGCGGAACCGCTGGAGACCGCCACTCCTTGCTGGTCCAGCAAGAGGAGCATCCCCTCGCCCTCGATGAACTCCACCACGAAGCTGGCGTTCCAGGGCAGGCGCTCCACTGGATGGCCGGTGAGATGAACATGGTCCACCCGGGCGGGGAGACCCGCTATGAGGGCGTCCCGCAAACCTCGCAGGTGCGCGCTCCTCTCCGTCATGCGCTCGCGGGCCAGCTCCGCCGCCACGCCCATGCCAACGATGCCGGCTACGTTCTCCGTCCCTCCCCGCCTCCCGCCTTCCTGAACGCCTCCGTCGAGCAGGGGTATGACGCGCAGTCCGCGCCGTACCCATAGGGCGCCCACTCCCTGGGGCCCGTAGAGGAGGTCCGAGGAGAGGGTGAGGGCTTGCACACCCAGGCTCTCCACGTCTATGGGGAGGTGGGCGGCGGCAGCGGCGGCGTCCGTATGGAATGGCACCCCCCTTTCCGCCGCGATACAAGCCGCCTCGGCGACGGGTTGTATGGTGCCCACTTCGCCGTTGGCCAGCATAACGGACACCAGGATGGTATCGTCCCGCATGAGCGAACGCAGGGCTCCGAGGTCGATGCGGCCGTACTCGTCCACCGGGACCAGCTCGAGCTCGTATCCCTGCTTCTCAAGGGAACGCGCGGCGTGCAGCACTGAGAAATGCTCCACCGCGGAGACCATTATGTGCCTCCCCTTTCGCCTCGACCCTGCAGTGATGCCCTTCACAGCCAGATTATTGGCCTCGGTGCCGTTGCAGGTGAATATGATTTCCTCGGGGGCAGCCCCTATGAGCGCGGCTACCCGGGAACGGGCCTCCTCCACCGCCTCTCTTGCGGCATCACCCCTGCCGTGAAGAGAGGAGGGGTTTCCGAAGCTTTCTCCCAGGAAAGGGAGCATGGCATCCCGTGCCTCGGGGAGAAGCGGCGACGCCGCGTAATTGTCGAGATAGACCTCTCGTGCCGTTCTCATCGCTGACACCTCCATCAGCCTCCCCGTTCATCCTTTTCATGGCTCCATCTCCTTCGCGCCCCGGCATGACGCTGTGTCTTCCTTGCCTGCCCGGCGTCGCCTGCATGCGGGCAGACCGCCTGCTTCTTCTCGTGAAAGGGCGTGTTCTTCCGATGACGGACCCATAATGCGGGCGCTTTCGATCATTCCATTTTTCACCCCCAGATATTCGGCCAGATCATCAACGTTACCGATGTGCACGAGGCAAGCGTCCTCGCCGCACACCTCCACGCCCCCTCCGCTGCCGTTCTCCACGCGACGGGCGAGGGGTAGCACCCTCCGATCCGGCGAAAGCAGGGTTGCGGCTAGGAACCTAGCGCGTTGCTCCCCGTCCACCTCCCGTATCCTCACCAGCAAGGGACCATCGAGGTAGAGGTCCACCGCCAGCGCAAGGGGGGCGGCGAAGACGCCGCGGATGCCGCTGTCTCCCGACGCGGAGGACAATATCCTTCCCGCCAGCTCTTTCCACCTTGAGCCGCCCCCGAGATGGCTCTGCCTGAGCAAGGCATCCGCCGCTCTCGCCGCGCTGGCCGCGTCCGGCGGCATGGGTGTGATCCCCGGTGGCGACAAGGCCTTGCAGGAGTCGAGGAGCGCCCCTCGCTCGCTGTCCCAGAGACACCTCTCGATTAGTGAGAGGAGTGTCTCCGCCCTGTGCAGGAAAAGGTCCCCGCCGCCCTGTGCATAGGCCTGTTGCATGGCGATGGCCATCTTCACCTGGTCGTCAAGGAGGCCCCAGCGGCGAGCTGAGCCGTCATGGTAATGGGCCATGCCCACCCCTTCGCGGTAGGCGTGCGACCAGGCGAATTCGAGGAAGGCGAGCGCCAGTGACTCGTATCGTCGGATTCCCATGACGGCGCCAGCCTGCAGGAAGGAGGAGGCCGCCCGCGCGGAGATATCCATATACACCGTCCTGTCCACGGATGGCGGGGTCGTCCCCTCCCGCGATCGCGCATCCAGGCGGTAGTAATCCTCGTCGGCATCCTGGCTGCCGAAGAAAAGGCACTCGCCGTCGCTGAGGGTGCGGAATATATAGTCGGCCGTCTCCTCCGCCACGTCGCGGAAGAGCACGTCGCCGGTGGCTCCATAAGCCCGCAGCAACAGGGGGACGAAGGCGGCGTTATCCTCGAGCACCTTCTCGTAGTGCGGCACAGACCAGTCCATGGAGGTCGCGTAGCGGAAGAACCCTCCTTCCACGTGGTCCCGGAGGCCTCCCTGTATCATGGCCCGCAGGGACTGGGTGGCGAAGGCGAGGAACTCCTCGCCCCGACCTCTCTGGTGGGCATGGAGCGCGAAGGAGATGACAGCGAGATGGGGGAACTTCGGTTCGCCGCCCAGGCCACCGTGTTCACGGTCCCAGGCGGCAAGGATGGACTCTCCTACCAGCTCCACAAGGGAACGGTCGATATCGCCTGCAGCGCTCCGCGCCGCGCCCGCCTGCGGTGGCATGGCTTCGAGCTGGGCACGGTTTTCCCGGTAGAGGACATGGATCCTCTCGAGCGCCTTGCGCATGGTCTCGGGGGGGATGTAGGTGGCGCCGGCCAGGAGGACGCCCCGCGAGGAGAGGAAAGCCGTGGTGGGCCAACCGCCTTGATTATAGCGGCGGTTTATGTCGGGGTCGCGGTCGTTGTCCACCCTTACCGGGATATAATGGCGGTTGATGAGCTCGATCACCACCGGGTCGGAATAGGTGGTCTCGTCCATAACGTGGCACCAGTGGCACCATACGGCGGATATGGAGAGGAGCACCGGTTTCTCCTCCCGCGCCGCCCTGGAAAAAGCCTCTTCGCCCCAGGGGAGCCATCTTATCTCGCGGGCCCGGTTCGGCCGCGGCGAGAAGCGGAAGGCGTTCCGCGCCCCGCCCGCACCCTCTCGCCCCATATCTTCTTCCGGCATCTCAGCTCACCTCGCAACGCTTGGCAACACTTTGAGGCCATGCCTCATTCGTTGCCTCTTGGAATCAAGGGAGAGGTTCCGCCCCTCACTTGACCCCCTCTTCTTCTTCCGGGCCGGGCCGCCGCGCAGCGGCCTCGCTCCGCGGGCTACGCAGCGTCCAACCCCTTCGTTCCCGGCTCGGTCTGGTTCAACCATGAGGCCACCTGCGATCTCGCTCGCCTGACCCCAGGACCCAGCCTTTCACGGTGCGCTCCGTCAGGCATCGGCCGCGACCGAACCCGCAGTTCCCCGGGCTTGCTTGGCTCAGACCGTTCTTCCTCCGGCCGGGATCTTTGGCCGCCGCCTGCCGCCCGCACCCTGCCGTCCGCAGGAGAACCACAAACCGCCCCTTGCGGAAACGCATGAGGGGCGGAATAACCGCCCCTCTTGCGTTGCCTGCCGCCTCAAATACGCTTAAATACAGGGTCGCTATATGCCCCGGTTCAACCCTCGCGGTCCTTGTCCTCTTCGGCGGTTTCGTCCTTGCGCATCTGCTTCTCCATGTTTACGCATGGATATTTTGAATCCGCGCAATGGGGGCAACAGAGTCCACCCTTTTCCCGTCCGTCCTTCTTGCTCATATTGCCTCCCTCGGATCTGTCTCCTGCAGACTCTACGTATACCATAATAGCCGGGTGGAGCTCAGGAAATGATGTAAATCAAAACCCGTCACTGCCGGGAGGCGCCTCCTTCTCCGGTGAGGTCCCTCGCCATGCCGTCGAGGAACTGCCCTATGTTGAGGTTGAAACGCCAGACGTAGAATAAGGAAAGCACGTGAAAGGGCAGGGTAACCAAGATGTTGGAGAGGAAGAAGAGCGCCAAGCCAAGGTCCGAGGGGGTGACCGCCAGGGCCAAGAGAACGATGAGGATCCCCGAGCCCTGCCCGGGCTGGTCGCCGGAAGAGGAGGTGCGCCTGCGCACGAACGAGTTGTAAACCAGGCGCGGCGCGATGGTGACCGCCGCAAACGACGCCGCGGCGAAGGCGATGATGATGGGGACCAGGGGAAGCGCATCCCGCATCTGCGCGAGGGATTGCGCGGGGAGAGCCTTCTTCAGCGCGATTTCGACGGCGAGGAAGAGGACGGGGACAAGCCCCATGGCGAGCATCACGTACTTCAGCTGCAGCGCTCCAGCCCCCAGCTCGGCCCGCACCTGTTGGTAGTCATCCATCGCCCCTCCCCGCACGGTGCCTATAGGCCGTCGAAGTAGGCGAGCAGCGCCCGCTTGTCCTTGACCACCAGGAACTTGCCCTCCGTGGCCACGACCTCCTGTTTCTTGAGCCGGCTCATCACCCTGGAAACCGTCTCTTCCGTCGAGCCCACCAGGCCCGCGATGTCCCGGTTGGTGAGGGGCGTGTCGATGACCAGGCCGCACTTGTCCGAGATGCCGATCTCGTCCACCATCCTGAGGAGTATGCAGGCGATGCGCCTCTCCACCCGCTCGCCCGCAATGCAGCGTTCCTTGTAATAGGACTGGTCCAGTTTCATCACCACCCTCCGGGTGAGGTAGAGGGCGAAAAGGGGATCGCGGGAAGCCAGCCACTGCAGGTCGTCCCAGCTTACGCGCCATACCCGTGAGTCGTCGCGGGCCACGGCGGAGTAAGAATAGACCCCCTCCTCGTAGAGGGCTCCCTCCCCGAAGAGGTCTCCGGGGTGGAGGAAACCCAGGATGTAGAGCCTGCCGTCCCCGTGCACGATATTGGCCTCCACCACCCCCTCCTCCACCACGTAGAGGTGGGTGGCCTCGTCCTGGTCGATGAAGATGTATTGTTCGCGGTCGTACTTCTCCGCCTGGAAGAGGTCCCGGGCCTCCTCGCGTAGCCCCTCTTCAAGGTGGTTAAGGAATTCCTGCAGAGCCCCTTCCTCCAAGGTCATCCTCCCTTCCCTTTGGGCAGGTATTTCCGGATCAGGTTGATTATAGCAACCGTTTCGCCCCCCTGGACACCCTGGACGCCCTGGGCGGAACCCCATGCCCCGAGGGGACCCACCTGGCGCAACTTACGTACGTCGCTATCCTTTCCTGCCGCACCGGCGACAGGGGACAGGGGTGGAGCGGGGAAGCACCGTTTTCCAAGGTATGGTAATGGATATCCTCTCGAGCCGGAGGGTGAAGCGGGGGCGGCGCGGCCGCCGCGGGAAGGGTAGCCACATACGGGACTTTCCCTCAGCCCGCGTCTGCGCCTTTCTCGCAGCGGATGCCCTTTATGAGGTCGATGCGCGTAACGACGCCAACCATCTTGTTTTCCTCGTCCATCACCACCAGAAAACGGGTCTGGTCAGCGAACATCTTCATAATGGCGTCCTGGATGGAGTCCTTGAGGCCGATGGTCAGGGGCGGGGCATGCATGATGTCCTCCACTTTTCTGTATGCCCTGCTGGCAGGGTCGCGGCGAGCGAAGATGCCGGTTATGTCCGTATCCCTGACCACCCCCACCAGCTTTCCTTGCTCATCCAGGACGGGCAAGCCGTGGAACTTGTAGGTGTTGAACATCTCCACCAGGGTTTCCAGCCCGTCGGCCATGCGTACGCATACCGGGTGCCACGTCATCACGTCCTCGACCTTTCCCTCCAGGTAGAGGCGTATCTCTTCTCCCATTCTCCCCACCTCCTACAGCTTGGCCTCTCCCGCCTTGATTATCGCATGGCGCGTGCAGGGAGGTCCCACGAGCTGGAAAAAGAGGGTTGTGGCGGCGATGACGCTGATGGCCGTGACCCCCAGCTCCACCCCCGCATCGCCGAATTTACCGCCTCCCAGCTCGAGCATGGTCTGGATGGAGAGGCCTATGGCCACTCCGGCCTGGGAAAAGAGGCACAGGCCCAGGTACCTGCGCACGCTTTCGGGGGCCTTTGAGACAAGCCCTCCCAGGGAGGCACCCGCCTGTTTGCCCAGGGAGCGGAAGATGATGTACAGCACGCCGATCCATCCCAGGCTGAGCAATTTGCCCGCCGCGAGCTGGGATCCCACCACCACGAAGAAGATGACGAAGAGGGGCTGCGTTATCCCGCGCATGATATCGAAGAGGTCTTCCCTTCTCCACCCGGTGAGGTTGACGATGGCCATTCCCATGGCCATGTTGGCCAGGATCAAGGAGAAGTGCAGGGCATTGGCCAGGCCTGTGGTGAGGACTATGGCTCCCAGGGTGAGAACCAGGAGCCCGCGGCGGGCCGTATATCTGCGCACCATGGCGAGAAAGATCAAGCCAACGGCGGCCCCCAGGCACAGCGAGCCCAGGATCTCCCCGCACGGCCGCAGCACGGCCTCGGCGGCGTTCAGCTCGCTGCCGGCTAGCAGCATCTTTGCCAGGAATATCGAGAAGGCATACAGGATGACGGCGATGGCGTCGTCGATCCCTACCACGGCGAAGACGGTGGTGGTCAGAGGCCCCGAGGACTGGTATTCGCGCAGCACGTCCACGGTGGCGGCGGGAGCGGTGGCCGAGGCCAGGGCACCGAAGACGAGGGAGAGGGCAAGCTCGCGGGTGTAAAGGTAAACGGCAAGGGTTACCAGCAGCGCGGCCCCCACCGATTCGAGGATGGAGATCCAGAGGATGGGCTTACCCAGATGTTTCAGCTT
>OGCI01002322.1_pt1 | contig 13004 bp, 10 predicted proteins | sample 1570021 | NCBI WGS metagenome assembly OGCI01 (sample SAMN06264664, study PRJEB24512) | hot springs metagenome | isolation source: Hot spring water | place: South Africa: Tshipise | collected 2015-06-21
TAACAAAATAGCCCGCTGAAAATTTATAAGAATGGGGCAGGCTGGGGAGATACCCTTGGGTTATCCCCGGGATAGTACCAGGGATAACCCGGGACATAGATTCTGAGCCAACCGCAGGTTCAATCCCGAAGGGATAACACCGGTGGTTTTCTTCTGCCATTTTTTCTCCTGCCCATCGTGTCCCGTTAACGCCATCCCGAAACAATCTGGGTAATTGGCTTGACAGGGGCGGGTGCGGTGTTATCTTGTGGGGTAATGGCGGGCACGGTAGTTTGTCTTTTTCTCGGTCTGCTTTTTGGGCAGATGCGCGATTCGGTGCTGGTTCTGGGACGCTGTTCGATGGAGTCGGTTGTGGCGCTGAGTGCGGGCAGGTTTCTTGCTGATGCGCAGTCCGACCAGGTGCTTCTGGTGCAGAAGATGGGGCAGGTGGAACTCATCCGTTCCGGTGAGCGCACCCGGCACCGGGTGGATGTGTTACGGCTTTTACTTTTGCGGGTGCAGGAACTGGGCTGGGAGGTTTTCTGGCGGTCAGGGGAGATGCTGGGACCAGAGGCACGGGCGCTGAATTTAATCCCGCCGGTGTGGACAGGCGGTGATGTTGATGGCGATAGTATTCTGGAGGTAATTACTGTCCCGGGTGATTCCTGCCGGTTTTACCATTTTACCGGGCAGGAGGTGCGGCTGAGCACAGCATTTTTACCGGCAGATGCGGTGCGGGATGCGGTCTGGGCGGATGTTGATTTAGATGGGACAGGCGAACTGTTGACTCTGGAGGTAATGGCGGATAGCGGTGGTGAGCGCTGGGCTGTTCGGGTATGGCGTAAGGCAATGGAGCAGATGGTGTTACTTGCCGGTCCGATTTTTCTACCCGATACCGGTGGCGTTATTTCCTTTTCCCTGCTTGGTGCCGCGCGCCTGGAGGACTATCCGGGGATGCCGGTGATTTTTGCCGGTGATTACCCGGGGTTAAAGCCCGGTGTTTACGGGATAGTTTTTGCTATGGGTGATAGCGGTTTTAGTGTTACGACCAACCCTTTTCCCCGTAGAGAGTGGTTCACAAAGGAAATGGTTCTGCCGGCGGGTCGGTTGCAGGTTTTTAATGCTGGTGATACCCTTGTTGCCTATGGCTATTTTGTTCCGGGTTCCCGACCGGGTGGACCACCGCGCAGTTTTGCTGCGCTGCAGGATGGCGAGTGGCGGCTTTTACCACTGAGGGACTCGGCTCGGCTGCTCAGCGGTCCGGTGTGCCCATTTTCCTATCAGGGCAGGTCCGGATGGCTGGAGTTGCGCGGACAGGTGTTTTATTTTTATCCTGGTTCCCCTTTTCTCTGGCGTTAGTTAGTATGATTGACTGAACTGGCGAGCTGGTTAAAATTTCTCGGTGCGAAAACTGTGTGTCCTAGAACGCGATTTGTTTTTTGCTCTCACCAATCAGGTGCAGGATACCGCGCATTATCTTGACCTGGATACCGGTGCGGTTATACCGGTGTTTGATTTTAATCGCAACGAGATTCTAACAATGGTGCAGGACAATCCGGAGCGGTATATCCGGCTGGTACCCCAGAGTTTCCGGCAGGGGATGGAGATGATGGAGCGTTTTATCGCCACGGTCAGCCGGGAGGATTTACGCGCCCGGTTGCGTCAGGCGATAAAGACCGGCAGGGCGTTCAGCCAGTTCCGCCAGGTTCTGGGTGATTACCCTGGAGAGATGAAACGGTGGCAGCAGTTCCGCCGGATGATGCTGGTCGAGCCGTTAAAGGAGAAACTCCGGCAAAGGGACATTGAGTTAGTTCTGGTGAGCGAGCCGGAACCGGGTTCAGTTCAGTAACACAACCTTTCCTGTCAGGCTTTTATTTCCTGCAGAGAGACGAACAAGATAGACACCGGAAGAAACCTGCTGGTTACTCTCGTTATCACCTGACCAGCGGGCTGAAAACCTGCCAGCAGTTTGCTGTCCATCAAATACCGTCTTTATCTTTCTGCCGCTGGGGTCAAATATCTCCAGTCCGATCCTTTCGGCACGGGGCAGGGCGTAGTTAATCAAAACTGTTCTTGTTGTTGTGGTGCGGGTTGAGAGTTCCAGCCGGTTGACCGCTGGTTTTGTTTCCGGCGGAGTCTGGAGCCCGACGGTAATACTGTGCTGCTCCAGTATCCACTCATTGGGGTCAAATTGCAGCCCGACAGGCTGCTGGGATAACGGGAAGATGTTACGCTGGGGGTTTTCGGTCACCGGGTAGCGGATGATGGTGTCACCGCTGGCAAAGAGCACCTTGATTTCCACCGGCATGTGGAACGTTTCCGGTGCGCCATTCATGTTGTCCTGAGCAAGATCAACAATTAACTCCCAGCCGTAGTGGGGTTGACGGTGGCTCCAGCCGATATGATAGTTGGGATAGCCCAGGCTGTAGACCCATTCGTTGAAGAACCAGTTAAGGTCAAGCCCGGTTATCCGTTCAGTGATGCGCTGGTAATCCTCGGTGCTGGCGTTGCGGTAGCGAAAACTGTCGCCATAGGCGCGCAGGACACGGAAGAAGATACCAGGAGAGGACCAGATAGTATCGCCAACAACATAACGGAGCATGTGCTGCACCCAGCTTGCCTTGCAATAGGAGTGTCCCCAGTCAAACTCGTGACCCGGTGGTGGGTTGTAAATCGGGTGCGGGTCTTCGGCTTCTTCCTCAAAGTAGTCCTGGGCCCGGGAGCGGATAAGGTTGAGGAAGTTGTTTATACCGTGCTGGTGCCAGTTGTAGAGTGCGTCGGAGTAGGTGGCAAACCCCTCATTGAGCCAGATGTTTGCCCAGTCCAGACAGGTAACCATGTCGCCCCACCAGTGATGGGCGAGTTCATGAGCGATGCCATTGTCATTGCCATTCTGAATCCAGTAACGGTGCACCATGGTCATGGTCTGGTTTTCCATTCCGCCCCACTGGAACGGATAGGCAACAACATGCCCGTACTTTTCAAACGGATATGGACCATAGATGCTGGTGTCGGAAAAGAAACTGAGCATATCAACGATGTTGGCAAATGCGCTTACCGCCCGGCTGGAGTCCTGAGGCCACATAAAGTTCTGGATCGGGAGCGATTCGGTCGGGCTGATTGGAAACCACTGCTGGAATGTTGCCCATTTTGAGGCGGCAAAGGTGATAAGATAGGTGCTGATCGGGTAGCGATGTGTCCACCAGCAGGTTTTCTTGCCGGCGCTGACCGTGACACTGTCCAGGAGACCATTGGCACAGCCCGACATTGAGTCCGGAGTGGTGATGTTTACCTGACAGCCCCTTTCCGCCTTGTCCCATGGTTCATCAAAACAGGGAAACCAGTAGCGGGAGTCGGATGGTTGAGTGGTAGAGTAGCAGATGGCGTAGGGGATGCCCTGGGTGCCACGGTTGTAGAAGAAAAAACCACGGTTCCGGGTGCCAGCGTTGCGACGGTAGTAGATGTCCACGGCAAGCGACTCGCCTTCCGAGAATACGCGGTCAAGGGTGATGAGCAGACGACCGCTGCCGGTCGTGAAGGAGCAGACGTTGCCCGCCCGCCGGACCGAATCGCAGACAAGATCGACAAAGTGCAGGCTGAAGGTGTCAAAGTTGTTACGCCGGGCGATTAACTCTACCCGGGCGTGAGCGGTCATTGCTCCGGAGTTCATCGGCAGGTCAAGGTCAATGCGATAGTGCCGGACATCAAAGTGATGGGTAGATTCAGCAAATATGCTACGGTTATAAGGAAAGAGAGGAAATTTACCCTCGGAGAACATCTGTGCCGATCCCTGGGTAACAAACAGGATAACGGCAAAAAAACAAATTGCTTTTTTCATTTCAACTCCTTTTTGGTTTAATGAAGCCTTTTTCGGTGCCGGTTCGGAAAGATAAGAGTCAGCATAACAAATACCAGTAAGCTGACGACGATACCGGGAATAAAGCCATGAATTCGGAACGGGTTTTTCAGTGCCATCCAGACCAGGGCGGTGATGCTGCCGGCAAGCATTGAGGAGAAGGCGGCAACTCTACTGCCCCGGTGCCAGTAGAGCCCAAATAAGTAGGGCCAGAGGGTGGTGCTGGCAATGACCGCCCAGGAAAAGCCGGTGATGACGAGAATCATTGCTGGTGGTTTGATGGCGATGAGAAAGGCGATGGCGCCAATGCCGGCCGCAACCAGCCGGGATACAGTTACCTCTCTTTCCGGGGCGAGCCGGACGCCGAAACTGTCGCGCAGCAGGTCTTTGACAAGGGCACTGGCAGCGGTGATTAAGATCGCAGCAAAGGTAGACATACCGGCTGCCACCACGCCGGTAAGAAAGATGGCAGCGCTTACCGGTGAAAGACTTGTTTTCACCAGACTGGGGATCGCCTGATCAGGATTGCTAAGACCAGGACAGAGCAGTCGGGCAACCGCACCGTTGAAATAGGGCAGAAGCGCCATTGTTGCTCCAGCAGTGGCGAGCACTGTTCCCAGTTTGAGTACCCGCACGCTTTTAATTGAATAAAAACGACTGACCAGTTGTGGCATACCCCAGACACCCAGACTGACAATCGCCGCATAGGACAGAAGACCGGGCCAGCCCCAGATGCCCGGGGTCTGAAGTAACTTGCCCTGGTCAATCGCACCGAGCCGGAGAAAGAGTTGGTTCAGTCCACCTGCCCGAGCAATGGCAGCAACCGTCAGGATAAGGAGTCCGAACAGCATTATCCATGCCTGAAAGAAACCGGTCCAGACCACCGCCAGGTAACCACCAAGGGCAACATAGACGATGATAATGATGCCCGAAATTAACAGTCCGTAGATATAGGGCAGATCCATCAGGATGGCAAAGGAGTGTCCCATTCCCTGGAGCACCGAGACGCTGTAAATGACCAGAAATATACCGATGATCAAGGCGGAGAACAGTTTTGCCTCGGGCGAGCGGTAGACCTTGCCCAGCAGGTCAGGCATGGTGATGGCGTTGAGTGCGGTGCTGAGGGAGCGGGTTCTTTTGCCCAGGGCAATCCATGCAAGCAGGGTGCCAACGAGCACATTGGTGGCGCCGACCCATATCGTTGCCATTCCGTATTTGTAGCCAAACCCGCCACCGCCGATAATGACCACCGAGGAGAAATAGGCAGCGACAAATGAGAAGGCGGTGACCCATGGTCCGATGGAACGGGAGCCGAGGTAGAAACCTTCAGCAGACCTTTTCATTCTGGCGCTGGAGACAAGACCGATGAAAAAGAGGATAACGAGGTAAAGGAATATAACCAGGGCATAGATGATACCCGGGCTCACCTATTCTTCTCCGTCGGTTCGGGCGAATACCGCCCAGATGATGGCGATAACTACACTGCCAATTGCGACCAGAAAGGCGCTGAAAGTGAGCCAGGGGCAGCCGAAAGGTCCAGTCACAGGATTTTATAATATTCTACCGGGGACAGGTGTCAATAAAATTAAGATGTGCTTGACTTGTAAATTGCTTCGGGTTATGATTTGTTGCTGGCAGAAGTAGTGCCGGCGGTTAGGTGATAAAGATATTAAACGAAAGGAGCGGTGATGCGTAAGATAGCGTTAGTAGGTCTGGTGCTCGTGACCGGTCTGGCGCTGGCTGAGACGGAGCGCTGGCTGGGTTCGAGTTCCACCGTTCATTACACCATCCCGAATCCTGAGCCCGGTGTCTTTCCCGGTGCTCCGGAGGTGTTTAACAGTTTTGCCCTTGACACATTCCGGTATGATGATAATATGCCGGCAAGTGCCTGGGCCTGGTATCAGGGTGGTAATGGCTGGGGTGTTAAGTTCATCAGTCCAGCAAGCAGTTTTACTCTTGCCGGTGCCCTGTTACACTTCTATTCCGGCTGGCCGGTTCCCGGTGGTACCAGGGCGCTGGTGAAGGTGTTTGCGGATGATGGTCCAGGGGGCTCGCCCGGCACCGAGATCTGGAGTTCTGATACCGTCAACATCACCCGGGGGCAGTGGAACTACGTTTCAATTAACGAGCCGATTGTTGGCACCAACTACTACATCTTCTACATTCAGGTTGACTCCTATCCGATCTGCCCGGGTCTTTCCATTGATGCGGCAAACAATGCACCGTCGCATCGGATGTGGTCATATGTGGGTGGTTCCTTTAATAAGGATGCCCGGCGTGGTGAGTGGTTGATTCGGGCGGTTGTTGACTGGGAACCACCAGAAACCGATGCAGCAACACTCTTTTTTGCTTCCAATATGCCGTTTGACACCCTGCCCAATATTAACTTAAACATCCGGGCAACAATCAAGAACCTGGGAACCAGTTTGTTACCGATGGGCACACCGGTTCGGCTGAGGATTACCGGACCGCAGAGCTATGTTTACGAAGATACAATGACCACCAGCGCTAACCTGCAGCGAGGGCAGACAGCACAGATGAACTTTTCACCCGCCTGGCGCATTCCCAATGTTACCGGTGACTACCGGATTGCGGTCTGGACCGAGGCAAGTGGCGAGATGTATCCTTATGACGATACAATTAGCTATGACCTGAGCGTTGCCCGCTGGATTGAGTATGCCAATTATAACAATATGCGCTGGTTGACCTGGGCAGGACCGGAGCGAGCGACAAAGTTCAATCCGGTGCAGTTTGGTGTGCAGTATCCGGTTGGTATTACCCGTGTTCGGAGTCAGTTCTATCTTCACCCCCAGGTCCCCTGGCCCGACTCCACATTCCGTTTTAAAATCTATGCTGATGACGGCTCAACTCTGCTTTATGAGTCCGGTGACCTGGAGGCACCAGCCGGTGCACCCGGTGCGGTATTTGCCTATAGCCTGGACTCAATGATTATTATCAACTCCGGTGAGTTCTATGTGGCGGTGGCGCCGGCGCACTCTTCGGGGCATCCTTCCTCTCTGGCTGATGATACAGCCGATGGACGGAGTTATTATGGCAGTCCGGGTAGCTGGATGGCCTGGCCAAGGGGCGAATTTTTTATTTCCGCCTCGGTAATGGGTGGTGTTGGGGTGGAGGAGGGTTATAACCCGAATCTGCGCAACGCCAGTTTGAGGTTCGCCAATCCGGCAAGGGAGATGATTAACATCTCCTGGCAGGTGCCAGCGGTTTCGCGGGTGAACCTGTCGCTCTATGATGCGACCGGCAGACTGGTGCGCAACCTTTACACCGGTGATGATGCACGTTCCGGTCGGGTTGCGGTTGACCTGAAATCACTGGCAGCTGGTGTTTACCTGGTGCGACTGGAAAGCCCGGCTGGTTCCGCAACGCACAAACTGATTATTAACCGCTGAGGCGGCAGGTTTCTCATCAGGGGGGTCCTTTACGGACCCCCTTTTATTTTTCCCTTTCCAGGCGGTAGAGTGCTTCGTCGGCAAGCCCGAAGTAGTGCCCGATTTCGTGGATTGTGACCCGGCGCACCAGTTCCCGCAGTTCCGCCTCGTTTCTCGCAAGGGCGGTAATCGGCTCCTGGAAGATCACGATGGTATCAGGCAGGACATTGCCATAGAACGGTCCACGACGGTTAAATGGCACCCCCTGATAGACACCAAGGATTGTGGATGGGTCTTTGCCCAGTTTTTCTGCCAGTTCCGGTGGTGCCATTGGCATTACCATTACCCCGAGGTTTTTAATCCGCTGGCGGAAAAATGGTGGCAGGTTTTGCACCACCTCTTCTACCAGAAGGAGAAATTCGTCCCGGGTCAATTTACTCCCTTGGTCCGAAAATGGCGGTGCCGATGCGAATGATTGTAGCACCGCACTGGATACCAACCTCAAAGTCGGAACTCATCCCCATTGACAGGTGCGGTAAGGGAATGGTAAAACGCTGGCGCATCTCTTCGGCGAGACGGGCAAGGAGTTGGAAGCAGGGGCGGGAAGCCTCGGGTTCGGTTACCGCCCAGCCCGGACCGATGGTCATCAGCCCCTGGATCTGAAGCCGGGACAGGGTCAGCATCTCTTTCAGCATCTCCGGCAGTTGCTCCGGTGTGACACCGTGCTTGGTTTTTTCAGCCGAGGTGTTGACCTCGATCAAAACTGGCATGGTTTTGTTCAACTGTTCGCAACGGCGCTGGATTTCCCGGGCCAGGTGCAGGGAGTCAACGCTCTCAATCAGGTGAAAAAGTTCCAGCGCCTTTTTTACCTTATTTGTCTGCAGGGTTCCGACCAGATGCCATTGCACCGGTTCGGTAATTAACGGGATTTTTCCTGCCGCCTCCTGTACCCGGTTTTCTCCGAAGTGGGTGATACCGGCAGTGATCGCCTCTCTAATCAGTTCCACCGGTTTGGTTTTTGTTACCGCAACCAGGATGATTTCCTCCGGGTTTCTATTCACCTGAATACAGGCGCGTTTGACCCGTTCATAGATGGCGTTGAGATTCTCTTTAACTCCCATCAGAGGATTATAGACCCCATCGGTTTAAAATCAAGGAGGCAACAGGAAAATAACTCACCAGGCAGCCCGGGGTATACCACTGACGCTGATAATTATTGTGGCTATTTTTCCTAACACTGTGCTGATTAATAAATTATGAGTATGTTGGCGGTTGCAGGTAAACTCGGGGCGTTAATTTCTGCCCGAGCTTGGCTCTAATTGTATAGAAAGGCAAAAACAAAGGAGGCAAAATGGCAAAGGATTTGATGAAAAGGATAGAATGGTGGCTCGTCAAGACCGAGCCGGATGCGGTGCAGGAGCGGCTTAAGGCGCTGCGCGCGGCGATGATACGACATTACCAGTGGGAGCAGGCAGCGCTCTGGGAGGTGGAGACAAAGGTGCGCCAGGTTTTAAACAGTGCTGACCTGCCATCAATCCTCTACCCGTTTTATCTGGATTTTGGGCGGGAGGTGTATGCCCGTAAGCGCCGGCTGTCCGGTAGTTCCCTGGTGCGTGAGGTGCGGGTGCTGCTGGAGAAGTGGGTGTTAAGGGGGCTGGACCGGGAGGTATTGAATCGGGTGCGGGATGAGGCGATGTCGGTAAAGGGACCAGGAGAGGGATAGGGCACGGTTATTCTCCTTGACATAAGCAAACGGATGGTGATACTCAAATTCTATGGCGGCGCGGCAAAAGGGCGATCGAGCGAAGAAAACAGCGGGTTCGGACCGGTCCGGGATGGTATTGGTTATCGGAGTGGCGTTTCTTCTGCGTCTGGTGTATCTCCTGCAGGCAAGGGCGCAGGACCCGCTGTTCTTCACACCACAGCTGGATGCGCTCTATCACCATCAGTGGGCGATGGCGATTGTCAATCACCAGGAGTTTATTAACGATGCCTATTTCCGGGCACCACTTTATCCGTTTTTTCTCGCCCTGATTTACCGGGTGTTCGGGATTAACCTTTTCTGGGCAAGGTTGATTCAGGCAGGGCTGGGGGCGCTGAGTTGCGGTGTTTTGTTTTTTCTCGGTCAGTGGCTCTTTGACCGCCGGGCAGGACTGATTGCGGGTGTTTTAATGGCGGTGTATCCGCTGTTTATCTATTTTGATGGGGAACTGTTGATTGCGGTGCTTTTATTATTTTTGATTCTTGTGGGTTTTCTGACCCTGTTTCTTGCCTGGAGAAAAGACCGGCACTGGTTTCTGCCCGGTTTGATCTTCGGTCTGGCAGCGATTGCGCGACCCAATGTGCTTTTATTTGTTCTTTCCCTGGTTTTCTGGTTTCGGTTTGAATACCGCCGGGAGTTCTGGCGCCGGGCGGTGCCATTTTTTCTCTGCCTCCTGGTGCCGATTCTTCCGGTGACGGTGCGTAACTATTTAAAGAGCGGAAAATTAGTTTTAATTGCCTGGCAGGGCGGGACAAACTTCTACATCGGTAACAATGAGTTATCCGATGGCACAACCGCAATTGTGCCGGGCACCCGGGCAAGCTGGTGGGGTGGTTATAATGATGTCAAAATAGGGGCAGAAAAGGCGCTGGGCAGGGAGTTAAGCGGGGCAGAGATTGACCGGTTCTGGTTTCGGAAAGGTCTGGAGTTCTGGCGCACCCGCACCGTTAAGGCGCTCGGTCTGACCCTGCGCAAGGTTTATCTCTGGTTCAGCGGTTATGAGGTGTCCAATGACCGGGACGTTTATTTTTTCAAGCGCTACACTCTGCTCAACCTGCTGTTATTCAAAACACCGTGGTTAAAATTTCCCTTTGGTGTGGTTCTGCCCCTGGCGCTGGTCGGGATTTATCTTACCCGGAGTCGCTGGCGCATGCTCCTGCCGGTTTATCTTTTTCTCGGCACCTATGCGCTATCTTTCATTCCGTTTTTTATTACCGCCCGTTATCGGATGCCGGTGGTGCCGTTCTTTTTGCTTTTTGCGGTGGCAGGGGCAAGGGAGCTCAGCCGTTTGCGGGGGAAGCAACTGACCGTGCCCCTGCTTATTGCGGTTTGCTCGTTTGTTTTTTTTAACCTTAACCTTGCTGGCACGGGCAGGATTGAGGACCCGGCGCAGAATCACTTTACCGCTGCTCTGGGTTATTATGAGCGGGGCAGGCAGGACCGGGCTGAGGTGGAGATTGAACGGGCGCTGGCGCTTGACTCCGCAACCAATATCCTTTCCCTGCGGGTGACGACGCTCTTAAAACAGGGCAGGATTGACGAGGCGAAAAGGGTGGCGGAGGCGGCGGTGCGTTTGCATCCGGATGAGCCAGATGCCCATGGTATTGCGGGTAATGTCTGGGCAACAGCCGGGGAGCCGGGTGTGGCGGAAAGGTTTTTCCAGCGGGTGGTGGAACTTGACCCTTACTCGGCAGAGGGCTGGAACAACCTGGGCAATATTGCCTTATTGCGCCAGGATTTTTCTTCTGCCCGTCGCTTTTACGAACAGGCGTTGCGTTTGAGTCCATCCTGGTCAATGCCCTTGTTTCACCTCGGGCTGGTTTACTACTATCAGGGTGAAACGGACTCGGCGCGGATTGTCTGGCAGCGGGTGTTAAAGATCGACCCGAACTACATCCGGGCAAAAGAGGCGCTCCGGCACCTGCGTTGAACCGGAAGTTAGTTAATATCGTCCAGTATTTCTTTACAACTGGCGCAAGCGGGGGTGGACTAGGGAAACGGCGGTCAGGGTAAGAAGTACCGCAATCCCGCCAGTCAGAAGGGCAAAGGGTGCACCCTTCGCCTGAGCAATTGCACCGGCAATAAGACTGCCAATCGGAAACATACCGTTAAAGAAGATGTTAAACACACTCATTGTCCGACCGCGCAGGTGGTCCGGACTATTGGTTTGAATCAGGGTGTTGGTGAGGGAGGCGATGCTTGTCTGGCAGAATCCGATAAAGACCAAAAGGGCAAGGGCAACAACGGGAAGGCGGACAAAGGAAAAGATGATAATCAGCGCACCCAGTAACCCGGTGCCGGCAAAAAGGATTTTTCCCCGGTGACGGGTCCGGCTTAACGTTGCCAGGGTGAGCCCGCCGGTTAACGCTCCGGCACCGAGTGCGGTCATCATTAAACCGTAACCGCGGGCGTCAAGGTGCAGGACATCACGGGCAATCACCGGCATCAGCGGGATGTAGCAGATGCCAAAGGAGGAGAAAACGCCGGTCATAATCATCAGGATACGGATGTCAGGATGGTTTTTAACAAACCGGACCCCGGTCAGAATGCGCCGGGTGAACCTTTCATCGCTCCCGGGAGCGGATGGGGTATTGAGACGGATGAAGAAAAGGGCGATGATGATTGCCAGAAAACTGGCAGAGTTGAGGGCAAAGCAGACCGCCGGACCGGTAAAGGTAAGCAGAGAACCGGCAAGCGCCGGTCCAATCATCCGGGCGATGTTAAACATTGAGGAGTTGAGTGCGATGGCGTTGAGGATGTCCTTTTTTCCTACCAGTTCCGGTATCAGCGTTTGAGCAACCGGCGCATTGACCGCGGTGAAGATACCGGCGATCGCTGAGATGGCGAGGATAAAGTAGATGTTGATGGTTTTTGTCCAGGTAAGAATGGCAAGGAGCAGGGCAAAAACGGCAAGACCGGACTGAGTGAAAAGCATCAGTTTGCGTTTATCCATATGGTCTGAGAGCACACCCGCAGGCAGGGAGACAAACCAGACCGCCAGCCAGCTCAGGGTGGAGTCCAGTCCGACAAAAAAAGGCGAGTTAGTTAAGGAAAGCACCAGCCAGCTCTTGGCGGTGTTCTGCATCCAGGTGCCGACAAAGGAGATGATATTGCCGAACCAGTAGAGCCGGAAGTTCTTGTGCCGGAACGCCGCAAAGGTTGCGGGCAGGCGGAATTCACCGGTGGTAGAACCTGGGTCTGCCATTCAATCAACAATATTAACATTTTTTCTTTCGGTGTCTATGTCTTTTATCTGCCGTTTAACAGTTCTGACCGCTGGCGGTTAATAACTTGACAGAATACAGGAAAATGTTATAAGGATTATATGAAAGGGAACATTGCTAAAGGAGGCAGGATGAGGCGAATTGTTCTGCTTGTTGGAATGTTAATTTTTGCCGGTTGTCTTAATCAGGATGGCGGTGCTGGGCTGTTTCCGATAGAAGAAAATGACCGCTGGGGTTATATTGATGCGCAGGGTAAGGTTGTTATTAATCCGCAGTTTGATTATGCAGAAATTTTTTCTGAAAAACTGGCGCCGGTAAAGGTTGGACAACGCTGGGGTTACATTGAGCCTTCGGGCGGACTGGTGATAAACCCACGGTTTGACGGGGCAGGAAAATTTTCTGAAGGACGGGCACGGGTGATTGAGCAAGGCAAGTTTGGTTATATTGACCGGGAAGGAAGGATAGTTGTTGAGCCGAGCTTTATCTGGGCCGAGGATTTTTCCGAGGACCGAGGACTGGTGCTTTATGGTGGCAAATGGGGATATGTTGATAAAAACGGGCACTTTATTATTAATCCCCAGTTTGACTGGGCAGGTAATTTTTCTGAAGGGCTGGCGATGGTTCTGGTTAGTGGCAGATGTGGTTATATTAACCCTGACGGTCAGTTTATTATTAATCCCCAGTTTGACTGGGCAGGAGATTTTTCCGAAGGCAGGGCTGGGGTAAAATCTGGCAACAGCTGGGGATATATAGACAAATCAGGCAGGTTTGTGATTAACCCCCAGTTTGATGAG
>OGCI01002323.1_pt1 | contig 13001 bp, 11 predicted proteins | sample 1570021 | NCBI WGS metagenome assembly OGCI01 (sample SAMN06264664, study PRJEB24512) | hot springs metagenome | isolation source: Hot spring water | place: South Africa: Tshipise | collected 2015-06-21
TTGGGGAACGTGATCCGGTTCATGGTGTTGTGCGATGGAGTAAGCCAACAACTTCTTATGTAGAGCTCCCGGTTGCCGTTGGCCGTGATCTAATTCTGCGCGTAAGGATCGTGTTTTCTATTCGTCGCTTGTTTCGGTATCCGCGTCTGAGTGTTAATGGCTATCCTATTCCCTTGCGTCTTAGGTCGTTTGAGAAGGGAGAAATGGTTTATGAAGGGATTATTCCAGCCGATGTAGCTCAGCGTTCATCGGGTTGGCTGCAGCTAGCCTTCTCGGTAGGAGGCCCTTCTATTCCATTCCTTCATCGTCTCCCTGCTTCGGAACAGCGTGAATTAGGATTGTGCTATCATTCGTTGCAGGTTGAGCCGGTCTCGCTTCGATAAATAGGCGTGCGAATAGAAATTTGCTTTTGAACCCTATTCCTAGGTATTGCAGAATATGACAACTTCTGAACGGTCTTTTCGCGTTGCTTTGTGGTCCCCTCTGCCTCCCCTCAAGACGGGAGTAGCTGACTACGTTGCGGAGTTGCTGCCCTACCTAAACCAGGAATTTGATCTGGAAATCTTTGTGGATGCAAACTATCAGGTCAGCGACGAACTTCGTCGTGCCTATTCGATTTTCCCGTATTCCTCTTATCCGGAGCGGGATGCACTTCGCTCCTTTGATCTAAACGTCTATCAGATGGGGAATAATGCCTATCATTTGTACATGTATGAACAGGCTTTGAGGGTTCCTGGCCTGGTTGTACTACACGATCTCTCTATCTCATTTGCGCTCTATCACTATTACGCTGGCATTCAACATGATCTAGAAAAATTTCGAAGAGAATTTGAATATTCGGAAGGGGAGGAAGCACGCAAGGAGTTTGATCGGCTATATGCCAGCGGCGATGGGGACGCTGTGCTGCGTTTTTTTAGCGATAAATACATGCTGCGGAGGTTGAGCGAGCGCAGCTATGCGATGCTAACTCATTTGTCGTATGCGCTCGATCTTCTCAAATCACGGTATCAGGCCCGCCAGGCATTTTCCATGTATCTTGGCGCCGCCGACCCGTTTGAAGAACTTCCTGGGGTCGATCAAACAACCGCTCGCCAACGCTTGGGAATCGCCGAGAAGGCGTTTCTTATCGGTGTGTTCGGCCATTTGCAAGCTACCAAGCAGAACGATGTAACATTGCGCGCCTTTGCTCGCCTGAGGAGTCGATATCCACAAGCGCAATTGATTTTTGTCGGCGAGATCAATCCGGCGAATCATTATGATCAATATCTGGATAGCTTGATCCGTAAGCTTCGCCTAGAAAATCATGTTCACATTACCGGTTATGTCCCTCGCGAGGTGATGCAGACCTACTACTTTGCCAGCGATGTGGTGGTCAATCTGCGATATCCTTCGTTCGGTCAGATGTCTGCCACCCTAGCGCGAGCCATTGCCAGCGGCAAACCGCTGATCGTTACGGATCTTCCTGAGTGGCGTTTTCTCCCAGAAGAGTTTTGCTGGCGCGTGCCGGGAGAGGATAAAGAGGGGACGGTTTTGTTGGGTTATCTGGAAACATTGATTAGGGAAAGGGACTTGGTACTCAAGAGAGGCCAGGCTGCACGTCGCTACTATCTGGAAAATGGAACTTCGGCGATTGCTGCACAAAAGTTATCTCAAATCATCCGTCAAGTCATCCGGGAGGCGCCGGAAGAGTTTCCGACGAGGGAGGATGCCGATTTTTATTCGAGAGAGCCTTCCGTAGAAACAATGCGCCGTTTGTTTGAGATCTGGGACTCGCTGCGCGCTGGTGGCCGGCTCGCTCGTTATTTGACGAACCTCCGCCGAGTTCCTATTTTGGGGAAGCCCCTTTATTACTTGGCGCGCATGGCAGAGAACATTCTGCGCTCCCCGGAGATTCGGCGCGCTGAGTGGCAACTCTTTCATGCGTTTGTTGAGGAAATTTCACAATTGCGCGGGGAAGTCGCTCAACTGCGCGGGGAATTAAGGCAAGAATATCAACCCAAGGCGATACGGGTTTTGGCTGATCCACTTGGCCTTATCCCTGATTATCAAAGACCAACCTTTCCTCCCGATTTTCACGGAGATCGCTTTTATACTGCCCTAGAAGCAGCCTTTCGTGGCGCGCCTGGGATCATTCGGGAACGACAGCGAAGGGTCTGGGAGCAGATCAAGTCCACTTTGTCCGTTGATCCCGAATTTCCTATCTTGGACGTGGGATGTGGGCGGGGAGAATTTCTTTCGCTGCTCCACCAGGAGGGATACCGAGTCATCGGTTTGGACATCAACCCCACCTTTTTGCCGGGTCTTTCTCAGCAAGGAATCGAAGTCTATCACCAGGAGGCTCTCGACTACTTGCGCGGCCTGCCCGATTGTGCGTTGCAAGGGATAGTGGCGTTTCACGTGATAGAACATCTTGACCATCCCACCATCATGCAACTGCTGTGGTTGGCTTATCAAAAGTTGATGCCTGGTGGGTTCATTTATATCGAGACTCCCAATCCGGTCTGCTTTGAGAGTTTGAGTAAGTTTTATACCGATCCAACTCACCACCGTCCAATCCAGCCGTTTCAATTGGCCTTCTTGTTAGAGTATCATGGCTTTGAGAATATCCGATTGCTTTTCCTTGAGCCAGTGAAGACCCGTGGAACCCTTTCGGAAGAACGGTGGATGACCCTTTATCAAGACTGCGGCGCCTTGGCTAGCCGGCCTCGGAATCGAGAATGATAAGTTGAGGATGTAACCATGACCAAGGAAAACAACATCTTTTACTACGACTCCAATGATCGGAAAAACAAACTGTGGATTGAAATTCGGGAGCTTTATTATTATCGCGATCTCATTTGGCAAATGACCTTACGAAATGTGACTGTCCGATATAAACGTTCCATTCTTGGCGTCCTTTGGACGATGTTGGAACCGTTGTTGACTATGGTAGTCATGGCAGTTGTGTTTACCGCATTGTTGGACCGCAAGATACCTCACTTCCCCATTTATCTCTTGAGTGGGATTGTGGTTTGGAACTATTTTGCTTTTGCCACACAATCGGCTATGCACGATTTCATAGGCGGAGAACAATTAATTGGGAGAGTGTACTTGCCGCGGTCGATTTTCGTCGTAACAGCGATTACAACGGGTCTGGTGAACTTTCTGATTTCGTTTGCTGTTTTGCTGCTTATTGCGCTGGCGACAGGTGCACCAGTGTCGGTATATACGTTTTTGTTGTTCTTTCCGATCGTGATATTAACAGCTTTTAATTTGGGTATCGGTCTTTGGCTTGCTCCTTTGCAGTCTTACTTTACTGATACAAGCAGTATCTATGGCATTGCTCTGCGGTTGCTGATTTACCTTTCTGCAATTTTTTATCCAATAGACGCTCTGTCTCCTATTCTTCAGATGGTTGTTAATCTTAATCCAGTATACCAATTCATTCATATTTTCCGTAACCCCGTTTATTATGGCACATCTCTGCCTCTTCTTCCCATGGTGTACACAACTATTTTAGCTATCGTGCTTTTGATCAGCGGTGCTTTCTTCTTTGTTCGATTATCCGATCGTATTGCGGAGAAGTTCTAGGTGGATATGTCGTCTATATTGCAAGTGACCCCTGCTGTTCTGGTTGATAACCTGGTTGTGCATTATCGCCGTTCTAAGGTAAACGCAAGTTCTATTAAAGAATTGCTTGTCGATCTCTTTCGGATCAAGAAAAAGATGTTGCGGGCTCAAGCGCATGATGGCGTGATCAAAGCATTGGACGGCGTCTCGCTGGAAATTCAACGCGGCGAGGTGTATGGGATTATCGGTCGCAATGGATCTGGCAAGAGTACGTTGCTTAAGGTGCTTTCGCGGATCATTCTCCCCACGCGTGGACGGGTCCAGATTTGGGGACGAGTGTCGCCGTTGCTGGGAGTGGGGGCCGGCTTTCATAGAGAGCTGACTGGTCGAGAGAATATATATCTATACTCTGCCATCTTAGGTCGCTCTCAGGCACGCACTCGAGAGCTTTTTGATGAGATCGTAGCTTTTGCGGAACTCGAAGAGTTTATTGATGAGCCGATACGAACCTATTCCAGCGGCATGGTCGCTCGTCTGGGGTTTGCGGTAGCGATGGCAGAGGTTCCGGAGATCTTATTGGTGGATGAGGTGCTGGCAGTTGGGGATGAACGCTTTAAGGATAAGTGCAACGCGCGATTCCAAGAGTTCACAGCACAAGGCTCGACGATCATTTTTGTGTCGCATAATATGCATGCCGTGCAGGAAATGTGTTCACGGGTATCGTGGATTCATCAGGGAAAGCTGCTCATGACAGGAGATGCAACGACGGTGATCAACGAGTATCGAAAATTTATTCGGCGAGAACAGGATTTTGTTAAATCAGTATGAAGACCGCTTTGATCACAGGCGTTGCCGGCCAAGATGGTTTGCTGCTTTCGAAGTTCCTGTTGTCGAAAGGGTATCGCGTTGTTGGGTTAGAGCGAAGCGGGAATGCAGCCATTCTTGACCGTATTCGAGATATTCTCGACCAGATCATCCTTGTCCGCGGGTCGATCCAAGATCAAAGTCTACTGGTACGGCTTTTGGAAGAATATGACCCCTGTGAAGTCTATAATCTAGCCGCCCACTCGTTTGTACCGAGCTCGTGGGGGCAGGCTATTTTGACCGGCGAGATTAATGCCTTAGGAGTAACCCGTATTCTCGAAGCGATTCGCTCTGTCAATCCCAAAATTCGGTTTTACCAGGCTTCGAGTAGTGAGGTCTTTGGGAACGCAGTGGAAACCCCTCAGAACGAAAACACACCATTTCGCCCTCGTAGTCCGTATGGGGTCGCAAAGGCCTATGGGCATTCGATTACGGTAAATTATCGAGAAATGTTCGGTCTCTACGCCGTGTCCGGGATCCTGTACAATCACGAAAGCCCCTTTCGAGGACTGGAGTTTGTTACTCGCAAAATCTCGCTAGGGGCGGTCAACATTAAGCTGGGTAAAGCGCGTGAGCTTCGGTTGGGAAATTTGGAAGCGCGGCGTGACTGGGGGTATGCAGGAGATTATGTTCAGGCAATGTGGCTCATGTTGCAGCAATCAAAAGCCGAAGATTATGTGATTGGAACCGGCGAAATCCATTCGGTCAGAGAGTTTTGCGAGATCGCCTTTGCGCGGTTAGGACTAGATTATCGAGAGTACGTGATCGTCGATCCACGTTTTTATCGTCCAAACGAAGATACGCTCTTGGTAGCCGATGCGAGCAAGGCACATAGGCAATTAGGGTGGAGACCGAGCGTCAATTTTTGCGAGTTGGTGGAAATGATGGTTGACGCTGATTGGATGGCTCTTTCTCACTCCTAAGTGGTATGGCAAAAAAATATTCAGCGATTGTTTGCTCGTTTATTCTCCCTTTTCTGCCGGGATATTCGGGAGGCGAGACCCGAGATTTTCACATCGTTCGGCAGATTGCCTCTTTTGCCTCAGTGCGCTTTATTTCGATGACCAGCGCTCAGCCGGCCGGCCGTCTCAGTGACCTCAGGCCGCTGTTTGCAGAATACTATGATCCCGCAATTCTTCAGGCCCGTTTTTCCGGATGGATCGATCGAAGTGCACTTCGTCGCTCTTTGGTCTCCCGTCTGATCGGGTTGCTACGCTTAAAGGATATTCCTGTATGGGGTGTAGATTACCACCGCGATATTGCCTTAATGGCATGGCAAACTAGAGCATACGTGTTGCCAGTTCTCAAAGAGCAACTCCAGCGCTCACCCTCTGACTTTCTCTTTGTAACTCCTCAACTCAATCCAGTTCTTCTAGAATTGGATCGGTCCTTGCTTCCCTCTAAGACGCGAACGATTTTGTTGATGTATGACGTTGAGTCAGTTCGTATCGAGCGCATGGCGCAAACTGGAACAGCTTTGGCGCGCTATGCAAGGCGGCTAGAGGCGCGTCGCGCGGAACGATTTGAGCGTGAAAATCTAGCCCTGTTCGATGGGGTGGTGGTCGTGAGTGATTTGGACCGAGCGATTGTGAACGAACGATATTCTATCGAGGGGGATCGCGTTTTGGTCCTCGAGAATAGCGTGGATACAGAGTATTTTTCTTTTGAGTCCCGAGAATCTTCCCCTGAAATTCCGGCGATTGTATTTGTAGGACATCTTGGTTATCGCCCAAATCACGATGCGGCCTTGAGGTTAATCCGTGAAATTATGCCGAGAATTCGCCGCATTGTTCCAGAGGTCAAAACGTGGATCATCGGAGAGGCTCCTTCGCGCGATTTGCTTGCAAGCGCCCATCCCGCTCTCGATAGGATTATCGGTCGCGTGGACGATGTACGCCCTTATTTGCGACAAGCCTCTGCGGTATGTGTGCCCTTAAACGCTGGGAGCGGCACAAAATACAAGGTGTTAGAGGCGCTTAGCTTAGGGCGACCCGTGGTTGGAACCCCTATTGCAGTGGAGGGTCTGTATTTGGAGCCAGGAGTTCATCTGATCGTGGAGGAAAGCGATGATGCGATAGCCAATGCATGTATCCGGATCATTCAGCATCCGGAGGCCTATGATAAAATGGTGCGCAGAGGGCGTCAACAGGTCGAGCGGTATTACTCTTGGGCGCATAATTTACAGCGATTGGAGCCGTGGTTGGATAGGTTGCTGAAACTGCCGTTGTGGCGCCGGAATGCTTGAGAGAGAATATGCGCGTTGCACTTATATATCTGGGACGTCGTGGAGCAGGCGGGAGAATTAGCTTGGAATTGGCTCGCCACTTGGGTCAGAGATTGCAGGGAATAGCGGCGATCTCTCGTCAGGCAGAACAGCGAGACTGCTGGACCGATGTGTCGTTCCCAAAAATCGAGGTGGATACGTATCAAACGGCGTTTGGAGCTTTGCTATCGCTAGTTGTTCCAAACCGGCTCGATCGCCTGGCTGAGCAAATTCATCGGTTTTCACCGGATGTTTTGCTTTTCCCGATGTTTCATCCCTGGAATGCAGGATTGCAGCAGCGCTTGGCGGAGATCCCTTCTGTAGTTTTTGTCCACGACCCACAAGCGCACCCCGACCTATCAGGGTGGTTCTATCAAAGGTTAGAGGATCGTTCGCTTCGACGCGCTTCCCGTTGTGTGGTTCTCAGCAGGTCGTTGATCCACCATTTGGTTCGTCGTGGGGTAGATGGTGAACGTGTGGATGTTGTTCCTCTTGGAGCTTTTTCGTATAGCCATACTAGTTTGTCCGATAAAGCCGGCAACGTGTTGGACAAAACCGATCGCCATGTACCCACTCTTCTTTTCTTCGGGCGGATTGTGTCGTATAAAGGGTTAGATATTCTCATCCGGGCCTATACTCGCCTGCGGACGAAGATGCCCTGCCGACTGGTGATTGCTGGCGAGGGTAGATTAGCGCCCTATCGGCCCTTGCTGAAACATTTGCCGGAGGTAAAGGTGATTAATCGTTGGATTGCTGAAGATGAGATCGCGTCCATTTTTGCACGGAGTGATCTGGTAGTGCTGCCCTATACGAGCGCTTCTCAAAGTGGGATTATCCCCATAGCAGCTTCGTTTGGCCTGCCGGTGGTTGCTACGCGTGTGGGTGGGTTGGAGGAGCAGATCGAGGAGGGGGTGAGTGGGTGGTTGGTGCCGGCCCGAGATGAGCAAGCGCTTGTTGCCGCTATGTATGCCGCTCTCAGCAATCGAGACGAGGCCCGAAAGCGCGGCTTTGCCCTGAAGGAGCGTTATGAAACGCTTTTCGGTTGGGAGCGAATTGCCGATTTGGTGGTTAAAAGCTTGGAGTTGGCAAAACAGGCTCGGGGTTCCGCATGACGCGTTGGCCGCTTGTATCGGTAGTGACACCGTCTCTTAATCAAGCAAGGTTTATCGGGGAGGCGATTTCGTCTGTTTTGTCCCAGGAATATCCTTATATCGAATATCTGGTTGTAGATGGCGGCTCGACCGATGAAACACCGTCGGTTTTGCGTTCATTTGGGTCTCGTCTGCGTTGGGTTTCCGAGTCGGATGAGGGGCAATCTCAGGCGATCAACAAAGGGTGGCGGATGACGCAGGGCGAAATTATCACCTGGCTAAACGCGGATGATGTCCTTGCTCCGGGAGCAGTCGATCATGCTGTGAAAGCATTGCTGGCTGTGGGGGAAGAGATCGCCGGGGTGTATGGGGATTGTGTATACATTGACGAAGGTGGCCACCCGAAGGAAAACTATCCCTCTCGATCGTTCGACTATACCTCTTTGGTCGTCACAACCGAAAATTTCATCCCTCAACCAGGGACGTTCTTGCGGCGGAAATGGGTGGAACGTGTGGGAATGTTGGATGAGACGTTGCATTATGTGATGGACTATGATTTGTGGTTGCGTATGGGCATGTATGCTTCGTTTATTTATTTACCGAGAGAAATGAGCCGTGCTCGTTTGCATGCGGGCGCCAAGACGTTGGCCAGTGTGCCGCGCTTCGGCGAAGAGTTGGCGCGTGTGTTTGCGCGTCTGGTGGATCACGCCGATTTCCCGCCGGCGTTGCGCCGACAACGGAATGTGATCTTGAGCAACGCATTCATACATGCGGCTTCCTTTTGTTTTTGGGGAGGGGTTCCTCGGCGCGCTTTGCAGTATCTCTCTCGAGCCTGGCAGAGGACCCCTTTGCCTCGCTCGCGTTCGTTTTGGCTTTTGCTTTTGTTCTCGCTTGCCGGGAGAGTAGGTTGGCGTCTGGCGGAACGATTACACGGCAATCCTTTTCGCCTTGAACGAGGCTGGTTACGATGAGTATTCCAAAGGTGCTTCATGTTTCTTCGGCTCGACTGGCGGTCGGTGGAGTGGAGCGCTTCTTGTTGGGCTTCTGTGAAAATTTACGGCAAGAATATAAGTTCGCCCTGCTTTCAGGGGCTGATGAATCATTCCAATCGCGCCTCGGGCAGGCGGGTTGTTTTCCTTTCGCTTGGAATGTCAAGAGCCCCCTTGATTTGCAGGCTGCCGAACAGGTTGGAGCGGCGATGGCTCTTTACCAACCGGCGATCGTACACCTCCATGATGCACGGGCGGCTTTGATTGTACGCCTTTTATCCAGACAAAGGGGGGCAAAGATCGTTTACACGGTTCATCTTCCTCCCTATTCCTATCGTTGGAAAAGGTTCACCGCCTTGCGGCGATTCATATACGCTCAGGTGGAACGTTTTCTCAATCGGTCTTTTACCGACGCTATCGTCTATCCTTCCATCAGCGGTTGGCAGGAAGCCCTTCATAGGCAATATTCTCCGTCACACAAGGCGTTTTGCATTCCCAACGGGATTGATTTGACCCCTTTCGCTTCTCCATCGTTTGAACGACGATCGGTCAATGAGGTTCCCATTGTTTGCACTGTGGCGCGTTTGAGCGAAGAAAAGAACGTTGGTCTGGTTTTGGAAGCGGCTTCGCTGTTGGTCAAGCAAGGCCTAAGGTTTGTGCTGTGGATAGTTGGGGATGGACCGCAACGTAAAGAATTGGAGATGAAAGCCGAACGATTGGGGCTTGCCTCCTATACACGTTTTTGGGGTGCGCAAGCCGATGTGTTGCCTTTTCTGCAGAAGGCAGACATATTCGTGCTGGCATCCTGGTACGAAGGAGGCCGTTCGTATTCGGTGATGGAAGCTCAGGCCGCCGGCCTTGGTTGCGTGTTGAGCAATGTTGCCGATCATGCCGAGATGGCGGCAGAGGGGTGTGGACGTGTGTTTCCACCCGGCGATGTTTCGGCGTGTGCGGAACAACTTGGATGGTTAATTGCGCACCCACAAGAGAGGGGAGAGATGGGGCGGGCCGGCCGGGCCAAAGCATTTCGGGAATATTCTCTTCAAACGATGGTAGGCCAGTATCGCAATCTTTACCGAAGCCTGCTCGAAGAGGGAGTATGACCAAGGTTGTCCTGGTTGCCAACACCGATTGGTATCTATTCCGTTTTCGATTGTCCCTCGGGCGATATCTGCGTAATCGGGGAATAGAAGTTGTCTTCATCTCTCCATCTGGCCCTTATGTATCGCATATTGAGGCGGCGGGATTTCGATGGTTGGAGTGGAAGATGGACCGGAAGAGCGTTCAACCGTGGACAGAGATCGCTTCCATTTGGAGATTGAGGCGTCTCTTTCGTGCGGAAGCTCCCGATCTCGTGCATTTGCATACTATTAAACCTGTGCTCTACGGTTCGCTTGCCGTTTGGCCAGATCAACATGTGGCGATTGTTCGCTCAATCACTGGGCGCGGTTATGTATTTCTCAGTGCAGATTGGATCGCTCGCCTATTGCAATGGGTGGTGCGCTGGGGATATCGCATTCTTCTCCATACTGGTTATGGGATAACTGTGTTTGAGAACAAGAGCGATCGGACGTTCTTTGTGTCCGAAGGTTTCGTTGACCCGTCTACCGCAGTGTTGGTTGAGGGGGTTGGTGTAGATACAGATGCATACCCGCCTCTGGCTGAGCCGATTGGCGAGCCGGTTGTCGTATTGGCAGGGCGTTTGCTCCGGGATAAGGGAGTAGAAGTCTTTGTGGAAGCAGCCCGCCTGTTGCATGCGAAGACGCAGGCTCGATTTGTTTTGGTAGGGGAGCCGGATGTGGGGAATCCCTCGAGTATTTCCGTAGAGATGCTGAATGGGTGGGTGAAAGAAGGTTCCATTGAGTGGTGGGGATGGCAATCGAACATGCAAAAGGTGTTTGCAAGCTGCCATATCGTTTGCTTGCCCAGTTTCGGAGAGGGGATGCCTACGGTTTTGCTCGAGGCAGCCTCCTCAGCGCGACCGATCGTAGCAACGGATGTACCTGGGTGTCGGGATGTGGTTGTCGATGGAGTGAATGGTTTGCTGGTACCGCCCGGGGACCCTACGGCGTTAGCCCAAGCCCTAGAACGCTTGATCGCTGATCCCGATACTCGCCAGAGGATGGGACAGGCGGGCCGAGAATTAATGGTACAGCGTTTCTCAATTGAAGTTGTCAATGAAGCAACTTACCGGCTATATCTTCAATTGCTGAGGGAAAAGTAAACTTGTGATAAAATCTCATTGCCGCCTCGGTAGGCGGCGCAGTTTGTGTCTTGACCATGGTGACTTTACGATTTCCCCAGCAATTTTTTCTGTATGCTTTGTTAGCTCTTCTTTTCTCCCTGGCGCTCTCACCGGTGATAGCTGCTCTCGCTCGCCGAGTTGGATTGATAGATGTGCCCGGCCGCGCCCCTCATAAACAGCATCAGGAACCTACCCCGCTGGCCGGCGGCACAGTATTGATGCTGGGGGTGATTGTATTGTCGAGTGTGTTTGGGTTATGGCGTGAAGCACCAGTTCGTTCTATTGTTTTCTCTTCTATCTTGATATATTTGTTTGGCTTACTGGATGATGCGCGAGGTCTTTCAGCATTTCCGAAGCTCTTCGGTCAGCTGGTGGCCGGCCTATGGCTAATTTCTAGCGGTTTTTCGGTGCATTTTATTGAATCGATAGCCGGCTCGGTCCTTTCAAAGCCAGTCACGGCTTGGCTCGATCTGGGCCTGACCCTCTTCTGGCTTGTAGGAGTCACCAATGCTATGAACATGATCGACAGCATGGATGGGCTTGCGGCCGGCTTAAGCGCGATCACTTTCTTGTTCTTGTTGCCAGTTACCCTGGCTTCCAACCAAGTTGCACTAACCGCTCTCAGTGTGATCTTGCTTGGGATTTGTATTGGACTGTATTATAATAACGTCACCCCAGCTCGTCTCTTCTTGGGCGATTCAGGAGCGCAGACCCTGGGATTTTTGGCGGCGTCCATCGCGATGGTCTACGCCCCGTCGGGGTTGCATCCTGCCGTTTCTTGGTTTGTACCGATTCTGTTGGTAGCAATACCTATCTTTGATACAACTCTGGTCACGGTATCTCGTTTGCGGCGCGGTGCACCGATTTACCGCGCCGGTCGCGATCACCTGTATCATCGTTTGGTCCAGTTCGGCATGTCGCCTGGGCGGGCGGTGATAACGATTCATGTGGTTGCTATCTTGGTCGATTGTCTGGCTTTTGTGGCGCTGATCCTTTCTCCCCTGGCAGCTAACCTGGTGTTCGTCGGCGTGTTGGCGATAGGAGGGATAGCGCTGATCGGTTTGGAACGCGCTTTTCGTTTGGAGTTGAGTGAGAAAACGAAGTAAATCCAGGTGCAAACTGGTCTTGCTTCGCCATGGTCAAAGTACTTGGAATTTGGAAAACCGCTTCACTGGCTGGACCGGCGTTGGGCTACCGAACAGGGGATTGCCGAAGCCCATCAGACAGGGCGCCTGCTGCGTGAAGGTGGTTACCTTGACATTGCCTACACGTCGGTGTTGCGACGCTCGATTAAAACGCTCAGGATCGTGCTCGAAGAGCTGGGGTTGGAGTGGATTCCGGTGATCAAGGCCTAGCAGTTGAACGAGCGACACTATGGCGCCTTACAGGGCCTCAACAAGGCCGAGATGGCTGAAACGTTTGGAGAACCTCAGGTAAAGCTATGGCGACGAAGTTACGACGTTCCCCCGCCGGCCCTGGACTGGAACGACGAGCGACACCCTCGCTTTGACCCACGCTACGCTTCCTTACCCCTCGATCAACTGCCTGCCACCGAATCACTGAAGATGACCCTCGAGCGGGTGTTGCCCTACTGGGACTCGACCATCGCTCCGACCATCCGGGCCGGCAAGCGCGTGCTGATCGTTGCCCATGGCAACAGCCTGCGCGCCTTGGTCAAGTACCTAGATAATACTAGCGATGCCGACATCACCGAATTGAACATCCCCACCGGCATCCCTCTGGTGTATGAATTGGATGCTGACCTGCGGCCGATCATCCACTATTACTTGGGCGATCCGGAGGAGATCGCTCGGGCGGCAGCCGCTGTGGCCAATCAGGCCAAACCATGCATTGATTCCGATCGGCAAGAAATTTGTCAATTTCTTGATCGAATCGGCAATAAAGTGTTGTGTTTTTTGTCTGTTCATTATAAAATGCGCGAGATAATTTGCACGGTTGGTTGGAGCAAAGGAGCGGCTCAAAACTGGGCAAAAATCGCG
>OGCI01002324.1_pt1 | contig 12999 bp, 13 predicted proteins | sample 1570021 | NCBI WGS metagenome assembly OGCI01 (sample SAMN06264664, study PRJEB24512) | hot springs metagenome | isolation source: Hot spring water | place: South Africa: Tshipise | collected 2015-06-21
TGCCCCGAAGGGCTTTCCTTCGATTCTGACTTTATGGCCCAAGGCGCTTGACGGAGACTATGGGGCGATCGACCGCATTTTCAGGGTGATGGAACGGCGCGCTCGGCTGCTGGGCCTGGACCTGTCCGACGTCATGCGCAGCCAGCTGGTGCTGGACGGCCAGATTGCACACCGCATCACGGGCAGCGACACAGAGCCGGCGGTGAGAATCGAAAGCGATGACAGCGTCATGGTTGAATTACTGGAAATATTTGCAGAAGTCGGGCTGTTGCCCAAGCCACCTGAGGACATTGCTGACGCCACGCTTGACGAAGTACGTCATACACCGCCCGACGCCGCGTCAAGCAGCGTTTCTGGTATTTGACGGGTTGGAGGCATTTTACGGCGGTGCGGCGGGAGGCGGGAAGTCGGACGCTTTGCTGATGGCAGCGCTACAGTATGTGGACGTGCCGGGCTATGCGGCGCTGCTGTTGCGCCGTACGTATACCGAGCTGTCGTTGGCCGACGCGCTGATGGACCGCGCGCACCGGTGGCTGGGGGGGACGGACGCGCGTTGGAACGCGCAGACGCACACATGGACCTTCCCCAGCGGCGCGACGCTTACGTTTGGGTACCTGGAGAACGAGCGGGACAAGTATCGCTACAGCTCTGCGGCATACCAGTACGTCGGTTTTGACGAACTGACGCAATTTACAGAGTCGCAGTATCTATACCTGTTCAGCAGACTGCGGCGGTTGCGCGGGGTGAGCATCCCGCTGCGCATGCGTGGTGCGAGCAATCCAGGCGGGGTGGGGCACGATTGGGTGAAAGAACGGTTTGTGGCTGCACCTCCCAGCCCCAATCGTGTTTTCATTCCCGCCAAGTTAGAAGACAATCCGCACATCGACAAGGCAAGTTATATGATGTCGCTGAGCCGCCTCGACCCTGTGACGCGGGCGCAGATGCTGAACGGGGACTGGAACGTCCTGCCCAGCGGCACGCTGTTATCGCGTGCCGACCTGCAGTTTGTGGACGTTGTGCCGGACAAGGCTGCTCGGGTGCGGTTTTGGGACCTGGCGGCAACGGAAGCAGGGTTTAAGACGCACGACCCTGACTACACGGCAGGCGTGCTGATGGCGTATGCTGACGGCGACTTTTTTGTGGAGGACGTCGTGCGGGTGAGAAGGGCGACGCACGTGGACCAGCTGATCCGTCAGGTGGCAGAAGGCGACGGCAGGCGTGTGATGATCGGAGTGGAACGCGAGCCGGGCGCGGCGGGCAAGCTGTTCGGCGACCATTTGGTCGCCGTGCTGGCGGGTTACACGCTGCGCGTTGTGCCAGTGACAGGCGACAAGACGACGCGCGCCCTGCCGTGGATTTCGCAGGTGCACAACCGTCGCTTTCACATCAAACGCGCTGCGTGGACGCGTGAGTATGTTGAAGAGATCTGCGCCTTTCCTCAGGCGGGCCACGACGACCAGGTGGACGCGACGAGCGGAGCATTTGCGCTGCTCAGCGAGCAGCGCTACCGTTGGGCCAAGTATGGAGGTGAATAATGCCCAGAAAGAAAACCTTGTCCAAGCAGCCGCGCCTCGCGGAAGAGAGGCGGTCGGCGTTTAGCAGTGTCGTGCGGTGGCTGAAGATGGCGGAGTTGGAAGAGCCTCCGTATGGGACTCATTCACGCGTGCGGGACGCATGGCTGCAGCGTTTTTGGATGCGCGAGCCGCACCTGGCAGGCGTGGTCAACGCGGTGGTACTGATTGATACCAATCGCGGCTGGCAGCTCACCGGCGGGCGCAACCAAGTGCTGCGGTACAGCGACATCCTGCACAGTTCCGACGACGGGGCAGGATGGCGGCATTTCATCCGCAAAGTGTCGCTGTCCTACTGGACGACAGACATCGGCGCGATCGTCGAGATCGGACGGGACGGACCGAACGGTCCGCTGCGGGCGTTGTATTCGGTGGATTCAGCACGTTGCCAGCTCACAGGCAACCCCTCCTACCCCCTCGAGTACAGCCCCGTGGCAGGGCGCAGACAGCTGTGGCGAAGCAGTGACTTCTTCCGTGTCGTCTCGATGCCATCGCCGATCGAAGAATTGCACGACCTGGGCTGGTGTGCGGTGTCACGGGCGCTCGAGCTGGCCAAGATTTTGTTAGCGATTTACCAGCACGATTCCGAGAAGCTGACGGCCAGAATGCCCAGAGGCATCCTTTTCCTGGACAACATCACAGAAGAGCAGTGGGAGGAGTCGCTGCGACGACGTGAGGCGGACCTGTCGGCAGAAGAACGTATGTTCTATGGCGGCGTGCAGATTATCGCTTCGGGCGGAGGAGAGACGGCCAACGCCAGGCTGGTTGCGCTGTCTGCGCTTCCTGACGGGTTTGACCGCGAGACGTTCGTGCAGCAGGTGATGTATGGTTTTGCGCTTTGTTTTGGGCACGACCCGTCAGAGTTCTGGCCGCTGTCCTACGGGGCGTTGGGGCGGGGGACCGAGACGGAGATGCAGCATCGCAAAGCTTCCGGGAAGGGAGGGCTGGACTTCACCACAACGTTTCAGGAGAGCCTGCAGGACAACCTCCCGGAGACGCTTGAGTTCCGTTTTGACAGCCGTGACGAGACGGGAGAGCGGCTGTCTGCGGAGGTTATGAACGCCAAGATCACTGCTGTCCGCCAGGCGTATGAGGCGGGACTGGCGGTTGGCGCGCCGCTGCTGACGCGAGAGGAAGCGCGGCAGCTGCTGGTGGACGCCGGGGTGATACCACCGGAATGGACGGAAATCCAAGAAGAGGTCGTCAAGCAGGAGGACACGCAACGCCAGCTGATGCGGGCGCGGGCGAAGGAAAGCGATTTCATTCAACGAGCTGCGCGGACGTTCCCTGACGAACCGATAGTGACGTATCGCTATCGCATAGACGGGTCGCGGTTGGTGACGCTGTACGACCGCGGCTCGCAGGTCCATCCGTTTCGCATCCATGTGCCTGAGAAGCTGCGTGCTACCGTGTTGTTCCAGGGGGAGGGATGGCAGATCACTGAAGATGACGTGACACAAGCCATTCAGCAAGCACAGGAGCGCGTTGGCGACGAATTCGCACAGCTGCTGGTGGCACCTGCATACCCTGCCCAGAAAGAAGAGGAGCTATGATTGAACGGGACGACGTCGAGAGCGTAGGGGGTTTTCAAGAGGGAGGCAGGCCGAGGCCAGCCGGGCTGGTCTGGGCCTGGGACGTACGCGTCGCTCGTTACCGTGACTTGGTGACCGGACGTTTCCTGTCCTATCGCACGATCCACGACTACGTGGAACGGTCGACACAGGCATCCCGGGCGGTCGTGCAGTACGTCACGCATCAGTATGCCGAAGGGGTGCTGACGGCACAGCAGTGGGCACGGGCGCTGTGGCAGGAGATCAAGACAGAACATATCCGGCAGTATTTGCTCGGCATTGGCGGCGTCAACCAGATGGACGCCTCGCATTGGGGCCGGGTCGGCGGCATCCTGAGCGACCAATGGCGCTATTTCAAAGACTTCGTACAAGAGTTGCCCGGTTTGAGCGAGAAGCAGATCGCTTCTCGGGCGCAGATGTACGTCAGCGCGGCCCGAGAAGCGTATGAACGGGCGAACGCCATCGCCCAGCGGGAGGCGGGGATGGAAGAAGAGCTGTGGGTGCTGGGCGTTGCGGAGCATTGCGACGATTGCGTTGCGTTCGCTGAGATGGGCTGGCAGCCGCTAGGATACTTTCCTATGCCAGGGGCCGGTGGCACGCAGTGTCTCACCAACTGCAAGTGCCATAAGGAGTACCGCAAGGGTGGGCACGAAGGATGAAACGCAGATTGTGGTAGACAGCCGTGGGTTCGTTTATGTGGGCGGCGTGCGGGTGGCACGGTACGACCCTGTGACCGACAGCCTTTATTTCCTGGACCGCAACCGGCAACGTTGCGCCCAGCGTGGCAGCCGCGAGGTGGGCGTGCCGCTCGACTGGCTGACGACGATCCGCTGGCATTTTGACGACGAATGCGAGGGGTGATACTTGTAGGGATTGTTAGCTGAGAATTTGCTATGAGACGAAAGATGGTGTATCATCGGACGGCTGTGAGGCCAAAGAGCCGTAGGAGGTCACAACTCCTGACGGCTCTTTTCTTTTTGAGGAGGTGAAGAGATGCCGTATTCAGGACCGGACGACCCTGATCTGCCTGACTACGTGAAGGCGATGAACCGGCACGACCGGGAGCAATGGGTAGCGGTGTTCAACAGTGCGTACGAACGGTGTATGGAGGAAGAGGACGACGAGGACGCGTGTGAATCTTCTGCGTTTGCTCAGGCAAACGGCGTGCTGGCCAAGCAGCGAAGCATTTGGGAGACAATCGGCGGGCTGGTCAGGGACCTGCTGACGGAGCGCAGGAAGTCGGCGGACCCAGGATGTGGTTGTCGTGCCCTGGACGTGCACGGCACACTGCTCGAGCAGCTGCAGGCAGAGCTGACACGGCGAGGTGTGGAAGGCTGGCTGCACGGCGTTTATGTCGAGGACGAGCGCATCTACGCAGTGGTCTCCCAAGAAGGGCGACTGCTCCGCTATCCTATCATCGTGCTGGACGACGTCGTGACGTTGGGCGAACCTGAAGCAGTGCGGCTGTCGTTCGTCCCGCGCACACACGTCCTGCGCGCGCAGGACGGGCAGGTGCGCTGGGTCTCTATCTCATGCACCGCTATCCTAAACCGCGTCGGGGAGATCGACAGCACGCGGCTGTTCGACGACATGATTCGCCGGGCGCAGCAGACGGGCAAGTGGCCAGAACGACAAATCTACCATTTGGGTGCGAAGTTCCGCACCGGCCAGGTGGACGGTATGTGGCGTGACGGGGTGACGCTCATCACGACGGGGGTGTGGGACGACACTGAGCTCGCTCGTGCTGAGATTGCGGCACTGGAGCGTGAGCCTGAAGCGTGGGGTGAGAGCATTCGCTACAGACCGCTGGCGGTCGAGAGGGTGCGGGTGGACGAGGTGGAGATTCCTGTTTTTACGGCAGGGGAGATGATTGAAGTGTCGTTGGTGCCGCGCGAACGGGCAGCGGCACTTCACACCCAGACGAAGATGGAGGGACGGACAATGCGGGAGGATATTTTAGCAGTTTTGAGGAGATTGTTTAACGGCGACGAAAAGAAGGTTGAGGAGTTTGCGGCGCTTGTCGACGAGGTGAACGCCCGTGCGGCCGAGCCTGGAGTGATCGCCCGGTCCGAGACGGTGGAACGACGGGTCGAGGGGACCGAGGACGAATCGGCTGAGGCTGTCCCGGCGCCCGCCATCGACGTCGCACAGATACTCAGCCGGCTGGACCAACTGGAACAGCGCCTTGGCGACCTCGGCGAGCAGCTGGGCGGCCTGACGGAGCGATGTGTGCGATTGGAGCGCAGCGACGAGGAGAAGATCGCTGAGCGGGTGGCCGACATGTCACGCAAGCAACGCACGATGATGCTGGCGACATCCTACCGGCCGAGCCGCGACGCGGTACAAGAGGAGGACGGGACACAGTCGCTCAGCGACATTGCACAACGGACCTTACAGAGGCTCAGAGGACGATAGGAGGGATGGAGGATGGAGAAGGCAAGACTTACATATGGGAATGCGGCGTCTGTCTACGGGTGTTGTAAGCTGTTTGACCTGTGCAGTGACGACGCGTTGATGTCGCTGTCGCTGGCGGGACAGGAGCCGTTCCTGGACTGGGTCGGTTGGGAACCAAGCCTGAATTGCATCGAGAGGCGCAGTTTCATCGCTTGGGTGCGGCCGAGCGCTGCAACCGGCAGCGGGCACGACAGCGGCATCATGGCCGACCCGTGCGGTGACGCCCAGGGGGCCGAATGGGGCGTCTGCGATTTCGAGCTGCGCGACTTCGGCCGCCTGCGCCGTCGCGGGCCGGTGCGGGACGTCACAATGGTCAATGTGAAGCTGTGCGAAATGCAACCACGCTACCGTCTCGACGGGTCGCCGATCACAGACGACCTAGAGTTTGACATGCGCATTGCGACCGAGGCGTTGATGCAGGACCTCAAGTACCGCATAATCACCGGCAGCGCTGCGACCCCGGGCGATTTTGCAGGGCTGGAGAATCTGGTCAGGACAGGCTACCGGAACACCAACGGCTCGTTCTGCCCGTTGATGGACAGCATCGTCGTCAACATGAACGGCAACGGGATGGGTGGCGGCAACGGGATGACCTGGAACAATGTACCGATCGCCAGCTCGTTCAGTTTCATCGACATTTTGCTGGCGGCCTACCGGCGTGTGGTGCAGCGGCTCTCCTGGTCGCCGGCGCTGGCGGCCCAACAGCTGCAGGTGGGCAACGTAGTCTTGGTCGCACCGACGCACCTGGTGCGTTGCATCCTGGACGCTTACACGTGCTGGTCAGTCTGTCCCGGCGGTCAGTATACCCCAGCAACGATCCAGACGTACGAAGCGCGGACGTTCCGCGACTCGCTGAACGGCGGCATGTTCGGTTTCGGACGTGTTTTCCTGGATGGATTTGAAGTCCCCATCATCGCCTACGACTGGGGGCTGATCAAGACGCCCACCCGCAGCGACTGCTACCTGCTGACCGGGGCGGTGGGCAACCAACGTCTGATGATTGGCCAGTTCAACGACATGCGGGCGGTAGCAGCGGAGTTTCCTGACCGCTACCAGGCGACTGACGGGGGCCGGCTGCTGGTGTGGACGGAGACGGACATGACCTGTATCCAGACGCACGTCGAGATACGGCCCCGGCTGCTCCTGAGCGCGCCGTGGGCACAGGTGCGTTTCCAGAACGTCGCTTGCACGCAAGTTTCGCCGCTCATCTCCCCCGACCCGTGGGAGACAAGCTTCTTCCCGGAGACAAGCTTCAAGCCGGCGAAGTGCTAGGCGAGGCAGAGCGGTGGAAGTGACCGCGGTCGTGCCGTTTTGGAACGGGCACGCGTATGTCGATAAGCTGATCAGGTCGTTGACGATACCTGTGTTGGTTATCGACGATGTCAGTGACAGTCCCCTCGTTGACACGCCGTCCCGGGGCGTCGAGGTGGTTAGGTTGGAGCGCAAGCGGTATTTTAGCGGCGCTGTCAACGAGGGGTTTTTGAGAACGCGGGGCGACGTGCTGATCCTGAACCAGGACGTTGAAGTGCAGGAAGAGGCGTTGCTGGCGTTCCTGGCACAGCATCGCGACCGCTACGGCATTATCGGCGAACGCATCGACGGCTATCACCCGGCATGGCCGGACGGTTATGTGCACGGCACGTGCATGTTTGTGCGCAGGGACGTGATTGAACGCATCGGCTGGTCCACCCCCACGCGTGTGGGGAATACTAACAATACCTCACTCACCTCGATGGGCCCTTTGGGTCCACCCCCACGCGTGTGGGGAATACGCTGTTTTCCTCAGATTTCTCCCAGCCGATACCATCAACCACTACGAGCCCGCATCTCCCTCCACAACCCGCACTGCAGATCCACCACTCGCCCCAGGCCGACGACGCACTAGCCACACACCTTCGTAACTCACCATCTCGCGTTCCGCATCGCCCCAACTTCGGATGTCGAAGTGCTGTTCAGTATTCGTCGCCCATATTTGAATGATACTTCCGCCCGGCGACCTGGTCAAACAGTGCTGCCACAACCAGTCGCGCACCCGCGCCGAGACGTGCCCGACAAACACCCCGGGATGAGGCTCAATGAGCCAGCGCGCCAGCTCACCCCGCAGCGCCGACGGTACATTTTGCAGAATCAAGACCATCATAGCTCGCCTCCAAGGCAAAGCATTCAGCGTCTCCCCATGGACCTGGCGCTGCCGGATCGCTGTCGTAGTCTGCGTCGTCCACCGTCTGCGGTGTAGCGAGCAGTCCGTCGATGTCGGGCAGGATGCGTTCCAGCAAGCGGCTGGTGCGAAAGGCTTCGCGACACGCCTGGCGCACCTGCTGTTCCAGCCGGGATGCGTCAGGTGTCTGGGCGACAGTGCGAAAGGCGACCGGAATGGTGATCTCTGCCTTATAGAGGTCGGCGATGTCGTACACGAACGAGAGCTGCTTGCCGGTGTGGATGAAACCGAGCGCAGGGGAATAGCCGCCGGAGACGATGGCGGTGTGGCAGATGCCGTTTAACAGGGCATTGGCCGCCGAGAGGGCGCGGTTGACCGGGTCGCTGCGTCCCCAGTTGTTACGATCGTAGCGGCGGCCACGCCACGGCACGCCATACTCCTGGCTGGCTCGCGCATAAGCCTGGCGTATGCGCTGTCCTTCCATGCCGCGAATCTGCTCGATGGTCAGGCCGGGCTGCAACGGCTGGCCGAAGCGCGCGGCATACATGCGACGGACGACCATCTGACGCTGCGCGGGATCGCTGGCCATACGCGCCTGATGCAGCAGGCGGTATGCCTTGCGCGTCTCCCCGCTCCCCTGGGCATACACGCGCATGCCGTCCTCACCTGTCCAGAGGATCAGGCAGCCGTTGTCGGCCAGCGTCTTCACAGCGGCGTGGGTGATGGTGGTGCCGGGGCCGAGCATAAGCACGGCGAGGGCGGCGACCGGAACCGCGGTGCAGCCGCCCTGCGCATCGAGAAACACCACGGCGTGCGTGTCTTGCTCCACCCGCCCGTGTTCCAGGTACAGGTAGCTGAGGCTGTCGGCCAGCTGGGGCAGAGCGTGCAGATTGCGCATCGGATCACCAAGACGGTCGTACCAGCGACAGCAACCCAAAGCCCAACCCTTTGCCGCTGCCGATCCCCCGGCGCAGGGCGCTCAGGAAGCGGCCTGGATCGTCTACCCGTAACAGGCCATCGAAGCGCACGGCCAGCAGGCGCAGCGGATGCATCTCCTCGTCGTCGCGATAGATGCGACCGCCCACAATGCCCTCGCGCTGGATAGTCGCTGTCAACACGGTAAAGCCATTCTCACCTGCCTTGCGTTTCAGCCAGGCAAGTTGTGCTTCTTCACGGTACAAGCCGCAGCGCTTGCCGTTGCGCTTGACGGTGGGGTTGGCGCGCAGTCGGAAGAGCAGCTGCTGCCTGGGTGTGAAGGTGGGCGCGAAAAGTTTGACCGCCGGATTGTCCGCCACGTCGGGCAGCAGGTAACGTTCTGTGGTGTCCAGGAAGCTCCAATCCGGCTGGTGTTCCGACTGGACTAACACGATGAAGCCGGCTGGCCCTGCCCGGTAGGTGGGGGGTGTATCGACTCGGAAGAGCACGCGCCCAGGTCCCCCCTCCGCCGCAGTGGGAAATGCTTTCAGCAGCGTGCGGTGCATTTCATAGGGTTCGCTCACCTCGCGACGGACGCGCCGCGAGCGCGGATCGAGAATCAGGCGCGAGAGATAGAGGCCATTATCCATGCGATGTCACCTCCTCGTTCTCTGGCTGGTCGGATGGTGGGATGACCAGCTCCTCCTCCTGTATGTAGCGTGATGCATAGGTGCGGAACGTGCGCGAGAGAATCTCGTCACGGCGACGCACCCCCTGGCGTGTCGGGCACTCCAACACGATGCGCACGGACACCGCTTGGTCTACCGGCCAGCGATCGCATCGCGGAGCTGCCTGCAGCGCCTCTTTTAATGTGACATAGTCGCCCAGGCCCTGAAAGATGGGGCGCGCGGGCACACAACTCTTGCGTCCCAGATAGATGGGCCAGACAGGATGTTGCACCGCGTCGGCAAGGCGATCGATCAGGTCAGGCGCAGCCTGCACCGCAACTATGAAGGACGCATCCATCAAATAGAAACGCTCGGAGACGACAGTTTCGATCTCGCTGGTTCGCTGTCGCTTGATCTTCCCTTCGGCGTTCAACACACCTCCTATAACGGTGTGATAATCCCGCTGCAGGGTGCCGGGCAGGTCGCAGCGCACGCCGATACGCACCTGACGAGAGAGATTTCGGATGTCCTCGTCCGCTTGCAGCCCGAGCGCACAGGCCAACAGCCCCACCACGCCCGACTTGGTGGGTTCTGGGGCACTGTCGCGTATGGTCCAGCGCGCACGTTCTCCCCATGCCTGCAGCGGTCCCTCTAAGCGCAGAAAGAGAGTATTTGGCATGGCAACTCACTCCGGCAATTGTTTCTCCAGCCAGTTCCGCAGGTCACTCAGGGACGGGCAGTGCTGGGCACGTGGCAGCTGATGGGAGGGGTCCAGCGCGGTATGGGCGCGTTCCGCCTCCAAGTTATAGACCGGGATCACTCGCTCCATGTAGTCGCTGAGCAGTGCCACGGAAGCATCCATCAGCGATTGGTCACCTCTGGGGCGCGCCGGTTTGAGGAAGGCATTGGCATAGCTGACGGGCAGGTTGTCCTGCGTGACCTCAACCAGTATCACATCCGGCAAGCTAAAAGCGGCGAAGGAGTTTTGTTTGCCGCTGGGGTGGGCTTTGGCAGCCGCTTCGAGCAGCACCAGCGTGGCGCGACGCGCTACATCTACGTCGCCGCCCAGGTTTTGCACCAGCTGCTCCCAGTGTACGTTCAGGTAGCGATAGTAGGTGTTGCTGTTGAACTCAATGTCGCCGATCATCCCGGCGCCCGACTCGCCCGAGATATCGTCCACGGCTGTGTAATAATCAAACTCTTGCACCAACGCATTGGTGGAGATGGCATGAGCGACCTGGACAGCAGCTTGAACATCTTCGAAGGCGCTAGAAGTGGTCATGCGGCCGAACATAGCGATGTCGACCGAGCGCGGCAGGGAGGAGCCCAATCCCTTGGTAATCTCCGAGATCTCTTCCTTCGGCCACTTGGCGGGCCCGATCTTCCGATAGCGCTGCCACAGCGATGTGGCCAGGCGGGGGATCTCATCTTTACCCACGAAGATGAGCTGGCGGGTTGCGCTCTCTGCCTCACGGGTGGGAGTCTTATCACCTTCTCCCTCTTTGTCCGCAGCAGTGCTCTTTTTTTTTGATTCCCGTCCGATCTCTGGCAGGCGGCGCACGATGGCTTCGATAGTGGGAGCATCAGCGCCTTGCTTTTTCAGTTCGTCCTCGATCAGCTTGGGCAGCCGTTTGGTGCGCACGCCCAACAAGCCATCCGCATCAAAGGCTTCGCGGAAGACGGGCGAAAGACGGATACTGCGTTTGAGACACTGGCTGGAGACGCGCCCGCGGCGCATCCCGCCGAAGAAAGCATCCTTGGGGGCACCGGTGTCGTCACGGTTCAGGTTGGATGGTGCATAGTTCTGCAGAAAATGCATCTGAACTAACATGGGTAATCCTCCTTCATTATTTACATAACTCAGTCTGAAGTTTTGCCGAAATAAGCGCGTGCCCACGCACGCTGCACAAAACGCCGGGGGTGGTTCCAGTTCAACAGATCCTCCAGCAATTGTGGCCAGTTTACCGGCACACGGCTGGAGGCCAGGTAGTGAATTGCCTGGCGCAGCCTGAAGGGGAGCTGTTCGGCATCGGCGTCGAGCAGGACCTCAACATGACGGTCCAATCCCTCCTCGCTAGCTGCCATCATCCTAGCGCGACGCAACGCATCGCCCAGATTGCCATTCTTGCCCGACTCGGCGAGCGGATACAACGTGGCGACCAAGAAATATATCTCCTCCTGAGTCTCTGGCACGCCCGGGGGGATCAGGCGGTAGAAGAGTGCCAGTGCGGTGTCGCGCGCTTCGGCAAGTGTTTTGCCCGCGTTGCGCTTGAGACGTGCTCGTTCGCCGGCGTCCAGGTCTGCCAAGCGGTCCATAAAGGCAACGGTCTGCGGTCGGTAAGTCTGTTCACTCATTCGGCAAGTACTCCTTTCGTAACTTGTTCAGTCGTGCTCCGAGGATGTTCTCGGATTCGACACATTGGCGCAATGAAGCGGTGTCCTCGCCCATCTGTTCGGCTGCCTGGTGAAAGGCATCCCGCGCTTCGCGCAGGCAGCGCTCCATCCACGCTTTGCGAGCATCCAGGCGCTGCGCCGAATTGGGTACAGCGAGCTGCAACATCAGCTGGCGGAATGGTGCTGCCAGCGCTTCCCAAAAGCGTTGCTGCATCCAGGTGCGCAAACTCGCGTCACCCCTTAACCTGCTCGTGAAAACTTTCTGGATAATGTCGTCGCATTCGTCGGCAAAGACGAGGGCTTCTTTCACAAGATCACTGCCTATGGGGTCACACAACAGGGGTGGTGGCACTTCAAAGCCAGCCTCCACCCACTCGAAGACCTTTGTATCCATATTGGTGCGCAGTCCGACGCAGCGGAAGGTATACATTGCAGCGGGGTCTGCGTACGGGTCCGTTAGCTCGACGAGCTGGTCGAGGACGGTAGGACGGCGCCACTGTTGTGCGCCATGTTTCTGGGAAGGCATTAGAAACAGGCTGGCAAATTCGCGCCACAATGCATGGTTCGGTTGGGGGCGAACCGGCTTGGGTGCAGAGCTTCCTTTCTTGCCCTGCGGAAGGACATAAGCGGCGAAGGGATCAAACCAGGGAGGGGTATCTTTCGGGCGAGCCTCACCCATGGCGAAGACCATGGTACGCACTCCCCACAGGCTGCGAGAGCCACAGCGGGAACAGAGCGTGCTATCGTCGAGACGTTCGGGATGCAGACGTATCCGTCGGACGGGGAAGGTGAGGCTGTGCAGATAGCCGACTTCGATCACTTCTCGGTCTAACTCGACGATTGGCTTCGGTTTGCGTTCCCACCATGCTAGATCGTACGTCTGGCTGCGTGTTGGGGGCTGGTAACCTGGTAGCACCAGCGAACGCACCAGACTCTCGAACAGGCTTTGCCCTTCCGGCAGGACATAGATAGGGGGCACGCCATTGATCGAGGGTTTGAGGCCTCTTCCGCCGACAGTCGCGAAGGCGGGCAGTGCGGTGAGCAGGCCGGCGACGCAGACGGGACAGAGCGCATATGTGTCGTCGCTGCCGTGGCGAAAGTGGATGCTCTCCGATCCAGCAGGGATCTCAGGCGCCAGGTAGGCGACCGTTTTCACTTTGTCTCCCTTTTTTTTCACTTTGTCTCCCTTTTTTTTCACTTTGTCTCCCTTTTGGGGTTGCAAGGGTAGGTCAGCGCTCTGTAAGAAGGGTGTGTCGGGTGAGAAGAGA
>OGCI01002325.1_pt1 | contig 12994 bp, 11 predicted proteins | sample 1570021 | NCBI WGS metagenome assembly OGCI01 (sample SAMN06264664, study PRJEB24512) | hot springs metagenome | isolation source: Hot spring water | place: South Africa: Tshipise | collected 2015-06-21
TGCATGTCTTCTGTGACGATGAGTTGAGACAAGCCGTCGTGAATCAACTGGGGTTTGTTCAAATGATGGGGTACCACGCCAATCACTTTACCCCCGGCACTTAAAGCACCATTTGCCACTGCCCCCATCACGCCGGTTTTGCCTCCTCCGTAGACCAGGGTCATTCCGTTCTGGGCAATGACTTGCCCGGTTTGATAAGCGGCTTCAATATACTTTGGGGGAATATGATCAGCCGATCCGCTATAAACACAGATGGTTTGAATCGAATTTTTCATGAGTCAGGTTTCCTTTTGAAGATGAAACTTGCCAACTGGAAAAGAGCCAGAACCACCATGCCCGTAGATACGATTCTCCAGGCACGGTCTGCTTTTTTACTGTTGAGGAGGAACCTCCGAACAGGAGTTACCGGGGTTGGGGGGGCTTTTCTCCAACTGAACATTTTGTTCAACAAAAACTGAAAGATTTTTTCTGGAAGGTACTTTCTTCCTGCATCCAGAAACTTCGCATCCAACCCAACCAGTACACGCAATGGTGGATTTGGATGCTGAACAGTTTTGAGGATTGCCAGAGCCACCTGGCGAGGATCCCTGCCATGGTCGATGGCATAGGTTTGAAGCGTATGGGTGAATGTTCGCCTTGGCTCATACTCGGGCAGAGGATGAGGTGGGCTCTGGATAGATTGACTTAATGCAGTCTTACAATACCCTGGCTCAATTAAGGTTACAGAAATATGGAAAGGAGCCAATTCTTTAGCAAGCGTTTCAATATATCCTTCCAGTGCATGCTTGCTGGATGTGTAAGCCGAAAAGAAGGGCGGTGCGCCCACTTTTCCAGCAATAGAAGAAAGAACAATAATTTTTCCCTTATCTTGTTGTCGCATGAGAGGAAGCACGGCGCGAATCAGATGGACTGTACCGAAAAAATTGGTTTGGAACACCTGCCAGAGGGCTTCGGAGGTTAATTCTTCTCCAGCCGCTACAGGTCCCATGGTTCCTGCGTTGCATACCAGAACATCTACCCTGCCAATGTCTCTTTTCAGATAACGAACGCAGGCATCAATGGATTCCTGGGAAGTGATGTCCAGAGGCACAACAGGAAAAGGGAGATGTTGATATTTCTCTGGTGTACGGCTGGAACCAATGATCTGGAATCCTTTTTTCTTAAATAACAGCGCGGTTTCTAAACCAATTCCGGAGGATACACCTGTGATGAAAACGATAGGTTCAGTCATCATGCCCCGATATTATCACAGGATAAGCGAGAGGAAAGAGGATAGTCAAATTGCAGTGTCATTAAATCATACGGAAAATTATCAGCCAGAAGTATCGTTATCTGGCAATCCAGACCTTAAAAGTCACTGAAAAAAACAGGTGCCTTAACATTCGTCAGTCCTTTTTTATCCTATACTATGCTTAATTCGAAAAATCAAATTCCCGATGCTCTATGTTAAGAGGCTGATCATGCGCCCTTATGAATTGACTTGTGAAGGCCAGGTAAATCCTTTAGGGATAGATGAATTGTCACCCCGGTTCGCCTGGAAAATTCCTTTGCTCAGGCGGGGGATTCGACAGACGGCGTACCAGATTGTGGCGGAATCAGAAGGAAAAATTTTATGGGATAGCGGTAAAGTGGACTCTCCCCAGTCGATTGAAGTGGAGTATTGTGGTTTACCTCTGAAAACTCGCCAGAAAGTTTACTGGCGGGTACGATTCTGGGACGAATCTGGGAAAGTGAGTGATTACTCCGAGACAGCCTGGTTTCAAATGGGCTTGCTGAATCCTTCAGATTGGCGGGGCAAATGGATTGAAACCGGAATTATCGGCGGCGCCAGGGTGACAGCACCGGCACCTTACCTTCGCAAACCCTTTCAAGTGAAAAAGCCGGTTGCCTCTGCTGAACTGTATATCACCGCACTGGGTTTATATCTTGCCTCGATAAATGGTCGTTCGATTGGCGACGAAGTATTTGCGCCTGGATGGACTGACTACCATTGTCGAGTTCAGTATCAGGTTTATGATGTAACATCCCATCTTCAGTTTGGAGAAAATGTTCTGGGCGTAGTTTTGGGGGATGGCTGGTATTGCGGGCATATTGCCAATATGGACCGACAGCAGTATGGAGACCGTCCACGCCTGTTAGCACAGTTGATGATCCAGTACATGGATGGCTCTTTCGAGATCGTCCCGACGGATGAGACCTGGAGATACACTTCGGGTCCCATTTTAGAAAGTGATTTAATCATGGGAGAGAGTTACGATGCTCGCCTTGAAATGTCGGGATGGGATACGCCGGGGTGGAACGATACCGGTTGGTTTCCTGTGCATACAGTACAGTTGTCTTCTCTGAATCTGGTTGCCCGGAAAAATCCCCCGGTGAGAAGGCAGGAAGTGCTTCGCCCCGTTCAGGAACCTGTAGAATTACGCGAATGGAACCGGTCCCGGTGGATTTTTGACCTGGGGCAGAATATGGTGGGGGTTATCCGGTTGAGAGTAAAAGGAGAACGGGGACGGACCATCCGTATTCGATATAGCGAGGTGTTGAATCCAGATGGAAGTCTGTACACACAGTCTCTGCGGTCAGCGCGTGCCACCGATTATTATACTTTAAAGGGAGGAGAGGAAGAAATTTTTGAACCCCACTTTACCTTTCATGGTTTTCGTTATGTAGAACTGACAGGTTTTCCGGGTGTTCCCACTCGGGAAAATATTGAGGGGGTTGTTTTGCATTCAGATACCCCCATCAGTGGTACGTTCATCTGTTCTGATCCATTTCTGAATCAATTACAACACAATATTGAGTGGAGTCAGAAAGGAAATTTCATTGAAGTCCCAACAGACTGTCCTCAAAGAGACGAACGTCTGGGGTGGACAGGGGATGCTCAGGTATTTATTCGCACGGCAACGTTTAATCGCAATGTATCTCGTTTCTTTGAAAAATGGATGCAGGATTTTGCTGATGCCCAGTCTTCCAGTGGTGCCATTCCTCCCGTGGTTCCTAAAGTGTTTGCCTTTGGACAACTGGAAGATGGCGGTCCTGCATGGGCAGATGCCGTATTGATTTGTCCCTGGACCATTTATCAGGTGTATGGCAACAGGAGAATTCTGGAAAGGTATTATCCTGTTTTTCAAAAATTTATTGAATATTTGAAGAACACCAGTGTTGGATGGATTCGCTCCCATCCTGACTGGGTAGATCAGGGGAATTTCCCCGGTTTTGGAGACTGGCTGGCGCAAGATGGTTCGGGTAAAGTGGATGGGGGTACGCCAAAAGATTTGATTGCCACGGCTTTTTTTGCGCACTCCGCCCGGTTGATGGCAAAGATTGCCCGTTGTTTGGGTAAATCAAAGGATGAACAGGTTTACCACACTATGTTTGAAAAAATCCGTGAGGCTTTCAACCGTAGATTTGTTACGGAAGATGGTTTGATAGTTGGAAGAACACAAACGGCATACGTTCTTGCCTTATCCTTTGATTTGCTCTCTGAAACACTTCAAGAAAAGGCTCTGGAAGAACTCCTTCGCGATATCCGTCAACGCGACTGGCATCTTTCCACAGGGTTTGTGGGAACTCCATATCTTCTCTGGACACTTACAAAATTTGGGAAAGCAAAAGAAGCCTGGAAACTCTTAACGCAGAGAACCATGCCATCCTGGCTGTACCCCGTCCTGCACGGCGCAACGACCATTTGGGAGCGTTGGGATGGTTGGACTGAAGAAAAAGGTTTTCAGGACCCTGAAATGAATTCCTTCAACCATTACGCTTACGGATCCGTGGGAGCATGGATGGTTTCGATGATTGGTGGGCTGGATTTCGACCCTGAATATCCGGGTTACCGACACATTCTAATGAAGCCACTACCAGACATAGAACTGGACTTCGCTTCTGTGGATTATCAGACTCCTTACGGGAAAGTCGTCTCCCGGTGGCAAAAAGATGACCGACACTGCTGGAAATGGCAGGTAACCATTCCCCCCAGTACATGTGCAACGGCCTGGCTTCCCGAGGCTGTGGGTAAAGAAGTGCTTGAATCGGGAGTGCCTTTGCCGGCTGTGGAGATGATTGAGTGGCTGGGTGAGGAAGGAGATGCGGTCAAAATCAGGATCCCAGCGGGGAATTATGAATTTTGCTGGTAAGATAATAGGGGTACTCGACAGGATAAGAGATGAATTTGTTTCCTTTTCACGTCATGTTAGATTTATTCAACAAGGAGCAATAAGAAATGGAAGAAAAACTGCAAGAACTGAAACGGCGGCTGTCTGAAATTCATGACCTGGAAATGGCAAATGCTGTACTGGGGTGGGATCAATTGACCTACATGCCTCCCGGAGGATCTGAGGCTCGCGGTCGGCAAATGGCAACCCTTGCCCGTCTGGCGCAGGAGAAAATGACCGATCCAGGTTTGGGAAGATTGCTTGAAGATTTATTGCCTTATGCTGATTCGCTCCCACAGGATGATGACGATGCTGCTCTTATCCGTGTGGCCAAAAGAGATTTTGACCGGTTGACGAAAATTCCTCCAGAATTGATTGCCAGAGTCTATGAACATCAATCCCGTTGCTACATGGCTTGGACGGAAGCCCGTCCCACCAATAATTTTGAAAAAGTGCGCCCCCTTCTGGAACAGACTCTGGAATACAGCCGCGAAGTGGCGAACTGTTTTCCTGGATATGAGCATATTGCGGATCCGTTGATTGACTGGGCAGATTATGGCATGAAAGCCAAAACCCTGCAGGTGCTTTTTCAACAACTTCGACACGAACTGGTGCCTCTGGTGCAGGCAATAACCTCATATCCACCTGCGGATGATTCCTGTCTGCATCAATTTTTCCCGGAAAAAGATCAAATTGCTTTTGGAGAGCAAGTGATTCGGGCTCTGGGATATGACTTTCACCGGGGCAGGCAGGATAAAAGCCCGCATCCCTTTACCACCCGTTTTGGATATGGCGATGTTCGCATTACCACGCGGGTCAAAGAGAATGATTTTGGAGATGCCTTTTTCAGCACGGTTCATGAAGCCGGACATGCCATGTATGAACAGGGATGCAATCCTGCTTATGAGGGAACGCCGCTCTTTGGGGGAACCTCTGCCGGGGTTCATGAAAGCCAATCCCGTCTCTGGGAAAACATTGTTGCCAGGAGCAGGGAGTTCTGGGAATATTACTATCCGCAACTCCAGCAAGTGTTCCCGAGCCAGTTTGGCAATGTCTCTCTGGATACCTTCTACCGTGCGATCAATAAAGTCCAGCCTTCATTGATTCGCACAGATGCAGATGAGGTTACCTACAATCTCCATGTGATGATTCGTTTTGATCTTGAGTTGCAGATGCTGGAAGGTTCGCTGGAGGTCAAACATTTACCTGAAGCCTGGAATGAGCGATATCGCTCGGATCTGGGTGTGGTACCGCCAGATGATCGGGATGGCTGTCTTCAGGATGTACACTGGTACGGCGGGTTCATCGGGGGACAATTCCAGGGATATACTTTAGGGAATATCCTCAGCGCACTGTTTTATCACAAGGCAGTTCAGGAAGTTCCTTCTATCCCGGAAGATATTCGCCAGGGAAGATTTTCCGATTTGCATGCGTGGATGAAAGATCGGATTTATCAGTACGGTAGAAAGTACACGGCTCCGGAGTTGATTCGACGGGTCACCGGGCAGGACCTGGAAATTCAGCCCTATCTTGCTTACCTTAAAGGGAAATATAGCGAATTGTATTCTCTGTAGGGATTACCCGGAACAGATCGAAAGTGAAACAGTTAATGGTTTACAGGGTTGTGGCAAGAGTTCATTTGCTGGTACTGGTGATCGTCTTTGCGATTGCTCTATCAGGGTGTGGCGTGCCGGAAACGCTTAGCCCAACCGGCACGCCTACCGTTCAATCCTCGAAGACGCCAACCCACACGTTTACCCTGCCCCCTTCTCAGACACTATCTCCCTCGCCTTCATCCACCTCTACCGTTACCTTTACTCCTTCGCCTTCATTCACAGCAACCATCACAGATACTCCTACAATCACCCCAACACCAACGTTCGATTTCCCGGATGTCACAGTGAAAATGCAAGCCCATTGCCGTTATGGACCTGCTAAAGCCTTTCTGCATGCCGCTGACCTCTATCCCGGTGATCACGGCACGGTGCGCGGGCGTTATGCTTACAGTGCCTGGTTGTATGTGAAATTTGACAAATTGAAATATTTCTGCTGGGTTGCTCCTTCTGTTGTGGATGTGGAAGGGGATATTAACAAAGTGTATTTGACTGAACCCAAATTGCCAGGTCCAAGCGTGTTGTATGGCGCTCCCGAAAACGTGCGCGTTCAGCGTGAGGGCGATCGCGTGGTGGTGACCTGGGATCGTGTATCCATGACGGAAGACGATGATCGCGGTTATATGCTGGATGTGTTTGTTTGCCAGAATCAGAGGCTAATCTGGTATCCGGTTTCACTTCCCAACCAGTATGAGACCCGTGCAACCTTCATAGACGAACCCGGTTGTTCAACCCCTTCCGGAGGGGTGCTTTACACTGTGGAAAAACACGGATATTCCGTGCCGACAAAAATTCCATGGATTCCTGCGCCTTAAAAGGATTTTTGATGATGAAACATTTTCTGGTTGAAATTACGTATACTGTACCGTTTGAAACCCTCCAACCGGTTGTTTCAGAGCATCGCGCTTTTCTGCAAACCGGATACGATAAGGGCTGGTTGTTGCTCTCTGGCCCAATGAATCCCAAAACAGGGGGGCTGGTGGTAGCGCGCGCTCCCTCGAAGGAAGATCTTCAGGGCTTTTTTGCCGGAGATCCTTATGCGCTGCGTGGTTACGCCGAATATCGCTTTGTAGAGTTCGACCCGGTTAAGTATCAGCCGTTTCTGGCGGACTGGATTCACGGGGATATTTGAGTCAGAATATCGAGTACCTTGGTTAACACTTGGATACTTTGGCGGTACTCCGTCAGAGAAATATGTTCGCCAGGTGTATGATCCAGACTGGAGTCGCCGGGTCCGTATGCTACACATGGACATCTCCAGACCGGTGCCACCAGATTGAGGTCTGCCGTTCCGGTTTTCAATGAAAAGGCGGGAGTACCTTCCTCTGCGCGAATAGCCTGTAAAAAGGCTCGCACCAGAGCAGAGTTTTTCTCTCCCCGGTAGGCAGGTATGCTGTCTGAAAAGTCAATCGTTCCCTCCCCTCTGAGCCATTCAATTTCCTGTTTCAGGTTTTCGGGGGAAATGGCGGGGGGAAGACGTACGTTTATTTCCAGTTCGGCTGTCTCAGCAAATCCGTCCCGGGTTGAATGCATGGCTTGAAGACTGGGCGTCACCTGATCAAACACTCGTGAAGCGGATTCATTCCATTCATTTGTTTTTCTTACAAGAGAATTCCAGAACTGTACGGCAGATTCACAGGCTGTTTGCTTCCCGGAAGCCGTGTGGTACATGGGTTTTTCAATGCGGTACCGAATCCACGCGCTCCCTTTATAACCCAGCGTAATATGATCCCACCCGCTGGGCTCACCAATGATGGCAAAACGGGGATGATACTCATTCAATACCCCTTTGGCACCGCGAGAGTCGCTTTCTTCTGCCAGTGCTCCCACGACGATGATTCTCCATCCCGGGCGCGCCCCGACTCGAGAGGCGGCTGTGGTGAAACACGCCAGAGGACCTTTCGCATCAACTGCTCCTCTTCCGTAAAGTAAATCCCCTTCAATATGAACCGGAATTTCTCCAGGAACAGTGTCAATATGACCTAAGAGTACAATTTCGTTTGGGCCATCACCAAGAATGCCGACAGCATTACCGGTTGCGTCCACAAACGATTGAAAACCGGCCTCATCCATTTTCTGAACAAGGTATGTCACTGCCTGGTTTTCCTGCCCGGTGGGGCTGTAATGTCTCAGTAATCCTACCAGTAAATCCGTTTCGTCCATGTTAATCCTTTTGAAGCACGTGTTTAACCTTTTCGACCACGATTTCGAGGTCATGCTGGTCAATCACAAGGGGCGGGAGAAAGCGCATTACGGTGAGCCCAGCAGGTAAAGCCAGCACGCCTTCTTCCAGAAGCGCTTGCAGGTAGGGCGTCACTTTTTGTTTGAGTTCGATTCCCACCATTAACCCCAGTCCTCTTACTTCCCGAATGAGGGGCGATTCAATCTGCTGTAAGGCGTGGAGAAATTTATCTCCAAGTTCCTGTGCTTTTTGCGGCAGATGGTTTGCCAGCAGGTAATCTATGGAAGCAAACGCGGCAGCACAGGCAAGTGGATTTCCTCCAAAGGTTGAGCCGTGCACCTGTGGAGGAAGTTCCTGTATCGCATCTCCGATTAAAACGGCTCCCATGGGAATACCTCCAGCAATTGACTTGGCAAGGCAGACCAGATCCGGGTGGATGGGATGATGTTGAAAAGCAAACATTTTTCCGGTTCTTCCAAAGCCCGTTTGCACTTCATCTACGATGAATAAAGCGCCGTGTTCCCGGCAAAGCTGTTCTGCTTTCATCAAAAATTCCGCGCTGGCGGGGATGACCCCGCCCTCGCCCTGCACAATTTCGACAATAAAAGCGGCTGTTTCCTCATGAATAGCATCATCCAGTGCCTCGGGACGGTTAAATGGGATGTGCCGAAATCCTGGCACCAGTGGTTCAAAGGGTTCGCGATATTTCTTCTCCCATGTTGCCGAAAGCGCTCCCATAGTCCGTCCGTGAAATCCCCGCATACAGGCAACAACTTGAGATCTTCCCGTGGTAATGCGGGCAAATTTCAGAGCCGCTTCAACGGATTCTGTCCCTGAATTGCAGAGAAACACCCGCGGAAAACCAGATATTTCGCATAGACGTTGTTCCAGCAAAGCCCGTCGGTCGTTATAAAACATTTCTGGGCAGGAAATCAGGGTTTGGGCTTGCGCGGCGATTGCCGCCGCAACGGCAGGATTGGCGTGTCCGATGTTGGCTGCGCCCTGTCCACCAACACAGTCAATGTATTCTTTGCCATTGGCATCCCAGAGGTGAGCGCCTTTTCCGCGCACAATGGCGACAGGACGCTTGGTGTACAAGCCAGATGTATGCTGGTTTTCCAGATCAATGATATTCATCATAGGATGACCGTTCCCTTTCCAGCAAGCGCATCCAGTAAAGGGTGCTCCGTGCGCCCATCAGCGAAGATGACTTGAGGTACCCCCAGTTGGATTGCCTCACTGGCGCCCAGAACTTTTTTCTTCATTCTGCCCTCGGCAAATGACAGGGCTTGTTCCAGTTCTGTGTAATGAAGCCTTGGAATGACAGTGCTTTCGTCCGGAAAGTGTCTCATCAATCCCGGTACGTTTGTCAGGATGATGAGTTGTTCGGCATGCATTGCACCTGCTACCATTGCCGCAGCACGGTCAGCATCTACATTAACTGCTTCGCCTTGCTGAGAAAGCGCCAGTGGAGCAATTACGGGGGTGAGACCGTTTTCGAGCAAAACACGCAGCAGGTCTGCGTTCACTGCCTCGATTTTTCCTGTGTAGTCATCTCGCAGAATCATTTTGTGCCCGTTCTCCACAATGCGGATGGCTTCTTTTCGATGCGCCAGCATCAGGCGTCCATCAATCCCTGAAAGTCCAAAGGCGTTAATACCCCGCTTTTGCATCCGTTCAACAATAAGGGTGTTGATTTTTCCCGCAGTAACCATGGCAAAGATTTCCAGTGTGGCGCGGTTGGTGTAGCGACTGGTAAAGCCGTTTTCGCTGGTTACAAAACGGGGAGGGTGGCCAAGTTGGGTTGAAATTTCGTTCACCTCGGTGGATCCACCGTGAACTAAGATTAACTGTATCCCCTGTTGAATGAGCGTAACAGCATCCGCACAGATGGTATCCAGATTCACACCTTGAGAACCGCCAATTTTGACTACAATCATCTTCGCACCTCAATGTGATTCTAAATGGGGTGTAACCCGGGAAATTCCAGACCAGTGGTTTCCTCAAAACCGCACATAATATTCATTGCCTGAACGGCTGACCCTGCAGCGCCTTTCATCAGGTTGTCAATGGCGGCAAGTGCAATTACCCGACGGCTTTTTGGGTCGAAGTCGAAGCCTACATCCACGTAATTTGAACCTGCCAGGATTTTTGGATCTGGAACGCGATAGACCCCCCGGCGATCTTTGACCAGTCTCACAAAAGGTTCGTTCTCGCTCCACTGACGGTAGATTTTCCACAAATCTTTTTCCGTGATTTCGGGTAGTGCAAAGGCATGTGCCGCCGCCAGCGCTCCCCGTACCAGATCCACAGATGTCATGGTTAAGTGCACGGATGTCAATCCCAGTTCCTGCATGACTTCAGCCGTATGGCGATGTCCATAGGCAGAAAACGTGCGTACCACGCCGCTGCGTTCCGGGTGATGCGATCCCGCGTTTGGGGTGGCTCCACCTTCCGACGAACCTACTTTGATATCTACAATGACAGGCAGACTTAAGTCCAATACCCCGGCTTTCACCAGCGGATAAAGAGCCAGGTTAGCGGCTGTTGCATTACATCCAACTCCGCTGATGTATGAAGCCCGGCTCATCTCTTGCCGGTGCAATTCAGGAAGCCCATAGACAAAACGCCCCAGCCATTCCGGGGCTTGATGAGGTTCGTCGTAATATTGGGCGTACAACTGATCATCCCGCAGACGGAAATCTGCCGAGAGATCAATGATCTTGGGCGCAATTTGCGCGTATTGATTGATTTTTTTCTGGCTCTCACCGTGCGGCATAGCCAGAAAGAGCACATCGCATGGTGAAACCTGATTGGGATCGGAAAATTTCAACGTGGTGCGCTTCCGCAGGTTGGGATGTTGTTGGTACACATATTCTCCCAGATGACTGCTGGAAGTCACCTGCTGTACTTTTACTTCAGGGTGGTCGAGTAAAAGCCTTAAAAGTTCGCCTCCCACGTAGCCGGAGGCGCCAACGATGGAGACGGTCAAAGGACTCATGGTGTCAAATGGCTCCATTCTGCGAGAGAGTGAGATAACGGGTTCCAGATTGTGGATAAATTTTGAGGGGGCTGGATAAAAGGAACTGGCAGGCGGATTTCCTTCCGGGCAACCGCCAGGGTGTAATCGGCGATAATGCCGGCAATATCTACGCCAGTGGTTGGGGCGAGAGTGTGAAATTCCATGGTGTGATTGATCTCATTCACCAGGTAACCCCGCTGTGGGTCTTCCAGCACATCCACAGCCAGGACGCCACCACCCACAGCGTGCGCCGCTTTTACACACAGGTCGTTCAATTCAGGGGTGACGGGACAATTTTCTCCCTGTCCGTTGCGGGCAGTGTTGGTAATCCAGTGAGAGGAATTGCGGTAAATCGCGCAGATGGTTTGATCTCCCACCACAAAGGCGCGTATATCCCGTCCGGGTTTTTGGATGTATTCCTGAATGTAATAAATGGAGTGCTGATAAGAGCCCAGCGTCTCCTTGTGTTCCAAAATGGCTTCTGCTGCGTCACGATCGTTAATCTTTGCCAGCAGGCGTCCCCATGACCCAACCACAGGCTTTAATACGACGGGATACCCCAGTTCTTCAATGGCTTGCAAAGCCGCTTCAGGTGTAAAAGCCACCTTGATGCGTGGTTGTGGTACACCGGCTCGTGCAAGAGCAGAAGAGGTGGCGAGTTTATCCCCACACGTAGCGGCGACATGTGCCATGTTTACTGTGGGTATTCCCCATGAATTAAGGATTTGGGTGGCATATAATCCACGGGCGAACGAAATACTGCGTTCCAGAATCACATCAAAGGAAACCCACGCATCGGGGTGGCTAATGTCAAACACCGATTCGCGGTCGTCAATGCGCTCATAGGCAACCCCCCGCTTTTCAAAGGCTTCCAGAAGCCACTTTTCTTCCACCCGTACCCGGGAAAGAATGATCCCAATCTTCATTCGCACACCTCCAATGCAAATACACAATATCGTTATTCACCCCAGTCTTCTTCTTCCATGGGGGCAAGTTCTACCTGTGGGGGATCGATGCTTAAAACTTCAAGATCCACCCCGCAATCCGGACACACAAGAATTTCGCCGATCATGACATCTTCCAGGCTGATGGGGGCATCACATTCAGGGCAATAAGCAGTAGTCATCGTTACCTCCTTTTTTGGTTTTCAAAAATGGTTATCAGAATGGTTACGAACCATCTCCACCACGAGGGGTCTCAGGTGGAACTGCACTGCGAATCCGGTGTTGTTCCAGAAACTGGCGGGCTTGTTGTAATTGAATTTTCACCGCTGCCGGACTGGTTCCTCCAGGAACATTCCGGTGGGCTATGGACGCTTCAAAATCAAACACCCCTTGAACATCTTTTTCAAAGAGCGGGCTGACTTTTTGGAATTCCTTAAGAGGGAGTTCATTCAGTGGCAGATTCAGTTCATGAGCCCGCCGAACGATTTGCCCAACCATGGCGTGAGCCTGCCGGAAGGGTACCCCTTTCCGAACCAGATAATCCGCCAGGTCGGTTGCCAGAATGGCAGGATCTAAAGCGGTGCGCATTTTTTCCGGATGGATTTCCAGTGTGCGAAGAACACCGGCAACAACAGGTAGCATTAAGCACAATGTATCGCTGGTTTCGAAGACAGGGATTTTATCTTCCTGCAAGTCTTTGTCGTAAGCAGAGGGTAACCCTTTCAACACAGACAACAATCCGGTCAATCTCCCAATCATTGTTCCGGCTTTCCCCCGGGTGAGTTCCAGCGTATCGGGGTTTTTCTTTTGCGGCATCAGGCTGGAGCCGGTGGAGTAGGCGTCGGAAAGTTCAATGAAGTCAAACTCTGCCGAAGTGTAGAGAATCAGCATCTCTGCAAGGCGGGAAAGATGCAGGGCTATCATTGTGGATACAAAGAGAAACTCCGCCGCTGAATCTCGATTGGATACAGCATCAATGCTGTTAGGGGTGATGGCTTTTAAACCCAGTTGATTGGCAAGGAACTTGCGGTCAATCGGGTAAGGAGTGCCGGCTAGAGCGCCAGAACCCAGGGGAAGCACTG
>OGCI01002326.1_pt1 | contig 12981 bp, 11 predicted proteins | sample 1570021 | NCBI WGS metagenome assembly OGCI01 (sample SAMN06264664, study PRJEB24512) | hot springs metagenome | isolation source: Hot spring water | place: South Africa: Tshipise | collected 2015-06-21
GAGAGGTAGACCTCCTCTATGGTGGAACTTCCTACAGGCTACACGAAGGAGATAGTATCTCCTTCGACTCGACCATCCCACACACGCTCATAAACCATTCAAAGGAACGAGCTCGAGCCATATGGGTAATGAGTCCCCCAAAACTAAATTTCTTTTCGGAGGGCTAAAAACATAGGAGGATATATGGGTAAAACTATCGCAGAAAAGATTTTCGATACCCACGAGGTGGATAGACCCTTCCCGGATGTGAGGGTGTTACGGTTGGATCGAGTGCTCTGCCACGAAATTACGACCCCCACCGCGATCGATGATCTCATACGAAGGGGAAAAGATCGGGTATTCGATCCAGAGAAAATCAAAGCCGTGATCGATCATGTGTCTCCAGCGAAGGATGAAAAGACCGCCCTACAAGGGAAGATCCTACGGGATTGGGCCCGAAGGCATGGCATCAAAGATTTCTTTGACATTGGGTCAAATGGGGTGTGTCACGCCCTGTTTCCGGAAAAAGGATTCATTCGTCCTGGCTTCACCGTAATCATGGGAGATTCTCATACCTGCACTCATGGTGCGTTTGGAGCGTTTGCCGCAGGTGTCGGGACAACCGATCTGGAGGTAGGGATCCTTAAAGGGGTTTGCGCCTTCCGGTCTCCGAAGACTCTCCGAATCAATGTGATAGGGCGTCCTCCCGCAGGTGTGTTTGCGAAAGACATTATTCTTGGAATCATCGGAAAGATTGGTGTGAATGGCGCCACCGACAGGGTGATCGAGTTTCACGGCCCTGTAATAAGCACCATGTCGATGGAATCTAGAATGACCCTCTGCAACATGGCTGTTGAAGCAGGGGCCACCAGCGGAATTTGTCAGCCAGACGAAACAACGGTGGAATACCTTTGGCCCTTCATAAAAGGGGAATATTCCTCGAAGAAACACGCGTTGGAGGATTTCGCTCAATGGAAATCGGATCCCGATGCCGAGTACGAGAAGGTGATCGATTTCGATGTAAGCACTCTGGAACCCTTAGTTACCTTTGGGTACAAGCCCGACCAGGTAAAACCTGTTCGAGAGATGGAAGGTACCAAGGTTGACCAAGTGTACATTGGATCCTGCACAAACGGTCGGTATGAGGATCTGGAAGTCGCTGCGTCTGTTCTGAAAGGAAAGAAGATCCATCCTCACGTCCGAGGAATCCTTGCCCCTGCCACACCAGAAGTGTATCGCAAAGCTCTTGAAGGGGGGCTCCTAAAAATCTTCCTCGAGGCAGGATTCTGCGTCACTAATCCCACCTGCGGTGCCTGTTTAGGCATGTCCAACGGAGTACTCGCTCCTGGTGAAGTATGTGCCTCTACGACGAACCGCAATTTCAACGGTAGAATGGGCAAGGGGGGAATGATCCACCTGATGAGCCCAGCTACAGCCGCAGCCACCGCTGTTGCCGGTGTTATCACCAACTCGCCATTATATGCAAGATAGGAGGCTCCCATGAAACCCTTTGGTGGCAATGTTCTATTCTTAGACCGTTCCGATATTAATACTGACGAGATTATTCCTGCTAAGTATCTTACGGAAATCTCCAAGGAGGCTCTGAAGCCCCACCTGTTGGAAGATCTAAAGTTGGAAGGATTCGACCCTCTCCGCGACCTAAAGGGCAAAACCGCCATCGTAACTAGAAAGAACTTCGGCTGTGGTTCGTCTCGGGAACATGCTCCCTGGGCGTTGGAGGTAAACGGGATTCACATCGTGGTGGCAGAGAACTTTGCCCGCATATTCAGGCAAAACATGTTCAACTGTGGGATGTTAGCCGTAGAATTACCCAGTGAAACCATCGATGAGTTGTTTCGCGTTTTCAGTAAGAGCGAGACCCAGGTAGAGGTGGATTTCCCGAACGACCGTTTGACCTTCTCCAATGGGAAAACAAAAAAGACTTACTCCTACCATCTCAGTCCCTTCGACAAGACCCTCGTGGAGGCGGGTGGATGGGTAGAGTACGCCGACGCTAAATACTGACCGTTCAACATTGACTTTACCAAGCTTCCATCCTACAGTGAAAGATATGGAAGCAATATCAACCCAACGGAGGATGGAAATCCTCATCTCCCATAGTGAGGGTACTAAGCTCTTGCTGGCAGGATGCATCACTAGCGGGGCCAGTACCCTTGTTGTTGGGCTTCTATCCTACCTTTTTTTCCCCACCATCGCATCGATCTATCGAATAGGAGCCATCGTATTACTCTTGGGTTCCACGATAATAATAGGTTTCGTGTTGCGTTTGGAACTTACCCTATCTAAACGGTACCGACTATCCGGAGGAATCCCCATCTATCTTGTGCTGATGTTCCTTATATGGTTCATTTGTGCCTTTATCCTACTGTTAGGGGCTCCTGCTGTGGCTACGGGGATCGTTTCTCAGGTTCTGGTTCTCCCCTTGGTAATCGTGTTCGTCGGAGCGTTAGGATACGGATTCTTCACAAAAAAGCTCTTTTTCTTCGTTCTGAGGAATCTTTCACATCCCGACTATGTCTCTCTCCATTATCGAGAACAGATCTGGGAACACTTGAAGCCTCTGTGGGAAACGGTTCGACGGTATAAAGATCCTTGTACCCTAGCCTTGATCCGTTTGAGTCTCCCTGAACACCCGGTTTCAATGCTCGAAATACTAAACCATCTGGAGTCATCGAATCGCCTCGTGCGTAATCAACTCCGGTTAACGGACAGAAATGGGATTCGTTCGAAGGACACTCTCTACGTACTACTTCCCAACACTGCCTTGGAGGTATCGGAAATCCCCTTAAAGCGCATCCAGCAAGCCTTAGTTAGTGGAGGCTATGCGGTTGAGAAAGTCGTTACAACGGATCTACGCGACGCAGAGACCTCTCCTACAGAGATGCTCTCTGCCCTTGAAAGGGAACTCGGTTCTGTAGGGGTTAAAAGCTGATAGAGACGATTACACGAAGCAACGGATTCCTATTTCCCAGCAGCCAATAGCCGCTCCTTCAACTCAGTTTCCAGTTTCTGAAGCTCCTTCTCTGCCTGCGCCCGTTTCTCCCTACCTTCCCGCTGGATGCGAAGGGTTTCCTCTAGAGTAGTGATGAGATCATTGTTTACCTGTTTGAGAGTCTCTAGCTCAACGATACCTCGTTCCGCTTCCTCTGCCACTCCTAAGCTTCCGTCCTTCAAGAGAGCCGCATTCTGCTTCAACAAAGTGTTGGTGGTCTGGGATACTTCTTTCTGGAGTTCCAACGCTTTTTTCTGACGGAACAAGCTCACCGCCAACACGATCTGATTCTTCCATAACGGTAGAGTCGTCAGAATAGAACTCTGAATCTTTTCAACCAACACCTGATTGTTGTTCTGGATCAGTCGAATTTGAGGAGCCATCTGAAGGGAAACCATCCGGCTCAACTTGAGATCGTGAAGCTTCTTCTCGAACCGATCGACCAGGGAACTCACATCCTGAAACCTTTGGGCGTCAGCCGGGTCTTTGGTGGTTTCTGCTTTGTTTCGCAACTCGGGAAGGAGGGTATTGCGCAGCTCTTCCACTTTCAGTTTCCCTGCTGCCAAGAGGATGTCCAGCTCTTTTAAATATTCCTGGTTTCGATTGTACAATTCGTCCAACAACACGATATCTTTCAGCAGATTCCGTTGTGCGGTTTCCAATTCCAGAACGATCCGTTCGATTTGAGAGGAAACCTTCTCGTAGCGGGTAACGAATCTGCGGATGGAGCCTACTAAATTCCCTACTCCTGGAATTCGCTGCCAAAAAGATTTTTCTTTCGTCAAGCTTCCTACATCCAATTCTTTTATTTTCTCCAATAGATTGGAGAGAATCATCCCTGCCTCTCCCGCATCCTTGTTACGAATCTCCAAAAGCACGGAATCGGCAAAGCTGGCGATCTTTTGTTGAGCTCCCACGCCGAATTGAAGAACCGACTGCGAGTTCCGGATGTCGATCTTGGAAGCTTCTTCTCGGGCTTTTTCTAGATCCCGAGGATCCAAGACGGCCAATTCCAATGTTTGGTCACTCATGAGTTCCTCCCTTGTTACCAGTTTCCATCTGGATCGTTTGTTCCAGCACCCTCAGTTCTGCATCCAAGTCCAACACATCGTTGGCCAGCAATTTTTCATACTGTTGCTCGAAGGCCAAGGCAATTTTTTTTAGACTCTCCTCCACCCGGCGCAAGGTCTCCTGTATGGAAGACTCTTCGGAAGATTTTTCCGACAACTCCACATACTGACGGAGAATTTTGGCCACTGCACGGACATGATAATTTAAGAAAGACTTAACCAGAGGGAGGTCTTTTGGATCTTTCTCCACCTCTTGGAGAATCTTACGTGCGAAGGTTATAATCTTTTCGGCATGAATCCGTACGTTGGCATTCTGAATCCGGGCAGCCCAAAGGGCCATTTCCTCCACGTTCCGCTTACCCATGGAGAGGAGTTCTTTTTGGAAATCCTTAGATAAGGAGGAGTCCCACTGTTCCTCTTTCTTCTTCGGTGAAAAGAAAACCCAAGAGGTTAAGAAAACCCCGATAGAAGCTCCCATGGCAAAGACGAAGCCCCCACCCCATAGAAGAGTAGTGACAAAGGCCAACGCCCCTAATCCCCCTGCCCATACTCCTGAAAACTCAAGAAACCCTTTCTTTTCCATTCCGACTCTTGTATACCCCTCCTCATCCTACTCAAAAGTGATCTATTTGTCACCTCAGGGTTACTGTTTCCTTTGATAGCATTATAGGTATCCCATCGTATCCAAGGGTGCCTATACCTTGAAACAAAGGAGAATTCTTCTATAAGATACACAGGAAAGATCCCAATGAGAAGGAGAAACGAAAAATGGAAATTTCACCCCTCCAAAAAGCACGGTACGCTTACAAACCAAAGGTACCACCTCTATTAAAAAAGTCAGTATCCTCCATAACCATAGCACTCGGGAAGCCCACGGAAGCCCTTACGGATCGTAAAGAGTTGAAAGCTATCTTCAAACATACCTATGGACAACCTATCGCGACCCTTGTGCCAGGGAAGAACTCGAAAGCCTCAGAGAAGATCAATGTGGGCGTCATCCTTTCCGGGGGACAAGCTCCCGGAGGGCATAACGTAATTGCCGGATTGTTCGACGGGATCAAGAAAGGGAATCCTGGTTCCAAGCTGATCGGGTTTCTGGGAGGACCATCGGGGATCATAAAAGATAAGGCGATCGAAATCACCGCTAAATTGGTAGATCAATACCGCAATACAGGCGGGTTCGACATTATAGGTTCTGGTCGAACCAAAATCGAAACTGAGGAACAGTTCGCTTCCACCCTGGCTACCGCAAAGAAACGAAAACTGAAAGCTATCGTTATCATCGGAGGCGACGATTCCAATACGAACGCCGCCGTTCTTGCCGAGTACTTCAGGGAAAAGGGTGAATCTATCCAAGTAATCGGAGTCCCGAAAACCATCGATGGGGACCTGAAAAACGAATACGTGGAAACCTCCTTTGGGTTCGATACGGCGGTGAAAACTTATTCGGAGTTGATTGGTAATATCGCCCGGGATGCAAACTCTGCCAAGAAATACTGGCATTTCATAAAATTGATGGGCCGGGCAGCAAGTCATATCTGCCTGGAATGCGCCTTACAGACCCAGCCAAACATTGCCCTTATCTCCGAAGAGGTAGAAGCGAAGAATCAAACCTTGAAGGATATCGTGGAATACATCTGTTCCATCATTGCAAAACGGGCAGAAAAAGGGGAAAACTTTGGTATTGTTCTGGTTCCAGAGGGTCTAATTGAGTTCATTCCCGAAATGAAGAAACTAATCGCCGAAATCAACGATATTCTGGCCCACAAGAACGCTGAGTTCTCTTCCCTTGCGCCTGGTCAAGCACAGATCGATTTCATCTCGGGACAACTCTCGGCGGAATCCCGAGCCGTGTTTTCCTCCCTTCCCAAGGAAATCCAGTCCCAGCTCCTGATGGACCGGGATCCCCATGGGAACGTGCAGGTATCCCGGATCGAGACAGAAAAACTCCTCATTACCCTGGTGGAAGCCCGGTTGAAAGAGATGAAAGCGGCTGGCTCCTACACGGGTAGCTTCAGCTATCAGAGTCATTTCCTGGGGTACGAGGGAAGATCCGCCTTTCCTTCCAACTTCGATGCCGATTATTGTTATTCCCTAGGTTTTACCGCCTTTCTCCTTATAGCGAACGGGCTCTCTGGTTACATCTCCTCTATCCGAAATTTGGCAAGACCTGCTGCGGAGTGGATTGCGGGTGGGATTCCCCTAACCATGATGATGAACTTAGAACGAAGGCATGGGAAAGAAAAACCCGTGATCAAAAAAGCTCTGGTAGACCTTAAAGGGAAACCCTTCAAAACCTTTGTAGCTAAACGGGATGGGTGGGCCTTAACAACCTCTTACCTATGCCCCGGAGCCATTCAATACTTTGGGCCGGACGAGGTATGCAACATGCCGACAAAGACCCTTGTCCTTGAAGCAAAACCTGTAAAACCATTGGGCAAGAATGCTCAAGCGAAGGGAAGCACGAAAGGAACAAGTAAGAAAAAGATCGTAGAAGAACCTAAAAAATAGGTCTTTTCGTCAACGGATACGGCCAGGCCGCACGTGTGCGGCATTAAGGAAGGCTACTCGATGAGCCTCTTGAAGGTACCCCTCGATTCCTGCCTGGAAGGCGTGGGAAGAAGGCTCTGGGTAGCCTTCTTCCTGCCAGGCCTTAAGGAAACCCGCCAGAAATGCGTCCCCACTACCGGTGGTGTTTAGCACGGGAAGATCTTTGCTCAAGTGTACGGGCATCCGGAATACGTCGCCTCGATTGTAATAGAGGGTATCTTCTTTCCCATTAGTAGTAATGCATACAACCCCATACTCTTCGGCCAAAGCGAGAAATTGTTCCTTCACTCGCTGCACCACCGTCAAATCCCGAATCTGTTCCCCGTCGGGTGATATCCCTAGAAAAGTACTGGCAAACTCCGATAGGTTTATCTTAATCACATCGGGTCGGTAAGGTAGACAAGCCACTAGGTCTTTTCCCCGCATATCAAGAATGACTCGTTTACCCGCTTCCTTTGCATCGCGCACGAACTCAGCGTACAGAGTTTCCCTGTATCCGGGTGCCCGTGTACCGCTAATCACGAGGCAATTGGATTTCGAAAGGAGATTTTGGAATCCCTTTCGAACTTCCGTCTCCGTGCCAGGTAGAACTGGTTTCGCTTCCTCTACCAGCTCCGTGGTAGTACCTTTTCCCTGATTCAATAGAGTCGTACAGAACCGAACCTCTGAACCAGAATCGGGTGCTAGGATTCGCAGGTTGTCCTGTTCCGCTAGGGTAAGGAAAATGTCTCGGAACATCCCACCCGCGTGAGTCAGATGGATGGCTGGAATGCCTAGCTGTCCCAACACCCGTGTTACATTTACCCCTTTGCCCGATGCATCGAGATAGTAGGTGGGCGTTCGGTTCACCTCCCCTTCCCGCAAAGATGAAAAGACAAGGGTCTTCTGTAGGGTAGGGTTCAGGCATACCACAAGGACCATCAAGCTCTCCGGATCCGATAGGCCGAAATTATGGAAGAGAAGGTCACTGCCAGAACGATCATGCCCCCGCCAATCAAAGCATTCCGAGTGGGGACTTCATGCAGGAACAGAAAGACCCATAGGGGGTTCAGGATCGGCTCCAGGGTCGTAATGAGCATCGCTTGGATCGTGGTGATGCCTTTAATTCCCCGGGCAAACAGGACCGAAGAAAGGCCAATTTGGAAAATTCCCAGCACGACTAGGGAAACCCATCCCGAACCGGAAAGGGCTGGAGGCGTGGAAAGAATCGAAGGAAGGGAAAAGAGAAACACCAACAGATGGGATAATAGGATCGACTCTACGGGAGAACCGGATTTTTGCATCCGCATAAAGATGGCGTAGAAAGCAAAGGTGAATCCGCTTACTATGGCCAATAAGTTCCCCAGCGAGTTACCCGGTGAGACTTTTTCCCTGAAGAATAGAGTCATCCCTCCTAGGATCATTATTAACCCTACCCAGTGTTCCCATCGGGGGCGTTCCTTTAAAAGGATCCACGCAAAAACAGCTACATAGAGAGGAGCTCCGTATTGGAGAAGGATCGCATTGGCTGATGTGGTAAGCTTATTGGCATAGACGAAGAGGATCATGGTGCCCGCATTACAGAGGGCGGCCAAAATCTGGGGGGCCGAAAAGGTAATTTTCGGTTTTCGAATCAGTAGCAGGATCGTGAGTCCTCCTAGAAGACTTCGGGCCCCTGCTATTCCCAGAGGAGTCCAATCTACCAATTTGATAAAAAGTCCTCCTAAGCTCCATAGAAACGCACAAAAAACGAGAGAGAGGATGGAAACAACCGTTGGATGCATCAGTACCTATCCTTTAGAATTATTTCGATATCTTGAACAGTGAGGGGTATCGGATGATACTTTGCCTCTGTCTTGGACGCTATCATGGAAAGATCAGATTCCGTTAAACCCAATGTTCGAAGGGAAGGCATGTTTGTTTCTGTACTGAACCGTTCCAATGTCTTGATTAAAAGTGCCGCATTCCCATTATCGCTCCCCGCATCCTTCCCGCTCAATGCCATACCTGCTCGGGCGTATCGCTTCAGGACAGAATCTTCCGAGGGATCATCGATCCGCATAGCCCGGCTAACAGTAAAGCGAGTGGCAGAAACCACCAACGTCCCACACACCACCCCATGAGAGAGGGGGAACAACCCACCCATGGGAGAAGCGATGCCGTGTACTACTCCCAAACCCGCTTGAGCTAGACACACCCCCGAGATATAGGCGGCATACGCCATCTGAGACCTAGCTTCCAGATTGTTGCCGTCCCTATAGGCAATTAAAAACCCCTTTCCTGCTAATTCGAGAGCCTTCAGCGCTAACCCATCCGTAAAAGGATTAGCCCTTGTGCAGGTATACGCCTCCAACAACTGGGTAATCGCATCGAGGCCAGAGGCAGCGGTAACCTCTGGAGGACAGGAAATGGTCAATTCAGGATCTAGGAGGGCTACATCGGGAACATAGTTGTCGTGACGTAGAGACTTCTTGAAACCTTTGGGACCTACTCGGCTGATCACCGCGTTCTTCGTGGCCTCAGCACCCGTACCCGCTGTTGTGGGAACGGCAATAAGGGGAAGGCGGGTACCCAATGGTTTTCGGGTTCCCACTCCTTCCAGGTAGTCCTGCACAGAGCCTTCCATCGTGTACAAAGCCGAAACAGCCTTTCCCGTATCGATCACACTCCCCCCTCCGATGGCAACGACGCCATCCGGTGGAAACGCCTCTCTTTTCAAGGTTTCCACGATAGCATCCACCGCATCGGGAGAAGGTTCACCAACGATAGAAAACTCCTTATACCGGATATGAACCTTCTTCAATCCTTCGATCAATCGATCGTACGCTTTACTCTGTTTGAAGGACTTCCCTCCTAGGATCAAGGCTATAGTTTTTAATGAACGATCCTGCAATAGTTGGGGTAACTGCGAGATTCCTCCTACCCCAAAATGGAGTACTGGTAGTCGGGTGATCTGAAAGGGATTCATGGAAAGAAACTGTAGCGTAAAAATCGATTTAGGTAAAGCAAAAAAGCTCTACACAGATGGAGAAACTAGACATATACTTCTCCCCATGATTCCAGCGAAAATTCTCGTTCTAGATACAATTCCGCCAAGCGAAAAAGGGTTTTCTACCTGTACGGTAGTCCGGGACCTAAAGGATCTTCCCGATGCTTTAAAAGACGCGGATCCCCTTGTTTTTTTCTTGCTTGATCCGAGCAAGCCTCTCCCTGGCCAAGAAATTATGTCCTCACAACTTTTTGTATGGTCGCAAAACCTCGAAGATTCAAGTACCCTCAGGCGAACGATCTATACCCTGGTGAAACCGGAACTCTCCCCTATCGATTCTCCACAGGTAACAGCAGTTCTATCGTACCTACAATCTCATATTGGACCTTTCAACCTTTCAATGGTTTTTTCCATTCTCAGCAAAGAGGAAGACACAGAGTATTCTTCCCAAGTTCTGCCCTTACCAATTGAACCAGACGAGGGTTTAAGATTGGTATTAGAACTCAATCCAGATCAGTGGCACCATTTCAAGACTTCACCACCGCGTCTGAAAGCTTTCCTCAAACTCCTGCCCCTTCTTTCCGAAATAGGGAAACGCTTCCTGTTTGCGGGGAACGACGATTTGTTACGCGAACTATATCAGAGTCTTGTTCCTTCCTCCGAGCCTAAAGTGTCACAGGGCAACCGAAATCTTCTAGGGCCATGGAGTAAAAAGGGAAGTCAGGGATTGATCATAGTGGAAGGGCCAATAGAAGCCTCGAAGATAGGGGAAGAGAGTATAACTTGGATCGATGATGCAGTGATAAAACCAGAGGAGTCCTTTATCGAAATTGCGCAGAAATCCCTCCAAGAAGGCAAGACCCTTTGCATTCTTCTGCGTCATCCCAACTCGACCATCCTTGAGTCTTCCCAGTTTTGGCAACAAATAAGTCAACATATTCAGTTCATTCTCTTTTGGGGAAAACAGTGGACCGAGAGGACTATTACTCTCCTATTAAAACTTACCTCCTATCGAATCATTGGATCTTTAGGAGAAGGGAACGGATTGATCTTGCAAGGATCCATCGACCCTTCGATTCCCCCTATACCAATCATCCTTGCCGATGAGGACGTAGGAGTAACGCTCCCGGAATTGTATCGTAAACTTTCACCTCCAATCCGGATTCGTCCCTCGTGGGACGACTACTTTTTAGGGATAGCCCGTGCGGTAGCTGAGCGAGCTACTTGCGACCGAGGTCGGAGTGGGTGTGTGATCGTGCGGGACAAGGCAATTCTGGTTACGGGATACGTTGGTTCCCCTACAGGTCTTCCTCACTGCGACGAAGTGGGCCACCAGATGAAAAAGATGATCCATGAAGATGGGCGCATCACTCAACACTGTGTCCGTACTGTCCACGCAGAGCAGAATGCCATCTGCCAAGCAGCAAAGTATGGTATTTCATTGAATGGAGGAACCCTATACTGCAAAATGACCCCCTGTCGTACCTGTGCCATGCTGATCATCAACTGTGGGATCCGCCGGGTAGTATGCGAATACCGTTACCATGCAGGGGGAGAATCGGAAGAACTGTTTCGCCTGGCGGGAATAGATATTGAATTCAAACATCCCGAGATCCTTCCCTATTCGGATCAGTAGATTTTCGTAAAAATATCTTGAGAAGTTACGAAAACGGTTTTATCATAGAAGGTAATCCCGTTTATGGGATGCGGCATAATCTAACTACTTTGAGGAGGATGTACAATGAAGAACCTCGCACTCTGCTTGATTTTGATGGGGGCAGTAGTAGCGGCGCCCATTTTCGCCCAAACAGTCATCGCCCAGGATGATTTTTCCAAACTGGGAGATTGGAAGCCCGCGTATGGCACTTGGAATGCAAATGGCGCACTGATTCAGTCCGACATCAAAGCGGGGATGGCTAGGATAGACCGACCTCTCCCCCAGTCGGGCGTGTACATGTTGGAGTTCACAGCGAAATACATCGATGGAGGGTATGCGGACGCAAAAGCGTACGTATCCGGGCCTTACCATGGAGGTTTTGGAATCCACATCGGAGTCGACAAACCTGCGCCAGGCAAAGCATGGGGCAATGGGAAATCTTACCTCCTCTGGATCAACTATGACGACACCGTACCTACCAATTCTCCCCATTATGGATTACGAGCTCAGGTATACCAGAGCACTTCCAACATTAAAATGGAACTGATGCCTAACTCGAGCATTGAAATCTATCCGAGAGATGTAGTACTGAAGAATTTGAACTACCTCCAGTATGCGCTACCTGTGAAACTACGGGTAGATACGAACACGGGAGAAATCCGGGTATACGATCCGATGGAAGAAGGTTACTATTACTACTTCTACCTAGATCCTAAACTACTGAAAGGTGCCTACGTAAGCTTCCGAACTAATAAACTGGCCATGCAGTTCGACGATTTCAAAGTAACCAAGCTCGAATAACTCCTTTTGTTGCTCTATTCAATTCCTTAAAAAAAAGGGCCTGTCCTCTTGGGCAGGCCCTTCAATCCATTATCAATAGTTTACTTCGATTGAACTATCTGGGCGAATTCCCCTTCTTCGATCGTTTCAGCTTCCAATAGACGATTTGCCAACTTTTCCAGTACGGGTCGTTTTTCCTGTAACAATTTCTTTACATGCTCGTATCTCTCGTTCACGATGGAGGCGATCGTTTCATCGATATAACTCTGGGTAGCATCGGAATAATCCCGGTACATTGGGGGCGCTTCGGCCGTAGGACCAAGGAAAGTAGGTTGCCGTTGGTTCAAGGCAACGTTTCGGAACTTGGAGCTCATCCCATACTCGGTGATCATCCTTTTCGCTATATCACTCACCTTCACCAGGTCGTTAGCAGCCCCTGTGGAGACGGTTCCAAAAACGAGTTCCTCCGCTGCTCGCCCACCCAATAACGTATCGATCCTACCGTACAATTCCTTTTCGGTCATCAGGAACTTGTCCTCCGTGGGGATCTGCAGGGTGTATCCCAAAGCCCCAATCCCCCGAGGAACAATGGTAATCTTCCGTACAGGATCCGCCCCCTCGGTAAAGGCCGCCACCAACGCGTGTCCTGCTTCGTGGTAGGCAACGATCCGTTTCTGCTCCGGACTGATGAACCGGTTCTTTTTCTGTAGCCCTGCGATGACCTTTTCGATAGCCTCGGTAAAGTCTGCTTGAGTGACCGCGTTTCTTCCGTTTCGTACTGCCAGCAAGGCCGCTTCATTTACAAGATTCGCTAGATCCGCCCCCACGAAACCGGGAGTATCCCGAGCAACTTTATGGAGATCCACATCGGGAGCCAGTTTCACTCCCTTCACATGGATCTTCAGGATCGCTTCTCGTCCTGCTAAGTCAGGCCGATCCACTAAGACTTGTTGGTCGAACCTAC
>OGCI01002329.1_pt1 | contig 12968 bp, 7 predicted proteins | sample 1570021 | NCBI WGS metagenome assembly OGCI01 (sample SAMN06264664, study PRJEB24512) | hot springs metagenome | isolation source: Hot spring water | place: South Africa: Tshipise | collected 2015-06-21
TCCCTTTATTTTATTTGCTGTTATCAGTATTGTGGGTTGGGGGGCGATTTGGAGTTACTTTGGCTCACCTTTCCCTGTGACTTTATTTGCAAAACAACAACAGGGGATGATGGATATTAGTCAACAGTTTTTTTATGGCTTTATACGCCTTGCTAATGGGTACGCAAGATATCCTTTCGTACTGCTTGAGGCTGGACTTGCACTATTTGGAGTGCTTTTTTTTCTCAGAAAACCTCATCCTTTGCGTTTGGTGCTCGTCTGGGGAGTAGTATATTTCTGTGCTTACTCCCTACTAAGAGTAAGTCGATATTACTGGTACTATGCCCCTCTCGTACCCAGTTTTATTGTTTTAGTGAGCGCAGGATTTGAATGGTTATGGAATTTTAGCGATAGGTTCAGTAAGTATAGTAAGATAATTTACAAAAGCCTTATATTAGTTGGCTTTTTCTTTATCCTCTCTAGCCAAATTAGTAACTTATATCAAACTTCGCAGCAGGAGGATAAACGAATATCAATTTATCGCGAGGTAGGATTGTGGTTGAGAAAGCACACTTCTGCTGATGCAAAGGTTGGAGCATTAGAGGTGGGAGTCATCGGGTTTTATTCAGAGCGATATATGATTGATTTTGCTGGCTTGATCCAACCAGATGTTGCGGCACAAATGACAAGGACAACAACCTACGAAGATACAGCTCGATATGCTATTAATAAATATCGGCCTGACTACATTGTCTTGCACAAAAACTTATTTCCATCTCTGGAAAGGTTTTTATTGTCGGGGAAGTGTACCAAAGAGAAAACTTTTAAGGGTGAGAATTTTGATGTAAAATATGACTTGATCATCCTTAGGTGCGAAACTTGATGAGAAGCTAAGAAGGAGGGTGGTAATATGAACAGACAATGTTTAATCAGGTGGGGGATAACGCTTGTGAGTCTTTCCTTTGTTTTAGTTTGTTTGGCCTCTCTAGGTAACTATAGAACCACTTCATATTTACCTAATCATGGATTGTCAGGTTTTAATACGAAGCCTGTTAAGTTCGGTTCTCATCCTATGATTATCCCCAACCTCGGGCAATATCCGCCCGAGGTTTTATTTATGGCTCAGCAGGGAAGTTTGACTTTGTGGTTCACGAAAGATGCAATCTGGTTTTCTTTGCTTTATCGGGAAAATGCTGATGTGTTAGATGAAAGAAATGCCATTAGAAAATTTCCCCCTTTGCTTGAGGATATAAAGGTGTTCAATTGGAAGATCTCGTTTGTCGGCAGTAATCCGCACGCTTTTCTGGTTTCGGATCATCCATTAGCCACTCAATTAAGTTATTTTAAGGGAGATAATCCCGCGCAGTGGGTGCGAGATGTCCCGGCATACTCGCAGATTGCGTATCGGAATGTATATCCCGAACTTGATTTGGAGATCGGTTTTGACGAAGAGGGGATGCAGTGGAGATTTATTCAGAATGGGCAAGCGCACCAAAGCACTGCTGAACGGCCCCACTTAAAGGTTGAAGGGGTGAGGGGGATAAGGCTTAAGGAGAACTCATCTTTGGTTTTCGAGACGCCAGTGGGAAACCTGACTCTGCCTCTGCCAGCCTCGCCGCTGGGGGTGAGCGTGAGTTGGAAGGTGTCTGATGGGGAAGAGAGAGCAATTTTCCATCCTAGAAATGAAAAGGGAAGAACTCCTAGACATAGCGATTTAGTGCGTATAGGCGATAGCCGCTGGATGTCAGGTTTGTTTATGAATGATGTGGTTGCCTTGGGACAGGATAACTTAAACGAACTGGTTTTCAGCACCTATTTGGGTGGTAGTGGAGATGACATAGCTTATGATGTGGCCGTGGATCAACAGGGTTCCATTTACGTCGTGGGTTCGACAACCTCGTTGGATTTTCCAGGGGTCAGCACTGGGTTTGACTCCCAACAGAACGGCGATCAGGATGTCTTCGTCAGCAAGTTGTCGCCAGATGCTTCGAGTTTGATCTACAGCACATATTTAGGCGGCAGCGGCTTGGATCGCGGTTATGCGATTGCTGTTGATGGAGAAGGAAAAGCATCGGTGGCGGGGATAACAATGTCAAATGATTTTCCGCGCACTATCGGCTCGGTTGGAGGAGGCGGCGATGGTTTTGTGACCCATTTGAATTCCCAAGGGAATAGTCTTGAATTCAGCCGCCAATTCGGGGGTAACCAAATGGAAGCGGTTTACGATTTAACTTTCGATCAAGCTCAAAATATCTATCTCGCCGGTGAAACCGAATCAAGTGATTTTCCGTTCGCTTATGGTCATCTGGGCGGTAAGGATTGTTTCGTTTGCAAGCTGAATGCTACAGCCGCTGTTTTTTTGTCTAACGCTTTGCTAAGCGGTTCTGGGAATGATGTGTGTTACGCACTTGATCTCTCTCAAAGCGATCAAGTCACAGTTGGCGGCAGCACCACATCCCAGAATTTCCCGGTCACCCAAGGCGCTTACCAGACTCAATATCGGGGTGGAGAAGCCGATGGCTTTATATCCTTCTTGAATATGAGTTCGTATGTCGCGCCGATAACCTACAGCACTTACATTGGCGGATCAGGTTGGGATGAAGTATTTGACCTCCAAAATCAAGGGGGATTTTCTTTTTTAACAGGCTTTACGGGTTCCAGCGACTTCCCGATAGTATCAGGGTATGACTCATCTTTGGGAGGGTTTTTTGATGCTTTTGTCATTGAATTTTCATTAAGTTCGGGGATTTCATCCAGTACTTATTTGGGAGGAAGTTCGTTGGATATCGGCAGATCGATTGCGGTGGATACGAACGGAGAGGCGCTAATCAGTGGCAGCACGACTTCTGGGGATTTTCCAACCAGCGAATCGGCTCTTTATCGCACTGCTCGAGGTGGAGAGGATGTTTTTATATCCAAGTTGAATTCGTTGAGCAATGGACTGGTTTATAGCACCTACTTTGGCGGAAGCGGTAGTGATCGGGTTTATGGTCTCGCCTTGGATGGCGATCCGAGACCGTATGTTGTGGGAGTTACCGAATCCGATAATCTCGTGCTATCTCCATCAGCCGTTGACAAACAGATAGAAGGGAAAGAAGCTTTTGTTTTAATGGTTGCCATGGGGTTCTTTCCAACTCCGACCGCCTCACCAACTCTGACCGCAACTCACACCCCTACCGTTACCAAAACTCCAACAAGTACTCGCACCCCCTTACTAACCAAGACTGATACACCTACTCTGACAATCACCCCGACCCGAACGATGACTTCCACCAAGACACCGTCCCCGACAAAAACGCCAACTCCGACCCGCACCTTGACTCCTACCCGCACCCTCACCCCTACTCGCACCGAGCGTCCGACAATGACATTGGTACCTACCTCAACATCCTTCCCCTTTCAAGGGGATTTCCATCAATTTCTGCCCCTAGTTGCGATTATAGGGAAAGACATACCCTAGAAGGCATTGGATCTATGATCTGGACGGCAGATGAAGTTCATCACTGCCGTCTTTTTCTTTTAAGGTACGGATTTTTTGGTCGGATGTTTTTGTCTGCTTTTCTTATTTGATATAATGCAAAACAACCTACGAGACTTTCCTGGTAGATGGCTTTGCTAGATACGGATTTTCCAGCCTAAAAGGAAAAGCTATTTGGTAGGCGAGACAATGATGGAGAAAAAAGGCGGAAGACCATGCGTCGCATGTATTATTTTCTTGGTATAGATGCGTTGCTAACCTTAACTTCTTTCTTGTTAGCCCTGATGCTGCGCTTTGAATTCAACGCAATCGACTATTTCCTAAGAGCTTTATGGCCGGTTATCTTAGCGGCGATGATTACTCGACCGCTCACTTTCACATTTGGGGGAATCTATCGGCGGGTATGGCGATACGCAACCACTCGCGATTTTTTTCATCTCGCTCTAGCTGTATTAGTTGGTTCGATTCTGATTTCTGTTATCGCCTTTTCTCTATATCCTCGCTTCGTATATACCTTGCCTCGTTCAGTATTAGGGATAGAGTTTGCCCTAAGTTTGATTCTGTTAGGGGGATTGCGGGTCATCATCCATCAAGTTGAACGTTACCCGGGTGATATTTTGTGGCGCAAGGTAAAACTAGACCCGGCGCGTAAAGTTCTGATCGTCGGGGCGGGTAATGCAGGCGTTCAAATGCTCAGGGAAATTCAAGCCAATCCCCAATTGGGTTTAAAGGCGATTGGATTTGTCGACGATGATACGCGCAAAATTGGTCAACGGGTGCTGGGTTTGCCTGTAGAAGGACCGATCATCAATTTGCCCAAAATTGCAGCTCATCGACAAGCTGAGGCGGTGATTATTGCCATTCCAAGCGCGCCACAGCAAACTATCCAAAATATCAAGAGCTTGTGTCATGAGGCACAGTTGCCTTATTCTACGATGCCGCCTTTGAGCAGCTTTTTGAAGGCAGAAGAGGATCAACCTTCTACCTTACTAAAGGTGCCAATGGCATTGCCAGACATCACGGGGGAGGAAATCGAAGCCGTCGTGCGGGTGATGCAATCGCGCAACCTCTCCATTGGATCGCAGACAATGGCTTTCGAGAAATATGCGGCCGCTGTAGCACAAGCTGAACATGCAGTGGCTGTTATTAATGGCACCGCTGCTCTTCATCTGTGTGTTGTCGCTACTGGCATCGGCGAAGGAGATGAGATTATCACTTCTCCCTTCAGCTTCGTAGCTACAGCGAATGTCGCCCTTTACGAGAAAGCGAAACCCGTCTTTGTGGATATTGATCCGGTCAGTTTGAATATCGACCCCAACCGCATTGAAGCTGCCATAACACCGCGCACCAAAGCTATCCTGCCCGTGCATATTTTTGGTCAGCCGGCAGATATGGATCCAATTTTGCAGATCGCAGAGAAGTACGGATTGATCGTTATCGAAGACGCCTGTGAAGCCATTGGTGCTGAGTATAAGGGCCGTCGAGTCGGGGCTATCGGAAAAGCGGGAGCGTTTGCCTTTTATCCAAACAAGCAAATCACAACCGGCGAAGGCGCGGTTCTGGTGACCAACGATGAGAGATGGGCAGATCTTTTTCGTAGCCTGCGAAATCAAGGCAGAGATGTATTTGACGGTTGGTTAAACCATTCGCGCTTAGGATACAACTATCGCATTTCCGAGATGAATGCCGCAGTTGGCGTTGTGCAAATGCGCCGCTTGGATGCATTGCTTCGCAAGCGAGAGGAAGTGGCGCAAGAATATCGCAAACATTTAGCCGGCATAACCGGTGTGTCACCGTTGACGATTGTGCCAACTACAACCCGAATGAGTTGGTTTGTTTACCCGGTGCGCTTTGACAAAATGATCGATCGCAATGTGGTATTGGAGAAATTAGCTCAAAGAGGGATTCCAGCCCGACCATACTTTACTCCAATCCATTTGCAACCATTTTATCGGGAACGATTTGGCTATCAAGAAGGTGATTTCCCAATTGCAGAAGAAGCCGGCAAGTCTATTCTAGCATTACCGTTCTCTGCTCCAATGAAAGCAGAAGAGGTTCAGTTTGTGTGTGAAAATCTGGCTCAAGTAATTGATGAAATTCTAAAGGGATGAAAATGAAGTCGGTTCTGTTTATCTGCACGGCTAACATGTGTCGTTCACCTATGGCACAGGGACTATTCCAAGCCTACTTAGGAGAAAAACGGGATGGCTGGAGGGTTGAATCGGCAGGTGTTGCAGCTTGGGAGGGATCATCGGCCACCCAAAAAACTCTGCAAATATTAGCGGAAAGGGGAATTGATTTATCCCATCATACCGCTCGACAAATCGATCGACACCTGCTTGAGCAGTTTGCGTTAGTCCTTGTAATGGAGCATCAACACAAACAACACCTTCAGACGCAATTTCCAGACTACGCGGATAAGGTTTTTTTGATCAGCGAGATGACCGGTGAGCAATACGAGATCGATGATCCGGCGGGAGGCACCTTGGATGATTATCGGCGTACAGCATTAGAAATTGAAAAAATTATTCATCAAGGCTTTGATCGGATTGAGCAACTGGCAGAAGAGTGAGCGTTTGGTTTTAGGCTGGGGTTATGGGGAAAGCGATAGTTTATTTGAGCAATGATGAAAATTCTTGCCGTTAGTGATACAGTAATTGATTCGCTTTATTCACCACAGGTACGCAGTCGGTTTACGGATGTAAATTTAGTCATCAGTTGCGGTGACTTGCCTTATTATTACCCTGAATATTTGACCAGTTTATTAAATGCAGCGTTATATTTTATTCGAGGCAATCATGACCGTTCCGCTGATAGTCCCCTTCAACCTCATCCGGCCCCTATGGGTGGTGTTAATCTTCACCGTCGGGTGGTCAATCATGAAGGATTGTTGCTGGCTGGTATAGAGGGCAGCATTCGCTATAAAGATGGTCCCTTTATGTATTCGCAGCAGGAAATGTGGTTTTATGTCTTTCGCTTGGTCCCAGCGCTTCTATATAACAAGATTCGTTATGGAAGGTATTTAGATGTGTTTGTAACCCACGCTCCTCCAGCGGGGATTCACGATCAAGAAGATTATGCCCATCAAGGTATTCGAGCCTTTCGATGGTTCATTGAGGTCTTTAAGCCTCGGTATCACCTTCATGGGCATATCCATCTTTACGGCCTACAGGAGCGCCAAGAATCCTGTTTGGCATCTACACAAGTTATCAATTGTTATGGATTTCGGGAGATATTGATCCCTTAGCGGCAGATCAGCAAGGGTATTGGTGAGTTGCGAAGTAACTCATCAACCACACTGCCCCGAATGACTTGAATCAAGGGGGCATAGCCGTATCCACCCACAATAATAAAATCGCAACCAAATTGTGATGCGGTTACTAAGATAGTCTCGGCGACCGGTCCTGAACGATGGAGATATTCTGCATTAACTTTGCGATAGGTTAAGTGTTTCCGAGCAATATTGAGAAATTTTTGAGCTTGTGATGCTTCCTCATCAACCGTCAAGACTGTTAAAGAGATGTGCCATTTTTTCGCAAAGTAAACAGCTAGGTGCAAAGCTTCTTGGGATTTCGGGCTTCCATTGAAGGCTAGTAAACCATTCGATAGGCTTGAAACGACTTGCGGCGTGGCAAGAATTGGCCGTGGGCAGCGCTGGACCAACTCTCGGAAGCCAGAACTAAGACGATCTAAGGGGAACGGTCCAGGGGGATATCGTACATTCATGACAACAAGATCGATATATTGGGAGCGGTCACAGATTATATCTGCAATATTTCCTCTGAGGAGGACGAAGTCGTGAGGGGTAGATGAGCCGCTAAAAAAGCCTTCAACCTTTTGGTGTAGTTTTTCGGTCAGTGATTTAGAAGCTTTATGCTCTAGCACATGTATGACGCGTATGGTGGCATGTTCGCGTTCGGCGACTTGTTTGGCTTGTTGGAGCGCATACCAACCTCCCTCTTTACCATCAATGGGAACTAAAATGTCTTGAATGAGGCTGGATGGACTTCCAACTGCGACAGTTCTTTGCCTCCATTCTCCTGGAGGGGGCCCTGGGGAGAACTTACCTCCCAACAAAAGGACATCCAGCTTTTGGAAAAAATATCTAAGGCGGTCTTTTAGGTTTTTTTGAGCTTGATCCATCAGAGCCAAGACCGCTTTCTCGGTTCGAATCTCCCATCCTAAGCGTTTTTCAATCTCGGCGCGGTTTTCTGACATGAACAAATAGAGATCAGTGGCGGTACGATTGGGGTAGCCCCTGAGAATGCCAAGTTCGATAATTCGTTTGACAATTGGTAAATAATAGCTTTCATACCAATGAATAGCTGCTTCTTCGAGGGAGACCTCCCGCTGGCGCTCTATTCCCATATAATAGCGATGCACTTGGATGTGTTCCAAAAGAATTTTGTATTGGCCTGTAACCGACACACTCAAGTCAAGGTTTGGGTAATGCTGATCTAAGCGGGTTTGTTCTAGAAACTCAAGATACTCTTCTTTGATAATCAACGTTTCGGGATTAATATCTGGTGTTAGGGGGACGCGCGCTTTGACCTCTGTTACATAGGCTAAGATATGGGTCGCTCCTAGTTGACGGGCAACCGATACGCGGTGGTTACCATCCTTGACGAAATAGGCTTCGCCAATTTGGTACACTTCAATCGGGGGGATGCCCACCATGCCAGTAAATGCCATGCGAACCCGCGCCCAGCGGTCTTTGATATGATCCCGCTTGGGGAGAAAATCACGCGTAAAATCATGATAGCGCCCTAAACTGCCGACAATCGAGTCGAGGGGGATTTGCTTCAAGCCTCTTTCGACCATCCCTTGGGCTTTTAGCCTTTTTCGCACTTCTTCAAAATCGAGCAGCTCAGTCGATTCACCCCTCAACCGCGCTAAGAGAACTCTGAGCTGGGCTTGATTGCGAGCACGATTAAATTCATTGATAGCTGCCGAGTAAGACTCGAGTGATTGATTCATCTCACCGAAACCTGTACGCGAATCTTTGCAAGGGATTTGCGGTAGAATAGGAATATATCACTTTTTGACGGAGTTTTTTCGATGAATTTGGCTGAAAAAGCGCTTGCGGAGGGGATTTTATTCACCGATCAATACCAATTGACGATGGCTCAATTATATTTCCGCATGGGCTATCATGAGAAACAGGTACAATTTGACCACTATTTTCGCAATTATCCCGATTATGGGACTCATAAAGCGGGGTACTGCATCAATGCGGGGCTTGAATGGCTGCTGAATTGGATGTTTCAATCTCGTTTTGGAATTACAGAAATCAATTATCTAAAAACACAACGGACGCGCAGTGGAAAGCCACTCTTTGAAGCGGATTTTTTGGAGTGGCTGCACCGCTATGGGAATTTTGAAGGAATTACGATGTTTGCAATTCCAGAAGGGAGGGTTGTTCACCCGAATGTTCCATTGACGGTCGTTCAAGGTCCGTTAGCCATGGCTCAGATATTGGAGACCTCCCTGTTAAATCATCTAAATTATCAAATTTTGATTGCCACTAAAGCGGCTCGCATCCACGAAATCGGGCGGGGACAAGTAATCTTGGAATTTGGGCTAAGGCGAGGTCAGCATGTCGGCGCAAATGCCGGTGCGCGAGCAGCCCTAATTGGCGGAGCGATGTTCACCTCAAATGTAGGGGTATCTGCGCTCTTAGGGTTACCTCCAAAAGGCACTCACGCACACAGTATGGTTCAGTTATTCATAGCTTTGGGAATGTCGGAACTGGATGCGTTTCGTGCCTACGCAGAGGTGTATCCTGACGATTGCCTCTTGCTTGTCGATACGATTGATACCCTTGAGAGTGGAATCCCCAATGCCATCCAAGTATTCGAAGAACTCCGACGCAAGGGTCATAAGCCTCTGGGTATTCGATTGGATTCCGGCGATTTGGCTTTCTTGAGTATCCAAGCTGCCAAAATGCTAGACCAAGCTGGTTTTGAGGATGTCTCGATTGTCCTTTCGAACAATTTGGATGAGATGGTGATATGGCAGATTATCACCCAAATTGTCGAAGAAGCTCCTCGCAATGAAGTGGATGCTGACCGCCTGATCCGTCGACTGGTATATGGAGTAGGGACGCGGTTGATTACCTCCTGGGGAGAGCCAGCGCTTGGGGGCGTTTATAAACTCGTTGCAGTATACGATGATAATCAATGGAAGCCAGCGATAAAAATTAGTGAATCATTGGAAAAAACGCCCAATCCGGGCAATAAAAAAGTCTGGCGCATTTACGACAAGCGGGGTAAAGCGACAGCGGATTTAATTGCACTATCCGATGAAGATCCCCGGCTCAAACCCACCTTGACTCTTCGTCATCCAACCGATCACACAAAATATCGCTCCCTTTCCCGCAATGAAATCTCCGAAATCGAACCTCTGTTAGAAACTATCCTCGAGGAGGGCAAACTGGTCTACACGTTACCAACCTTGGAGGAAATTCGAGAGAAGCGAGAAAAAGATGTCGACAGGTTGGATGCTGGCGTGAGACGGATGATGTATCCGCACATTTACCATGTTTCCCTAACCCAAAAGCTCTGGAATCTAAAACAAGAATTGATCGAAAAAGCGCAACCGAAGATTGAAAATCATAACCAACTCGAAAATATTGGGTGAACTAAACTTAAAGGTTCAACCACCGTTGAACAGCGCGGGGTAAGTCGGAGAGCTTGCCAATTTGTGTCGCACAGGTGGGTAGTGAGTCAATAAAGATTTTGCCATATCGCTTGCTTTGGATGCGGCGGTCTAAGATGACAACTACCCCGCGATCCTGTTTTGTGCGGATCAACCGTCCAAAACCTTGGCGAAACTTCAAAACAGCTTCAGGGAGCGAGTATTGGTAAAAGGGGTCATCAAAAGTCTCTGCTCTTGCTGAAATAATCGGGTCAGAAGGTACATCAAAGGGCAATTTGGCAATCATTAGCACCGATAAAGCTTCACCTGGCACGTCGACCCCTTCCCAAAACGAGCGAGTGCCTAAAAGGACTGCTCGATCGGTTGAACGAAAGCTATCCAGTAACGTGTGGGCAGATGCCCCTTCACCTTGCTCATAGATGACAATGTCGTTTTTAGTCAAGATTCGTGAGATCGCTTGGGATGTTCGTCTTAGTTGGTCGTAAGAGGTAAATAACACTAACATTCTTCCCCCCGAGACAATGCTGGTCTGGATAATCGCTGTCTCTATTGCTTTCTGGTGGGCAAAGCGATCGCTTGGTTCTGGGATGTCGCTCGGGATATAAAGAAGGGTTGATGTTTCATAATCAAATGGTGAGCCAACTTGAAGCTCCTCTGCGTCCTCCGCTTGTAATCTGCCGCGAATGTATTGGAATTCACCCGCCGTTGTCAAAGTGGCTGAGGTGAGGACAACAGTCGTTTTTTCATTCCAGATGTGTTTTTTCATCAGCGGCCCGACCTCGAGGGGAGCGGTGTGTAATGAGATACTGCCGAAACTGTTTTTAACTTCTATCCAATAAATATGGTCGCGCTCCGGTTCGAAGACAAAGGCATGAAGGTTGTCCACCACCTCCTGAAAGCGACGCCTAATGTTGCTCAGGTCTGTGAAGAGATCTTCATCCAAAACAAGAATATTCTCAATGTTTTCAGAAATTGCGGTGGAAATTTGGCGCAGAATATCCAACAAAGAGTTAAGGATGTTTTCAGTTTCTTCCCAAGCAGATTCGATACTGTACCAGCCGGGCTGAGATCGATGTGAAGCGATAATCCGCTCTTGCTGGCCGTACATGCCTACTTCTTTTCCTTCTCGCAGATCGTAAAAATATTCATCAATCGCAGCAAAAAACTGGCGGTTTAATTCCTCCAGCCGAAAAGATAAATCTCCTGCACGTTGGAGCAACACTTGCAGACTGGCTAATTCAATTGGTTGAAATACCTTCGTGCTTACGTCTTCAATGCGATGAAGCATTCCTGATCGTGAGCTGCCTAACTCGCGGAGAAGCCTCTCAATGTCTCCGCGGGTAAGAGAGAAACTTAGGGCATCAGTCGTTGCGTCTTCAAGATGGTGTGCTTCATCTACGATCAAGTAATCGTAATCGGGAAGGACGCGATTACCGCTGGCGATGTCAGAGAGCAGTAAAGCATGGTTGACAATCAGAAGGTGGGCGCTCTGCGAAGCCTGGCGAATTCGATAGAAAGGACATCGCCCACCCGTACGTTGAAAACAATTTTCCATGCTGCAACCTTCATCCTCTGCTGAGATCGATGCCCAGATTTCGCGCTCAGCAGGGTTGTTTAGCTTAATTTCAGCCCGATCGCCCGTTTCGGTGAATTGCAACCAAACGAGGATTTTTGCCAATAAACGAGCTTCATCAGCATTTTGAGGGCCGCGACGATAAAAATTTTCAAATCTTCGTAAACATAGATAATTGCTTCGCCCTTTGATTACGACTGTCCGCAGATCGAGACCTAACGCAGCTACTAGAGCGGGGATATCTTTGTTGATTAATTGGTCTTGAAGGTTAATCGTATTGGTGGAAATAACAACGCGGGCTTGATTATTAAGTGACCACAGAGCGGCGGGAATTAGATATGCCATGGATTTTCCGGTTCCCGTACCCGCTTCGATGAGGATGTGTTTCCCATAGGAAAATGCCTCACAAACCGCTTGAAGCATGGCAACTTGTTGCGGACGGTACTCATAATTCGGGAAATAACGGGCAAATGCGCCTCCATGTTCAAGCAAGGCAGAAACCTCTTCCACATCTAGAGGAGAGAGCGTTTGGGCTGGTTGTAGGGAGACCGGTAGAGATACTGGTTTGCGGAAAAGTGGGCCGTTGAAAAGGCTGGCTGCTGCTTCGGGAGAGACGATTTCTTGGGTGCGTTCTTGTAAAGCGCTTTGAAATGCCCAAAATCCACCCCAGTCTGTGTTCTCGGTGAGGTGGACGATTTCAGCCAACAACCGAATGGGAAAGTTCAATAATTCCTGATAAAGGCGTAAATATAAAGCGCGGGTGGTGCGCGCATCTTCTAATGCACGATGCTTCCCCTGGACCAAAATGCCATATTGTTGAGCTAAAGCGGCTAGGTTGTACCGACTGGAGGTTGGATTGATGACGGAAGCGATTTCATACGTATCGACGCTCAGATTGGTACGAGCTATTCCAAAGCGATTAAGGAAAGCGAGGTCGAAGTTAACCGAATGACCAACAATCCGACTATTGCCAATAAAACGATTCAATTTCTGAGCTACCTCATGAATGGAGGGAGCATTGACCAGCATTTGGTCGGTAATGCCGGTTAACAAGGTGATTGAAGGAGGGATTGGTTTACCGGGATTGATCAGGGAGTGCCATTCATCTTCAACTCGGCGGGAATTGAAGCGAACCGCAGCGACCTCAATGATGCGGTCTTTCTCGGTGTCCGAGCCAGTTGTCTCAATATCTAAGGCGATGAGCGAGTCCATTTACCCCATTATATCGGTCTTATGGATGATTTTTCAGCAAGTTAGATCATTCAAAAAAACGCCCAAGGA
>OGCI01002330.1_pt1 | contig 12958 bp, 13 predicted proteins | sample 1570021 | NCBI WGS metagenome assembly OGCI01 (sample SAMN06264664, study PRJEB24512) | hot springs metagenome | isolation source: Hot spring water | place: South Africa: Tshipise | collected 2015-06-21
CTTTTCCCTTATTTTAATCGGGGAAAACTCTGCGACCCCTCAATTAATTGAAGTTTTTGAGAAATATAATCTTAGTTTTATCTCTCTCACCGAGAGATTTAATACCTCTACGCCAGCCGGCAGATTGTTAAGAAACATAATGCTTACCTTTGCTCAATTTGAAAGAGAATTAACATCGGAAAGAACCAGAGATAAATTGTTAGAGCGTGCCAAAAAAGGGTTCTGGAATGGCGGTAGCCCGCCTTACGGATACAAAAGAGAAAACAAGAAACTGGTTATTAATCAGAAAGAAGTTGAAACTGTCAGGTTGATTTTTGAAACTTATCTTGAAGATAGCTCTATAAATAAGGTCTATGATGTATTAAAAGAGAAAAACATTAAAAACAGGCAAGGAAAAACCTTTTCTAAGCCCATCTTGCTTTAATTTTAAGGAACATTACTTATACAGGAAAGATAAATTATACTGGCCAAATTTATCAGGGTATTCACCAGCCAATTATTTCTGAAGAACTTTTTGAACTTACCCAAAAAGCTCAAAAAAGAAGAGTAAGAAAGTTTAGAATCTACAAACATTTTCTTTTTGGGAGTTTAATCCATTGTAAAGAGTGCGGTTATACAATGAGTGCTTGTTTTACCAACAAGCATAGAAATAGAAATGGAAAACTCAAAAGGTATTATTACTATCGTTGCATTTGCATCAATAAAAAGGGTTGGCAGTCCTGCTCAACAAAGGAAGTTTCAACCGAAAGAATAGAAAATTATATTTTAGAAAATTTAGAGCGAATTTCTCTTGATAAAAACTACCTTGAAAACCTTGTTTTCAAACTAAATCATAGTTTAAATATGCCCAGCGAAGACGGAATCGAACCATCAAAAGTATGCTCTAAATTTTCTGTGGAAACAATAATTTCTATTCTCCAATCTTTTCTTTTTGGTTTGACTACCAAAAAAGGCACAGAGAGAAATCTTTTTGCTAAAAGATTTATCAAAGAAATTATCTATTTCAAAGAAAATATCAAAATTAACTTATTTTATTCGGAAAATTTTAAAAATTTTTCGGCAGGAAAAAACTCCGCCCGCCTGATGGCGGGCGGGGCGGAAATTCCGTCCGAGAATAAAGAAAACTTATTTTTATCTAATAAATCAGAGTTCGTGTCTGAAACTATGAGTGCCGAAGGAGGGAGTCGAACCCTCAAGGGCCTACGCCCACAGCATTTTGAGTGCTGCGTGTTTACCAACTTCACCACTTCGGCGCATTTATTATTTTATCAATAAAAATATTCTTGTCAAATTAATCTAAATTGCTAAACTGTTATATTGATAAATGGTTAGTATGAAGATAATATCGATGGTCAATCAAAAAGGAGGGACTGGTAAAACAACCACGATTTTAAATTTAGGTTCCTGTTTAGCTAATTTTGGCAAAAAAGTTTTACTCATCGATCTTGACTCCCAAGCTAATACGACTTCTGGCTTAGGGGTTAATAACTTTCAAAAAACAATTTACGAAATTTTAGCTGGTCAGTCTTCTATCTTTGAATCTTTAATTAAAATTAAAGAAAACTTTTATTTAATTCCCGCTGCCGAATCTTTAGCTGGCGCCAACATTGAATTGGTTAACGAAGAGGCTCGCGAATTTAAATTAGCAAAAATTTTAAAACATTTTCCTCTTGACTATGATTTTGTTTTTGTTGATACGCCGCCATCGCTTGGTCTTTTAACCATTAATAGTTTGGTTGCCTCAAAATATGCTTTAATTCCAGTTCAGGCTGAATATTATGCTTTAGAGGGCCTTGGTCAACTTTTAAATACAATCAATTTAGTCAAGGAAAATTTAAATCCAGAACTTGAAATTTTAGGCGTGGTAATTACAATGTATAATGAACGGGCTAAACTTTCGCGAGAAGTTCTCCTGGAACTTTATAAAAATTTTCCGGCCAAAATTTTTCGAACTGTTATTCCTCGGGCGATCAAACTCGCAGAAGCGCCAAGTTTTGGTAAGACAATTTTTGAGTATGCACCGAATTCCAAAGGCGCGAATGCTTACAAACGTCTTGCTTTTGAATTTTTACATTTAAATCGCTAATCATACTAATTTCATCTCAAATGACTGCGAATAAATAATTGGTAGTGATTAGGGATAACATTTGTAAGATTTATGATTATATGCCATTAGGTCGAGGTCTTGATTCATTAATTCCCAGAAAAAAATTTACTTTACCTCAAGAGAAAGAAGAAGCGATTTTTGAAATTCCGGTAGAAAAAATTCGTTCAAATCCCTATCAACCAAGAAATATCTTTGATGAACAAAGTTTAGAAGAATTAGTTAATTCCATTAAAGAGTATGGCATTATTCAGCCATTAATTGTTAATAAAATTTCCGAGGATGAATATGAACTGATTGCTGGTGAAAGAAGATTAAGAGCGGCTAAAATCTTGAAATTAGAAAAAATTCCAGCCATTATTCGTTCGGCAGAGACCTCACAAAAATTGGAATTATCATTGATCGAAAATATTCAAAGAAAAGATCTAAATCCGATGGAGCGAGCCCGGGCTTATCAGAGATTAATTGATGAATTTAATTTTATCCAAGAAGAAGTAGCAAAAAAAATAGGTAAAGCAAGGGCGACAGTGGCTAACACTTTACGACTTTTAACCTTACCAGTACCAATTCAAAAAGCAATTGAAGAAGAAAAAATTAGCGAAGGTCATGCTAAAATTTTACTTTCTTTAGATTCACCAGAAAAGCAAGAAGCAATGTTGCGGCGGATTTTAGGCACAGGAATGACCGTTCGCGAAACTAGGCAATTAGTTGTTTTAAAAAGAAAAAGACCGGTTTTCAAAGATCCTGTTCTGCGCCTCAAAGAAGAAAAACTTCAAGAATCGCTCGGCACCAAAGTCATCATCAAAAAACGCGGCAAAAAGGGAAAAATCATTATTGAATTTTATTCCGAAGAAGACCTCGCCAACCTTATCAAAAAACTCTCATCTTAAAAATAAAATATTTTCCAAAAATAAATTTTTAAATTTTTCTGGCATATGCCAATTTTTTTGAAAAATTTGGTTTTTTTATTTTTTTAGATTTTGAGATGAAAAAAAATTTAAAATTTCATCATCTATTTCAACCTTAGGAATGTCAAAAATTACTATTCGCCATTTCTTATCCCATTTTTTCTCTTTTTCTAATTTTAAATCCCAAAAATTAATAATATTTAACTTCTTTTTTCCTTTTGGTGTAAGTTTTATTTCAAATTTCCCCCTTTTTCTTTTAATTGAAACAAGTCCTTGATATTTTAAACTTCGAAAACAGTTAGCTAATTCTTTAAGAGACTATTTTGGATTTTTTAAAAATGATCTCACTAGACCATTGATAAAATAAGGCGATTGAGGGGCGATAATAATAAGCCCAATAGTGGTTATAACCTTTGAAACATGTTTTATCATTTCTCGTCTTTCTTCTTTAGTAATACTAACCATATTTTTAAATAATAAATTTTCTCTAAAAATTTGTCAAAATTTGAGGGAATTTTTACGAAGAAGTGGTAGGTTTTTGCCAGGAAGCAAAATCGCAGTTAGGCCATCGATTACAGGCGAAAAAGAATCTGCCTTTTTTTGTTCTTTTTCGGACAATTTTACCTTGTTCACATTTTGGACATTTTAGATTTAAATTCTCTTCCTTTGGTAAATTTAATGATTTGACGAATCTACATTTAGGAAAACCAGAGCAAGCTAAAAACTTGCCGAAGCGAGAAAATTTTATTTTCATTGGTTTGCCGCACTGTAGACAAACTTCTGTTGTTTCTTCTTCAATTTTTTCTTTTTTAATTTCTCTCTCTTTCTTCTCAATTTCTTTTTTAAATGGCCAGTAGAAATCATTAAGCATTGGCACCATTTTCAATTTTCCTTGAGCAATTTCATCTAAATCTTCTTCCATTTTTGCTGTAAATTGATAATCAACAATTCTTGGAAAATGCTTAACTAATAAATCATTAACCTCTTTACCAATCTCTGTCGGGATTAATCGACCTCTTTCTTTAGAAATATAATTTCTCTCAAAAAGAGTGGAAATAATTGGCGCATAAGTAGATGGTCGGCCAATCTTATATTTTTCTAAAGTTTTTACTAATTCTGCTTCAGAATATCGAACTGGCGGTTGAGTAAAGTGTTGAATTGACTCGATTTTGATTAAATCTAAATCTTCGTTTTTTTCCAGAGCCGGCAAAATCATCTCACCAATTTTTGTTGGATAGATTTTTAGCCAACCATCAAATTTGATTTGACTGCCAGTTGTTTTAAAATAATGATTTTCTAAAGATTGTTTTTTTGCCAAAATTTTAACAAAAGTAGAGACAATTTTTGCTGGAGTCATCTGAGAGGCTAAAACTCGTCGCCAGATTAAATCATAAATTTTAAATTGGTCTTTGGTTAAATAGTTTTTAATTTTTTCAGGCTCTCGATAAATACTCGTTGGCCTGATTGCCTCATGTGCTTCTTGAGCAATTCTTGATTTTACTTTAAAATGGCGCGGTAAATCTGGTAGATAAGCCGAAGAAAAATTTTCTTGGAGATATTTTCTTGTCTCATTTAAAAATTTTTCTGCTAAATTAAAAGAATCGGTTCTCATATAAGTAATCAGACCAACTAAACCTTCTTTGCCCAATTTAATTCCTTCATAAAGTTGCTGGGCAATGAACATTGTTTTTTTGGTTGAATAGCCAAAACGTTGATTGGCGGCTTGTTGAAGGGTTGAAGTGATAAAAGGCGGCAGGGGATATTTTGAAGTTTCCCTTTGTTTGACCTCATTAACGCTGTAATTTGCGCCTTCCAAATTTTTCAAGATTTCGTCCGCCTCATTTTTTGTTTTAATAGCGAATTTATCTAAAATCTTATTTTCTACTTTATAAAGCATTGCTTTAAAATTTCGTACTTTCGTATCTTTTCGTAATTTCGTAGTCACGAGTGTAGCGACGATCGTCCAGTATTCTTCTGGTTTAAATTTTTCAATTTCTCTTTCTCGTTCAACAACTAGACGCAGAGCCGGTGATTGAACTCGACCAGCGGAAAGTCGGCGGGCTATTTTTTTCCAAAGTAAAGGTGAGAGCTCATAACCAACCAAACGGTCTAAAATTCTTCGCGCCTGTTGAGCCTCAACTAAATTCATGTCAATTTTTCGTGGATTTTTTAAGGCTTCTTCAATAGCCTCTTTAGTAATTTCATGAAAACAAATTCTTAAAAAAATCTGATTTAGTTTCTCATTTTTTAAAATCATTTCTAAATGATAAGCAATTGCTTCTCCTTCTCGGTCTTCATCGGTAGCAAGATAGATTTCTTTTTGTCTAGCTATTTTTTTTAATTTATTAATGACCCTTCTTTTATTAGTCGGAATAACATAAATTGGTTTAAAATTATTTTCAATCTCAATTCCCATCTTACCTTTCGGCAGATCTCTGATATGGCCATAACAAGATTCAACTAAGAAATCTTTGCCCAAGAATTGAGAAATTGTTCTTGATTTTGTGGGTGACTCAACAATAATTAGTTTCATTTTAGCCATTTAGTTATTTAATATATAATTTCCTTGACCCAAATTTTTAACCTTTTCTTTAATCTCCATTATTGAAAGAGTGGCTGAAACCTGGCTTGATGGCAAGCCACTTCTTTGAATTAACTCATCAATATGAATTGGTTCGCGGGAAAAATATTTTAACAAAATTTCTTCTTCTTTTGTTTCGGCAATAATCTTTTTTTCTTTTTTTAGAAGCAATTCTAAATTCAATACCTCTAAAACATCATCTGTCTTTGTCACTACTTTTGCTCCTTGTTTAATTAACCAGTTACAACCCTCTGAATTCTTATTATAAATATTTCCAGGCACGGCAAAAACTTCTCGGTTTTGCTCTAAAGCAAATTTCGCGGTGATAAGTGCGCCTGACCCTATTGGTGCTTCAGTCACAAGGGTACCAAGGCAAAGTCCAGCGATGATTCGATTTCTGGCCGGGAATGAATACTTTGTTGGCCAGACGCCAACCGGATACTCAGAGATAACCGCGCCACCCATATCAACAATTTTCTTAACTAAATCTTTGTGAATTGAAGGATAAAGAGTTTTTTCATCTAATCCACCACCCAAAACAGCAATTGTTCGACCCTTTTCTTGAAGAGTAATTTTATGAGCCAGACCGTCAATACCTAAAGCTAAACCAGAGATAATTGTTAAATTATAACGAGCTAAATCTCTAACAATTTTTTCAGTTACTTCTCGACCATAAAAACTCATTTTTCTTGTACCGACAACCGCTAAAGGATAATTTTCTTCTTTTTTAAGTTCTCCTTTAAGATAAAGAATGGCTGGCAGATCATAAATTTCTTTGAGAAGTTTCGGATAGTTTTCGTCTCGGATGGTAATAATTTTTATTTTTTCTTTTTCTAATTTTTTCCATTCTTTTTCTGGTTCGATATTTTTTCGCCAGTCAATAAATTCCTGAGCAATTTCTTGTTCAATTCCGGCCTTAATAAAATCTGAAATACTGGCTCCAAAAGCATTTTTCATCGTCGGAAAATAATCAGAAATTTTTTTAAGTTTTTTTGCTTCAAATTTCAAAAAGAGAGCCAGAGCATTCCAATAAATCAAATCTTCATTTAATGGTTGATAGTTGGTCGTTTGTTGGCTCTGCTTTGACATAATTTATTATTATTATGATAAGATAAAAAATAAAGTCAAATAAGAAGAAGAGAAAAAGAAGATGAGAATAAAAATTTTAAGTTTCCGGCTGGCCCGGGGCCTCGTAAAAACGAGGCCCCTTAAATTTTCAATTAAAATCACTCTCTTTTTTAATGATTTGAGAGATGACAATAAATTTCACGAGAAATTTCACGAGCGAAGCGAGTATTATTTCTATAAATTTTCTAAAAATCGCTTATTTAAACGAAAATTTTAATCTTGACAAAATTTTATAATTTGTTATGATTTTTTTTAGTGAAAAATGAGTAAGATAATGCCAATCTACAAATGGCGAATATTATATTCGTGTTGATTAGTGAGCGAGGATCAGGGGATTTACGATTAAGAAAAACTTTAGTGCGAGCCTATTCGTGAAATTTCGTGAGAAAGCCAAGCGTTATCAAATTATTTAACGATTGGTGCCTACTCTTCTGCCTGTCAGTGGCAAAACTGGGAGCCCTCCTTACCAGGAAGTAGCCCTAAGTCAAGGTTGGGTTTGCTTGTCAAACGTAGGCCTTGCGCTGGCAGGCAGAAGAGTGAGGATAAAAAAAATTGAAAATTTAAAATTGCAAATTGAAAATTTAAGGATACTATTCTAAATACTGCCCTCTTAATTGAACTCTTGATTTTTTCTCGCTCTTTAATACTCAATCAACGTGTTAACACGTTGATACAGATTATCTCTTGGCTATAATAATCCTGAATAGTTAAAAAAAGCACTTGACAGAAAAATAAAGGGTGATAAAATAAAAATAAGGAGGTGAATATGAGAAACTTATTAGCCTTTATTTTTGTTGGCATCCTTTTGTTTTTGGGATGCCAACGGAACATTTATACCGAAGACGATGAGGTAGCCGTTCTCCGAGTAGGACCAGCGACGATCGAATTCTCCATCCCCCTCAAGGCGATCATTGTGCACAATGAATCGGGCGAGGGGATCGGCGTACGGTGCGAGAAGGAGATAATGAGTAATTTTAGCCGCCTATTTGAAGTACATATAGGCGGGCGGGGTTACCATCTCTATTCAATCTACCTTACGCTGGGGGATAAATTTCTGATCAGAGTGTGGCAGGGGGACGACGTCTGGACCACCATAGTGGTCCTCCGGGATGGTGGACCCCAAATTCTTTCTTCTTCTCCCGGGACTCGAATTGAATATATTCCTCGACCTGGAGCTCCGTCTGGGCCCGCTGAGAAATGAGAAAATTGACCCGGCCAAGAACTGAAAATTCTGGCCGGGTTTTTAAATTTTCTGTCAAGGTTTCGCACCAAAGCAAAAAATAAAAGCAAAAAATAAAAGCAAAAAATAAAAGTAAAAACAAAAATCTAAAAATATTCCGTCCTTAATTTTTCTACGGCCGCGGAATTTTTAAGGACTAATTTTTAAGAACCAAAGAGAAGGTTTGGTCTTTTATTTTTGTTTTTAAATTAATTTCAAGTATTTCGCAAGCTTTTTTAATTATTTTTTCAACCATTTCCTTTTCTTTTTTTTCAAATTTTTGCAGGACAAATTTTTCTGGTGGGATTTTTTTTCTTTTTTCGTTGGCGATGCCAATTTTAAATCTGATAAAATTCTTGTTTTTCAAATAATCAATTATTGACTGAATGCCTTTATGTCCACCAGAAGAGCCATTTTTTCTGATTCTGATTTTTCTTAAAGGCAAATCTATATCATCGTGAACAACTAATAAATTTTCAATTTTCAATTTACAATTTTCAATTATTTTTTTTACCGCTCTTCCAGAATTATTCATAAAAGTTTGGGGTAAAGCCAGAATTATTTTTTCCTTATCAATTTTTCCCTCAGAAATTAAACTGGCAAATTTTTTCTTGAATTTAAACTCAGGAAAATTTTTTATTTTTTGAAAAACAGAAACAATTGCCTGACCAATGTTATGCCGTGTCTCTTGATACTTTGGTAAAGGATTACCTAAGCCAACAATTATTTTCATAATTTTTCAATTTTCAAATTTATCGGCACCCCCCATAAATTAAATTCTTCTCGAATATTCTTCTCAAGTAAATTAATTTGAGCTTGACGAGGTGGAATTTCTTTTCTTGTCAATTTTGGCAGGGAAAGGATAAAAATTGGAATCTCATTTTTCTTTTGCTCTAACTTTGCTTTTGGCCAAAATCTTTGGCTAAAATTATATTCTTTAATTAAATTTTTCAAAATTCTATTTAATTTCTCTGGCTCAAAGATTTCTTTCTTTTTCTCCTCAATTTCAAAAATTAAATCAAGTAATTTCTCCAAGTTGATTTTCTCTTTAGCCGAAATAAAAATTATCGGTGCCCACCATAAAGAAGAAAACTCTCCCTGAAAATATTCAAGGTATTTTTCCATTTTTACTTTAGCTAAATCGAATTTATTCACTACTAAAATAACACTTTTCTTTTCTCGTTTGATAATTTTAGCCAAAGTCCGCTCAAGATGAGAGACTTTTTCTAAAATATCAAGCATCAATAAAACAATATCAGCTCTTTCAATCATTTTTAAACTTTTTTCTATGCCAATTCTCTCTACTTCCTTTTTTATTTTTGCTCTTCTTCTAATGCCGGCCGTGTCAATTAAAATCATTGGCTTTCCTTTACACTCTAAATAAGTATCGATTGGCTGGCGTGTCGTCTGAGGCAGGGGAGTGACAATGACTCTTTCTTGACCTAAAATTGAATTGACCAAAGTTGATTTTCCGACATTTGTCTTACCAATGATGGCAACCTTAATTCCTTTTTCTTTAGTTGACTGCCAAATATCGCGATCGCGATATTTAACTATTTCATCTAAGAGGTCGCCAGTACCAGAACCATTAGCAGCCGAAACGAGAAATGGTTTACCAAGACCTAACTTTAAAAAATTTTTCTCGTTAATTTTTTTTCTTTCTTTTGGCGAGTCAATTTTATTTAGAACAAGCAAAATTGGTTTTTTTAATTTTTTCAATTCTTTAGCAATTTCTCTGTCTTCTTTTGTAATTCCTTCTTTGTCATCTAATAAAAAAAGAATCAAATTTGCTTCCTCAAGAGCGATGGTAATTTGTTTTTGAATTTCTTTTTCTATTTCTCCTTTTATTATTTTTCTTATACCACCAATATCAACAAGGATAAAACTTTTCCCTTGCCAAGAACAGGTTCCATAAATTCTATCTCTGGTCGTGCCTGGCTCAACAGAAACAATTGATTTTTTTTCCTCAATCAATCGATTAAAAAGAGTTGATTTGCCAACATTTTGCCGGCCGACAATGACAATTTTATACATAGATATCTAAGTCGCTTAATTATCAACTATTGGAATCCGATTCCAATAGTTGATTATTCTTCGCCAAGAATAACAACAAAATCAACATTTCTATCCTTTAAATAGGTTGGAATTTCTTGACTTGATTCAGCACTTAATTTTTCTTTTAAGATATTGAACTCTTTAATTTTATTCCTTGCCAAGTCATAGATAATAGTTTTGACAACATTTCTTTCCAAAGCATTGCCGATTTCGACAATTTCAAACTCAGGCGACAATAACTCAGCCTTACTCTTAGCCAAACCAGGCAGAAAGGTTCCATTTAAAAGAATAATTTTTGGTTTCTTTTCTATCAACTCTTTTAATTGGCTGATTTCTTCTTTAAATATATCTTTGGCTATTTTTGTCAGTTCTTTAAAATCACCAGTCTTTGTTCTTAAAATATAGGCGCCATTAAAAATATCAGCATAAAGAGGTGAGCTTTCACCAATCTCTAAAGTTTTGGTGATAATTTTTTCATTTTCAATCTTGCTTAAAATCTTTCCTAATCTTACCATTTCATCAAATTCCAAATTTGTTTTAAAATATCTAGCCAAAAGATGAAAGAGTCGCCAAACCTTATCTGGTTCCTCTAAAATTTTTATTTTTTGAATTTTTTCTTTGACAGCTAAAAGCATTTTCTGCTGCCTTTTCATTCTGGCAAAATCTGTTGATTCATTATTTGTCCCATGACGAGAACGAATAAATTCTAAAGCACGAGCGCCATTCATTATTTGCCAACCAGAATTAAAAGAAACAGTCCGATATTGAAAATTAGGCGCTGGATAAAGAGTGTCAACAAAACTTCTTTCAACATATATTTCTATTCCGCCTAAAGTGTCAATAATTTCTTTGAAGCCAGAAAAATCAATTCTCAAAAAATAATGAATCGGCAAATCTAAAATTTGACTGACAACTAAACTGGCTAATCTTCCTCCATCTTTTTCTCGTATCTCACCAAAAGCATTAGCGCTATTAATTTTTTGCCAGCCATAACCGGGAATTGGCACAAAGAGATCACGAGGAATAGAAAAAAGAGCAACTTGATTTGTTGAAGGTTTTAAAGAGGCTAAAATAATCGTATCAGTTAAATAAGCGCCTTCGTGCTCAGCCCCGCCCATGCCTAAAAGCAAAATATTTATTCGGTCAGAAATTTCTCCGTGAAGTAGGCGTTCTTGAAAGAAAATTACTCGGGCTACTCCTTGCCAAAAAGAAAGTTTAGGCATCTGGGTTAAAATACTTTCTTCAGTAAAAATTCCCCGGGAAAAAAGTAGAAAAGAAACAATGACTAAAATTGCTAAAATTCTGAAAAGAGATTTTGCTTTCCTTTTAAAAAATGAAGGTTTCTTAAAAACAAGGTAATCCCCTTTTTCTAAATCTTCAATTAGGTTAACCCTGATATTTCGCATAGATTAGATTATAACAAAAAACTGACAACTAACAACTCTTAATCCATAACCAATAACTTGTAACTTCTAAGTTAAAGGCTGTGGATAACTCTTTTTCTATTTGTGTTATAATAATATCACTGTTTTATGGCGAAAAAGAATAAAGAAAAACCTACTAACAAGTTGGCAAGAATGGTTAAATTTGGTTTTGATAGTGTTTCAAAAGAATTTGTGGAAGTCAAACAGAGGTTAGATAAAATAGAAGAAAGATTAGATAAAATAGAAGAAGATGTGGCTTATCTAAAAACCTAGATGGTGGATAAATATTATTTATCTGATAAACTGACTGACCTGGCTGTTGAAATCTATAAACAATTGGATAAAAAATTAGAAAAAGAAAAAGAGTTTAAGAAAAAGGTGACAGAGATCATTAAAAGAAAAAGATTGGCTAGGTCTCGAGAAATTGCTTATTTAGAAGAGTTAATTAAATAAAATTTAGATAATTTAATTTTAAGTCTATGGCTAAGAAAAAAGCAAAAGAGGTTAAAAAAGCAAAAAAGGTCGTTTGTAAAACTTGCCGATAAAAATTGTTAAAATTTATGAAAAAGAAAACCAAGAAAGGTTTTACTTTAGTTGAATTACTAGTGGTTGTTGCCATTATTGGTATTTTAGCGGCCATTGGTATTGTCGCCATTACCGGAGCGCGAGTAAGAGCCAGAGATGCGAAAAGAGTAGCCGATATAAAGAGTCTTCAATCAGCCTTAGAACTTTATTATACTGACAAAGCAAGCTACCCAAGTGGGAGTGGACTCACTTTAGGAGATGTAGCGAACATAACAGAATGTGGCAATGGAAAGTGTCTTGTTCTTTGTTCTGGTACTCAAACAACTGGTTTTCGGCCTACAAATGATTGTGTGGAGGATTCTGTGGTTTATATGGGTTTTATTCCAAAGGACCCAAGCGCTCCTGGTACAACAGATTGTTCTGGTGGAAGTAACGCTCCTTGCCATTATGCTTATACAGCAGTAGGAGACCCACCAACTGGTTATAGAATTTGGTCTTATTTAGAAAAAGGAACCGGAGGGTTGATTAATGGTAGTGTTTGTGCGACCCAAAATGGGATGAAAAACGCAGCAACCAACGATGAATGTCCATAGAGATTTTTATTTAGTTTAGTTTTAAATGAAAATCCAAAAACCTTCTCTTTTTTGAAGGAAATGTTTTATTTTTTCAATAAATGAGTTTTTGATTTTGTGATTTTCTTATCCAGTGATATAATGAATTTTAATATCTAAGATTCATTTTTAAATAACTAATGACCAATTTCTAATCACTATTCAAATCTCAATGATAAAATAACCAAAAATTTAAACATTGAAGATTGGGACATTAGATATTGATTAGAAATTAGGTTAATTAGAAATTAGTAATTTTCTCAAAATGTTTTTCTTCTCTTTATTTTCTTTTCTTTTAGGTCTTTCTGTTGGCAGTTTTTTGAATTGTCTCATTTATCGCTTACTGCTAAGAAAGAATATTCTTGGTCGTTCTTTTTGTCCAAAATGTCAACATCAACTTTCA
>OGCI01002331.1_pt1 | contig 12952 bp, 13 predicted proteins | sample 1570021 | NCBI WGS metagenome assembly OGCI01 (sample SAMN06264664, study PRJEB24512) | hot springs metagenome | isolation source: Hot spring water | place: South Africa: Tshipise | collected 2015-06-21
AAGGGTATATTTTTCGACAGTTGAACCGCGGACAATGGCACCAGGTTGGCAAGCAAACAACAACCTGATCAGCCTCGATTTCAGCCCTAATGGATGGATTTCCAAGTGGAAAACGATCATTGACACCAATTCGGGGGGTGTTTATGGATGGTGGGGGACAACCTTTTCTCTTGAACGAGGCGGTAATCGGATTGCTTTTGCCAGACCGGATGGTGTCGGATTGGTTAATGACGAAGGAGCCTTTGAGAGCTACTTAAACGTCATCCCCTATCAGACTGGGGCAGACTGGGCATGGGTTCCTAGTATCAGTTGGAGCCCCGATGGTCAATTTTTATATACTGTCGATCACTTACCTGAGGAGGGACTGGCGAACCCAGAGGAGTCCAAATCTTTTGCAGTGGCGGCAATTTCATTAGACAAACGGAGCACAATTCATCTCGTCCAAAGAGCGGGGATGTTTGCCTATGCGGTTCCTTCCCCCTTGATGACTTATGAGCAAGAGCGACAATACCGCATTGCTTACCTTCAGGCAAACCTACCTGACCAAAGTGATGTTAGCCGTTATCGGCTGATGGTCATGGATCAAGATGGTTCAAACACGACAACTTTATTTCCAAAGGAAGGTGAAACTGGCTTAGAGCCGCAGGTCGTAAGCTGGTCACCGATACCAATGAGTGATACAGGTTTTTATGCAATTGCTGTTATTTACCAAGGAAATTTTTACATTATTGACGTACCCTCAGGGGAAAGCCCGGCGGGTAATCTTCGTCAAATCACCGGTGATGGCTTAGTAAGCCGGGTGGTTTGGAGCATGAGAGAGTGAAGTGATATGAGAATCTTAATTACCGGAGCAGCAGGATTTTTGGGTTCCCATCTTTGTGACCGTTTGCTGGCTGAGGGACACGAAGTTATCGGAATGGATAATTTTATAACCGGAAGCGCTGAAAACCTTGCCCATCTAGCGGGAAACGAGCGTTTTTCCTTTATCCGTCATGATGTTTCCAATTTCATTTTTGTCCCTGGTGAAGTACAGGCTGTCTTACATTTTGCTTCGCCGGCAAGTCCTAATCCGTCTTCCCCCTATGGATATGTGAATTTACCGATTCAGACCATGAAAGCAGGAGCCCTCGGTACGCATAACACCCTCGGTGTTGCTCGTAAATACGGGGCGAAATACCTCTTAGCTTCAACCAGCGAAATCTATGGAGATCCTCTAGAACACCCTCAAAAAGAAAGTTACTGGGGCCATGTGGATCCGATTGGAGTGCGCTCTGTATATGATGAAGCAAAACGGTTTGCTGAAGCATTGACGATGGCTTACCATCGCTTTCATGGTATCGATACTCGAATTGTTCGGATTTTCAACACCTACGGTCCGCGAATGCACTTAGAAGATGGGCGCGTCGTACCTAATTTTATCCAACAAGCCCTACGGGGTGAGCCACTTACTGTCTATGGTGATGGAAGTCAAACTCGCAGCTTTTGTTATGTGGACGACTTAATTGAGGGAATTGTACGCTTGCTATATTCGGATGAACATTTGCCCGTCAATCTCGGCAACCCGGAGGAGACGAGTATTTTAGAGTTTGCTGAGGCAATCAACCGAATTGTCGGAAATAAAGATGGAATTGTCTTCCTGCCTAAAAGTCGGTTAGAAGGTGATCCTCAACGACGGCAGCCAGACATTCAGCGGGCACGACAGATTTTGGGTTGGGAACCGCAAGTCTCGCTTGAAGATGGTTTGCGGGAAACAATTGCTTATTTTCGATATAAAATGGGATTAGAATAGTGTCGATTCTGCGAAACCAGAAGGAAAGAAAACGTTTTGTACGTTTTGCTATCGTAGGAACAATCGGTGCGTTTCTGGACTTTGGTTTCTTTAACCTTTTTGCTCATCTGATTCATCTAAATGCTGTTCTCTCGAGCATGGCCTCATTTTCCTTAGCAGTGGTAAATAACTTTAGCTGGAATCGCTTCTGGACCTATCCGGATTCTCGATCTAAACCGATCGGGTATCAGTTAGTTCTTTTTACTTTGATCAATTTAGTCGGTTTGGCAATTCGAACTCCTTTGTTTATTTTTCTTGAGGGAAGGTTATTGCGAATACTTAGTCAGCTCGATCTTTTTCGTGTCATATCGGTGCGCCCAATCTGGGTGGCTCATAATTTATCTTTAGGAGCTGCAATCATAGTGGTGATGTTTTGGAATTATTATATTAACCGCTATTTCACTTACAACGATATATCATCTTAAGGCAATTATTGGGGATGACATGGTATGGAAAATAAAGTGCGCAAAAAGATCGTTGTGATATATACTACCAGCGGCGATGCAGCGGCTTTTTTGGTTTATCCCTATATTTACAATCGACAGGGAGAATGGATTGGATGGGTGACCCCCACTCGACAGGTATATTCTGTGCATGGTCATTACGTGGGATGGCTAAGTGACGAGCCGCGGATTCTCCGTAAACACTCCTCTGGTTATCTCAAACCACGTCTAACACCACCACCTCCACCCAAACCCATTAAGCCTCCCATGATCACACCCCTTGCCCCGATGATGCCAGATATACCCATCGGAGCATTCGATGTTTTAGAGGATAATCCCAGTCTAATGCCACCGGTTGACTTTGGGGATTTGAAAGAAGATATGGACTAAGGTATGGACATTCATCTCGGGCAAGATTTGGGTAACAGTGAAGAAGACCATATATTGATGGAAGGGACTCTTTCACGTGTTCCTACAGGTGTGCGCTCACTACGGGAATTGATTGACCGTGTTATGGGCAAGGGATTCACTATTCCTGAGGTACAAGAAGACTCAGGCATTGCAGAAGTGATTCCCTTCCCTTTTTTAGCAATTGTCAATCAGTACGAAATGAAGATCGCTTTGCTATTAGCGCTGATCAATCCCGCTATGGGGGGAGTTTTATTGATTGGACCTCGTGGGACAGGGAAAACAACTGCTGTTCGGGGGTTGTTGGACTTGTTGCCTTTGGTGCCTAAGAGCCTCTGCTACTATGGTTGTCTACCCGAAGACATCGAAACCATGGGCATGGATGGAGTTTGCCCAGATTGTGCTCGCAAGTATGCAGAAGGAGTACCTTTAGCGGTAATGGATCGAGCCAGACTTGTCGAGTTACCCTTAAACGCCCGTTTGGAAGACGTGATCGGTGGGATTGACGAGCGGGCGGCCATCCATCAGCGTCTAAGGTTACAAAGGGGGATTCTAGCCCAGGCTGATCGTAATGTATTATATGTGGATGAAGTCAACCTCTTAAACGATGATATCGTTGATGCTTTGTTGGATGCAGCCGCACAAGGAAGTTACACTGTCCGAAGAGGTCCTGTCTCTGCAACCTATCGTTCCCGGTTTATTTTAATTGGCTCCATGAATCCCGAGGAAGGGCATTTGCGACCTCAAATTCAGGACCGCTTTGGCTTAAGGGTTATCGTCAGAGGATTAGAAAGTGACGATGAGCGTTTAGAAGCATATCGACGGGTCAAAGCCTATCTAGCCAATCCGCGCTCGACCGTTGAGCAGTACCGCTTGGAATCCGAACTTGCGCGAGAAGAAATTCAACTCGCCCGCGAGCTGCTACCAAAAGTGGAGTTGCCTGATAAAGTTGCCCGAGTGGGTTTGAAGTGGGTTAAGGAATTGGGCATTGACTCGTTAAGAGCCGAAATTACTTTGTTTGAAGCAGCACGGGCTTTTGCCGCTGCCGATTCACGGGAATTGGTTACAGTGGAAGACTTGAAACAGGTTGCGCCGATGGCTCTGCGGTTACGGAAGTCCTCCTTTATGAGCGATTACTTGAGTCAACAAGAAGAGGAACAAGCTGAATTAAAGTCTTTAATGGAGCGCACATAAAAAAAATGAATGAAGTTCAGATACAGGAAAGCCAAAAATTGTTCAAAGCCGCTTGGGCAGCCCATGCTCGAGGGAATGACAATGAAGCTGAGCAACTCTTCCGTCAGACATAGGAAATCGAACCCTATTCGATCAATGCATTATACGGTTTAGCGATTGGATTGAAGGCTATGCAACGTACGAGTGAAGCAATTCACCTCTTTGGAAGGGTTGTGCAAATGATTGACAGCATGGAATGGGAGGATCGAAATCGGGCAAGACTGTTGAGGAGATTGGCTTTGGGTCAAATCAATTATTTGCGCCATCAACCCTGGAATCTAGAAAAGGAGGTCTAGCAACGATGAGCCGAACACACAGAGAAAGAATCGAAGCATGTTTATCGGGAAAGTCGCTTGATCGGGTGCCGGTCATGTTGTGGAGACATTTCCCGGTTGACGATCAGGAACCGCTCCGCTTAGCAGCAGCTACGGTTCAGTTTCAGAGACAATTCGACTTTGATGCCATAAAGGTGACTCCGGCCTCCTCTTATTGTGTCAAGGATTGGGGTGTGGATGATGCTTGGAGGGGGGCAGTAGAGGGGACGCGAGATTACACGAAACATCCAATCCAACATGCTGAAGATTGGGTGAAGTTGCCTGTCCTGAATCCCACCGAAGGATGGTTGGGCAAACAATTGGTATGCTTAAAAACGATTGTGGCTGAAATAGGGCGAGACACACCTGTAATTCAAACGATTTTCAGCCCTCTGTCTCAAGCGAAGAACCTCGCTTCGCGTGATAGAGTGTTGTCATGGATGCGTAAATATCCCCACGAGTTTGAACAAGGGTTGAAGACGATTACAGAAAGCACAATCCGGTTTGTTGAAGAAGCTCGCAAGACGGGCATCGATGGCATTTTCTACGCTGTTCAGCATGCCCAATATGGACTGATGAGCGAGGAGGAATATCGCCAATTTGGCTTGAAATATGACCTGCAAATCTTGGAGGCTGCCAAGCCATTTTGGTTCAATATGTTGCACATCCATGGGGAAGAGATTATGTTCGATCTGTTTGTCAACGCCCCGGTGCAGGTGATCAATTGGCATGATCAAGAGACAGCCCCAAGCCTGACGGAGGCTAAGGAAAAATTTGCGGGAGTTGTCTGTGGAGGCTTATTGCGCTTTACCACGATGGTGCTTGGAACACCAGAAGAGATCACGGCGCAAGCTAAAAAGGCGATCGAAGCGACAAATGGCGAGCGTTTTATCCTAGGAACGGGTTGCGTTGTGCCGATAACTGCGCCTTTTGGGAATATTCAGGCAGCGCGACAAAGTGTTGAAGTCGCTTGATCAATGCGGGTAATCGCTGGGAAAGCAAAAGGTCGGTTGCTCAAGTCGGTTCCTGGCGCGACGACCCGACCGATCACAGACCGCACAAAAGAAGCGTTGTTTAATATAATTGGCGCAGATATTGAAGGGGCAAGTTTTTTGGATTGTTTCGCCGGCACGGGCAGTGTAGGCATCGAGGCTTTGAGCCGCGGAGCCTCTTTCGTGCGTTTTTATGATCTAAACCGTAAAGCTATCCAAACGATTTATGAGAATTTGCGCTTAACGGGTTTGGAGGAATCTGCACAGGTTATCCATGCTGATGTACTCCGAGAGTTGGAAAAGCCAGCCGACCGAGCTTTTGAATATATCTATATTGCTCCTCCCCAATATCACCGCATCTGGAGCAAGACAATGGAATTAATTGACCATCACATCGAGTGGTTGTCATCTGATGGGTGGTGTGTTGTTCAAATTCACCCAATGGAATATGAAAACCTTGCTGAAGGTCAACTCATTCAGCAATTAACCGAGTTTGATCGACGCCGCTATGGCAGCACGTTGTTAGTTTTTTACAGGCTGCGTTAATCCACTAGTTTAGCCCTTAAGAAACTCCTCCAAAGCTTCTTTACTGATACGGAAGGCATTGCCGATCTTTTTTGCTTTCAGCTCGCCAGCGTTGATCGCGGCAATGACATCTTCCTCCGATACGCGCAAAAATGCGGCCGCTTCACTGGGGGTCATGACCGGAGGAATGGATGGCGGCGTGGGAGGAGAGGATGGTGTTGGAGCGCTAGGTTGGCCAGGTTGCATTCCTTGCAACGATTGACTGAGAACATTGCCAATCCCCATGCCGGCTCCAATTCCAGCGGTGAGGCCAGCACCTCCGCTGGGATTCTGAGCTGCATCCCGCAAGGCATCGGCAGCTTGGAGTTGGGTGTACGTTGCCATATCCAGCATACCCATCGCCCGTAACTCCTCGGCGGATTTTGTGGAGGGTTTGAGATTCTCGATGTAAAAGGCCTTTAGGGTCAAGCCCAAGGCGTTAAAGTCATCTTGAGCTTTGGCGCGAACGCCGGCGCTCAATTCTTCGGTCAATCCGATCAATTCGGGGACACTGTGCTTTGCAGTAGTCTCACCTAGCAAATCGCTCAGTTTGGAGAGCAGGATTGAGCGTAAACGGTCTTCGATATCGCTAATGCGATAATAACCCTGAGCGCCGACAATTTGGGTTACAAACTGCTGGGGATCCTTGACTTGGAAGCCATACGTCCCGAACCCTTGTAATAAGGCGATACCTAAGCCCATATTGGGATTTCGGACGATGATTGGTTGAGGAGTGCCCCATTTGCGGTCGACAAAATCACGCATTGAGACAAAGTACACTTCCGCTGGGAAGGGCGTGCGTTCGTTGAAGAAGGTTTTTCCGATTTTTTCGATCAGGAGGGGGATGTTCAAGGTGGTGATTGTATGCCGACCTGGTCCGAAAATATCTAGTGCCGTTCCATCGCGAAAGAACACCGCCGTTTGGGTTTCGCGCACGATGACTTGAGAGCCGATGCGAAAATCGCCCGCACCGCTCTCAGGAAAGCGACGTACCAATTCGTCTCTCATTTCATTGGGATACTCAATGACATCAAATACTCTAGCCATAACTTCCTAACCTTTCTAGTTTTCTATCATTATCAAAAGATTCAATTCCGATAAAAGATTCACTCTTCGAAGATCACTTTGGCGCGTCTTTCATATAAATCGAGACATTGTTGAGCTATCGTTCTCAGGTGGCGAACGGCCGCAAGGATACCATCGCTGCCTAAAGAGGCTTCGACATTATCGATTGCTCTGCTTACCTCATCGGATAGCGCTAAAAGGGTGGCGTCGTATTGGTAGATGCGAGCCAATTCGTCACTTTGAATATTTACGGCGTCGAAAAGACCTGTATAGCCCCGTGGAGCGCGCCGAATCCGATCGATAAATGTTCTTAGTTTTATTGCTGCGCTCTCCAAATCGTCTACCAAATGCAGATCACCTTGGGAAATAACATCTCGTTGAATGGTGGAAATTCTTTGCCAGAGTTCTTCAAAAAGGGAAGCGATCCGATCGCGCAAAATTTTATCCTGATCACGTCTTGCTTGACGATCAATATACCCTTTAAACCCGGGCACGTAACTTAGAATCTTCTTGAAGGGATCGAGATCACCGGTTACTTTTCGAACAATTTGTTCAACTTCGTCGCTCATTATTACTCCTTATCTTTAGGGGGACATTCTATTCTACGCCAGATAGTCTCATTATATTCGACCTTCATGACCTCTGCAACTCATTTACGGATGAATGGTTGATAAGTTGCAAAGTGTTTTTTTTGATTGTCGGGTTATAATTTCAATAGAACACTTTTACAACAAAACTAGGAGAAAGATATGAGTGCGCCAGAATTACAATCGATTTTAGATCAGCTTGAAGGAAGCGTTTTATTTGAGCATGGGAAAGCTGTTGTCAAAGACAGAGAAAAACTCAGAAAGAATGTGCATAAACTTGCGGAAATATCCGCCCTTGAAAAAGGTGCTTTACAGGGCTGGGCGCGTTATCTAACTCGATTAATCGCTTTGGAGGTCGGTTTAGTTCCTGCTACCATCCACGATTTGTATATGGCTCGCGGTCAAGGTGAGGTACCGCCTACTTTCACAGTTCCAGCGATGAATTTACGTGCGCTTTCATTCGATGCTGCGAGGGCAGTTTTTCGAACTGCTCTCTCGCTCGATGCGGGTGCATTTATTTTTGAAATCGCTCGCTCCGAGATTGGTTATACCGATCAACGACCCGCTGAATATGCAACAAGTGTTTTGGCGGCAGGCATTGCGGAAGGTTACGAAGGGGCGGTATTTATCCAAGGTGACCATTTCCAAATCTCGGCGAAGAAATATGGAGCTGATCCCGACAAGGAATATAGCGCAGTAGAAAGTCTGATTAAAGAGGCAATTAGTGCGGGCTTTTACAACATTGATGTGGATACCTCTACCTTAGTGGATATTAGCAAAGCCGATCTGGTTGAACAACAAAGACTAAATACCAAGCTATCAGCCAGTCTGACAAAATATATCCGTTCACTTGAGCCTGCTGGTGTCACTGTATCCGTGGGTGGTGAGATCGGTGAAGTGGGCGGTAAAAACTCCACTGAAGAGGAATTGCGCGTTTACATGGACGAATATAATAAGGAACTTGGCGCTCTTGGAAATTACGCCGGAATCAGCAAGATCAGCATTCAAACCGGGACAACCCATGGTGGCGTGGTTTTGCCCGATGGGACAATTGCCCAAGTAAGCGTTGACTTTGATACCCTGAAGAGACTGAGCCAAGTTGCCCGCAAGGAGTATGGTTTAGCAGGAGCTGTTCAGCATGGCGCTTCAACCTTGCCTGAAGATGCTTTTGGTAAATTTGTCGAAAACGAGGCCTGTGAAGTCCATTTGGCAACCAATTTCCAGAACATGCTCTTTGAGCGCCTGCCTGAAGACTTGCGTAAAGAGATGTATGCCTACCTAGATGCAAATTATGCCAATGAACGCAAGGAAGGGATGACGGATGAACAATTTTATTATAAGACGCGCAAGAATGTCATCGGTCCCTTCAAGGCACAGACATGGAATCTACCCGCCTCTTTCAAGGAAGAGATTGGCAATGCTTGGCAAGCCCAATTTACCAAACTGTTCCGCCTATTAGGGGTTAGTGATACTCGAAAATACGTTGAGCAGACGGTAAAAGCCCCTAAAATTCAGCCCAATATCAAGGATTATTTGGGTGAGTGGGTCACTGATGAAGATATTCGCGACTTGGCGGACTGAGCGATCGCTCGTTCAAATTCATATTGTTTGTAAGACGTCGAATGCGTTGATCTAGAGTGCGACAAGAACAACGAACAGCGAATCTAACTCATTTATCAAAACATCCCCCGTTCCCGAAAGAGCGGGGGGTGCTTGTTTTTCTGAATCACCTCTGATTCTGAGATCCGATGTGGTTGTGTAGAGTAGGGTTAGAAACAAAAATTTTGTATTGACGTATAGGGATTTAGAAAACTACGATAAAAGGAGTAGACGATGAAAAAAAGATCAAAGAAAATCCCATGGTTTCTTGTCCCGTTTTGGTTGCTATGGAAGTTTATTACGGCAATCGTTGCGTTTACGGGGCGCATCATTGCCATTGTCTTGGGCTTTGTGCTTATGATCGGTGGCGTTCTGATCAGCGCGACCATCATAGGGTTAATAGTCGGCTTGCCAATGATTTTGATTGGTGTCCTTCTTGTTTTACGAGGCATTTTTTAACCTGAGGTTTGCTCGTACTGGGCTAAGAACTCGTTAATCTTTTCGACTTTTTCCAAAGAGATTGGTTTTTGTTTGGCTTCTTTGCGGAGGAACTCTTTGAGCTTTTCTAGTTGAATGGAAGGAGCGGGGGGATTTTCCGCTGGATCGATGTCAAGAGTGATTTTTGGATTCATAAAGACCAAAGCTGCACGCACGTTGAGGGGGATCTCTTCGTCAAATATAGGCTTTAGGAATTTTTGAATTTTTTCGATTTCATAGGGTAATTCGAGATCTGGTCGGCCAAGGCTTTCTTTCCCAAAAAAGCGTAAAAAGGCGCTGCCGGCGTGTTGCCAACGGCCCTTTTTGAAAGTGATGCGGCCGGTCAGGTGATAAGGGTAAAGAATCCAAACGCCGGCTGGGCCGTTTAAGAGGTGATAGGTAGGGGTGTAATAGTGGCACAGCGTATATTTTTGGTCTAACCCTTTGAGCGCTTGGTTTATCAACTCGTCCGTACTAGGATTTCTCCCCCAACGATTGGTAAAAAACATCCCAATTTGAGCGAAAAGAAAGCCGAAAAGTAATGCCAGCAGAGAATAGGTTACTTGGTTTGGAAAACGGAGCGAGATGACCAACCCTCCAATCAGGATTATCATCCCTGTGATCGTGGAAATGATGGCGATACGACGATTTCTCTTTTTCTTTTTCTCGTTGGTAATTATTTTCATCCTGTTTTCCTCTTCTGAGTGGTATTAATCCTCGGTGAACGTGCTCGGCAAAGCTGATAGACGCTCACTAATGGCAAGTTGAAGTTCCCTGAGTAACCCCGATTCTACGGCTTGGCGTGCAACTCGGATGGCATTGAGTAAAGCCATCTCATCTGATCTCCCATGTCCGATGAAGACCAAACCATTTACGCCTAGCAAGGGAGCAGCGCCGACTTCACCAGGATCCATGATTTTTTTAATTGCGGCAAAAGCCGGTTTAGCCAATAAAGCACCGACTTTTGTGCGGGTAGATTTCATCATTTCAGATCGGATTAGGTCAGTCAAGAATTTTGCGACTGCTTCGCTTGACTTTAATAAGATGTTGCCCGTAAACCCATCCGTCACAACTACATCGGCGTCGCCATTGAAAAGTTCTTTTGGCTCTACATTGCCGATGAAGTTGGGAATTAACTCCTTAAGTAAAGGATAGGTCTCCTTGATAAGCTGATTTCCTTTACCGGCTTCTTCTCCATTGGACAGAAGGGCGACTTTTGGGGGGGATTTACCAAGGACTTTTTCTGCGTAAATTGATCCCATGAGAGCGAACTGGATAAGATATTCCGCTTTGCAATCGGCGTTTGCACCGATATCCAATACGATGCAGTGTCCATTTCGAACGGGAAACTGGGCAGTGAGGGCTGGCCTGCGTACACCCCGAATGCGGCGCAATTGAAATAAAGCCGTAGCCATGGCGCCACCAGTATTGCCGGCGGTAATAAAGACATCGGCCTCCCCGCTTCGGAGCAGTTCCATACCCACTGCCATGGAAGTGTCGGACTTTCGTCTCGCATTCTCGGCTGGTTTATCGGTCATCTCTAAGACTTGGGAGGCATGGACGAGGTGTAGTTTGGGGGAATGGGGTACGGAATCAAATTTTGCTTCTAAGAGATCCTTGGGCCCGACTAAAAGAATGTCATCATCATAAACTTGTGTAGCCTTTATGGCCGCTTGAATTTCAGGGTCTGGATGGCGGTCGCTTCCCATTGCGTCAAGCACAATGCGCATAGTTTACTCCTATAAGACAGAAAATGTTGACTATTGATAGGTTAGGAGGCGGACTTAGAGAGGTAGAAAATTGTGTCATGAAGATAAAGTTCCTGTTATCCTATCCTAGATTGGGAAAGATTTCTTGACAGCAGGTAAGAGAGGATTATAATACAAAATAAATGCGCTGGTGCTGGAATTGGCAGACAGGCATGGTTGAGGGCCATGTGCCGCAAGGCGTGTGGGTTCAACTCCCACCCAGCGCACTCCAAAAGCCGCAGAGAGCGGCTTTTTTCGTAATTCCTTTCCCTTTTTACTTGTCTCTATCACATGATTGGGGGATAATGGATGAAAATTCCTGTATGGAAAGCGTTGTAAAATGGAGATGGGGGAAGATTTATTTGAGGTGAGCCTATGACCACGCCGACCATTCTGGTAGTGGATGATGACCGCAGTATTGTGAAATTATGTCAGCGGTTGCTGGAGAGGGCTTCCTTCCAGGTTCTGGCGTCAACCGATCCTTTCGAAGCGCTCAAAATTTTGGAAGTCCACCGGGTGGATTTGCTGCTGACGGATATCCGTATGCCGGTAATGGATGGTTTTGAACTCATCGAGCGGGGTAAAGCCCTGCAACCCGATTTAGCCGTCCTGGTGATGACAGGATTTGGCACTGTCGATACTGCCATTCAGGCGCTTTATCGTGGCGTGGATGGGCTAATCCTCAAACCGTTCGAAAATACCGCTGGATTGGTGGAGGCGGTTCAACGGGTGCTCACCTACGCCCGGCAGAAACAGGAAGCGGCGCGTGCTCAAGTTCTCAAACCCCTGTTTGATATTACCGAGACATTACTTGCTGAAACGTCTTTACAGACCCTGGAAAAGTTGATCCAGAATGCCATCATTGGAATTTTCCAATGTGAGTATGTGGGTGTGATTCAACGTGAAGGGCAGGGGAAAGGCGGAAACCTGATTGTTGGTCACATGCTCCCCCGTCAACTGGACAAGGATGTATGGGAGAAACTGTTCCGCATCCTGATTGAGCATGATAGCACCTCCATTTTGATCCACCAAACGGGTCCCGGCAACGCAGAGTTACAGAAAATCTTGCGTTTGGCAGGGTGGACTTCTCTCATGGTTACCTTCATCAACCGTGGAGGGCGTGAGTTTATCTTTCTGGCGGGGCGCTCAAGCCCGGCACAGCCCTACACCTCAGCCGATCTGGATCTCTTCACCATGCTGGCACGCCAGGCGGCAGTTGCGCTGGAAAACGCCCGCCTGTACACGGATTTGAAAGACTACATCCGCCGGGTGGAGGAATCCCAGCAGGCGCTGGTTCAGGCAGAAAAGATGGCGGCAGTGGGGCGTTTGGTGGCTTCGCTGGCGCACGAAATCAATAATCCATTGCAATCTTTACAAAACTGCCTGCACCTGGCTTTGCGGGCGGATCTGGACCCAGAACAGCGCAGTCACTATCTCAATTTGACCGAAACCGAATTAAATCGTCTGATTCAAACCGTTCGCCGGATGCTGGAGTTTTACCGTCCCAGTTCGCACGAACGTACGCCCATTCAACTGGCAAAGGCGGTTCAACATGTTGTTGATCTCATGCGTTCAGAAATTCGCTCCCGCGGTGTGGAAGTATCGCTAAATATCCCGGAGGATGCAGAAATTTCCGGGCTGGAGGATCAGATTCAACAGGTCTTCTTCAATCTGATTTTGAATGCTCTGGATGC
>OGCI01002332.1_pt1 | contig 12944 bp, 12 predicted proteins | sample 1570021 | NCBI WGS metagenome assembly OGCI01 (sample SAMN06264664, study PRJEB24512) | hot springs metagenome | isolation source: Hot spring water | place: South Africa: Tshipise | collected 2015-06-21
GCAATGACACGTTCGGTGAGGGGGATTGCTTCGTCGCTTCGCTCCTCGCAATGACACGTTCGGTGAGGGGGATTGCTACGGCGCTTGCGCTCCTCGCAATGACACGGGGGGGTAAGGGGGATTGCTTCGTCGCTTCGCTCCTCGCAATGACACCGGGGGGTGCTGTCGCCTGCATCAAGGGCTAAGGGTGTTTCAAAAATCCTCGCGTGTGCCGATGTCGTCCGCAGAAACGCTGTCGCTAGCCTGTGCAAACCCCCTTCCTGCCTTTCTTCACGCTGGGAGAGGTTCCGAGCTCACCTTCCCGCGCCGGAAAGGGGGGGTGGGGGATAGGTTTGGTCTCGTTACAACACCCTTTCAACGGCTTGATTCGGAAAGCCGTTTATGGTAAACTGGCTGTGCGTCACATGACGGAATCACACACCGCTTCGGACTCGTGCGCTGGTGTCCCGCCCGGGATGGCGCACGGGGCAGATGGAGCGGGAGGCATAACCTGAAGACAAAGGAGGCACGACAGCTTTGGCAACGGTCACCATGAAAGAGCTCCTGGAAGCAGGAGTGCATTTCGGTCATCACACCCGCCGCTGGAACCCCAAAATGAAGCGCTACATCTACGGCGCTCGCAACGGTATCTATATCATTGACCTGCATCAGACCCTGCAGCTGTTCGATCAGGCGCAGGCGTTCGTGCAGGAAGTGGTGCAGAACGGCGGGCACATCCTGTTGGTGGGCACGAAGAAGCAGGCTCAGGAAGCGGTGCGCGAAGCCGCAGAACGCAGTCGGCAGTTCTACGTGAACAAGCGCTGGCTGGGCGGGATGCTGACCAACTGGAAGACCATTCAGGAGCGCATCAAGCGCCTGAGTGAGCTGGACAAGATGGAAACGGATGGCACGCTGGATCGCCTGCCCAAGAAAGAAGCGGCAAAGCTGCGCGAAGAGAAGGAGAAGCTGAACGCCGTGCTGGCGGGCATCAAGGAGATGCCGGGGTTGCCACATGCGGTGTTCATTGTGGACCTGAAGAAGGAACATATCGCCGTGCAGGAGGCTCACCGGCTGGAGATTCCGATCATCGCCATCGTGGACACCAACTGTGACCCGGACGATGTGGATTACGTGGTCCCCGGCAACGACGACGCCATCCGCGCCATCAAACTGCTCTGCAACCGTATTGCCGACGCCATCATCGAGGTGAAGCAGGTCGAGTGGCAGGGCGCCGCGGTGGTGGAAGAGGAAGTGCCCGAAGAGGGCGAGGAGAAGCCCGAATTGGGCGAGGAGGAACCCACCGAAGAGGCGGTAGCCGTTGCGTCGGTTGGCGAGGAGGAAGACACGGACTATCTGGTGCGTCCGGGTGTCGAGGACGAATACTCCAGAATGTACGAGGAATACAGTCATATCGAAGAGGAAGAGGTCGAGCGTCAGCGCTCACGACGAGCACAGGAGGATTAGGTACCGGTGGAAATCACAGCACAGATGGTCAAAGAGTTGCGCGATCAGACCGGCGCTGGCATGATGGAATGTAAACAGGCGCTGATTGAAGCGCAGGGAGATATGGAGCGTGCGCGGCTCATTCTGCGCGAGAAGGGTGCCGCCGCAGCCGTCAAACGCGAAGCGAAACAGGCTTCCGAGGGCGTGGTGGTCTCCGCGGTCAGCGCAGATCACCGTCGCGCGGCACTGCTGGAGCTGAACGCCGAAACCGACTTTGTTGCCCGAAACGAGGAGTTTCAGACGCTGGCGAAGGAGCTGGTTCAACAGCTGGTGGATACCGGCTTCGAGGGCACTCTGGAAGAGTTTCTGGAGCAGCCCAGCCAGGTGGCTTCTGACCGCACCGTGCGCCAGCGTGTGGAAGACCTGGTGGCGCGCATCCGCGAGAAGATTGTGGTGGGGCGCATTGCGACCTTCAGCACCGACGACACCGGCTCTGTGGATACCTATATCCACCTCGGCGGCAAGATCGGGGTGATGGTGGAGGTAACGGCAGGCTCACCAGCGGGAGCACAGCACCCGGAAACGCTGAAGCTGGTGAAGGAACTGGGCATGCAGATTGCGTTCGGCAACCCGGGCTACCTCAGGCGCGATGAGGTGCCCCAGCACCTGATCGATGAGGAAAAGGAGGTTCAGCGTCAACGCGCCATCAACGAAGGCAAACCTGCGCAGGCGCTGGACAAGATTGTGGAAGGACGGCTCAGCAAGTTCTTCGAGCAGGTCTGCCTTCTGGAGCAGGGCTACATCCGCGACGAGAAGAAAGCGGTGAAGCAGGTGATCGAAGAGTTCTCGAAGGCGGTCGGCGAGCCTCTAAGCGTCAAGCGCTTTGTGCGCTTCCGCGTGGGGGAAGGTAGCGGATCGTAACCATGAGCGACGGCACGCCCTCCGAACCCCGATGGCGACGAGTGCTTCTCAAACTCTCCGGCGAGGCGTTCGCCGGAGAGCGCGGAAGCGGTCTGGATTACACGGTCATCGGCTCGCTTGCCCGGCAGATTGTGGACGCACACCGCCTCGGGGTGGAGATTGCCGTCGTCATTGGCGGAGGCAACATCATCCGCGGACAGCAAGCGGCGCAAGCAGGCATCGACCGCGCCACTGCTGACTATATGGGCATGTTAGCGACCGTCATCAATGCGCTCGCCCTGCAGGACGCTATCGAGCAGCTGGGTGTTCCCACACGGGCACAGACCGCCATCCAGATGTTTCAGGTCGCCGAGCCGTTCATCCGTCGCCGTGCCATCCGCCATCTCGAGAAAGGTCGCGTGGTTATCCTCGCCGCGGGCACAGGCAACCCCTACTTTACCACCGATACCGCCGCAGCCCTGCGCGCGCTGGAGATCCGCGCTCAGGCGTTCCTCAAAGCCACCAACGTGGATGGCGTGTACGATTCCGACCCCAGACGTGACCCCAACGCGAAGCGATTCTCGTATATTACTTACAGGGAAGCGATTGCACGCCAGCTGCGCGTGATGGACCTCACCGCGCTGACGCTGTGCATGGAGAACCGCTTGCCTATCGTGGTGTTCAATATTGCCCGACCGGGCAATGTGGTGCGGGCAGTGCTTGGCGAAGACATTGGCACTCTGGTAGGAGGAGAGGAAAATGACCGATGACCTGTTGAAAGAAGCGGAACACAAGATGGAGAAGACCGTGCAAAAGGCGGCGCATGAGTTCGCCACCCTGCGCACGGGACGCGCCAATCCCGCTATCCTGGAGCACGTGATGGTGGACTACTACGGCACCCCAACACCCATCAACCACATCGCCAGCATCACCGTGCCCGAGCCGCGGCTACTGCTCATTCAGCCCTACGATAAGCAGAGCCTGTCGTGGATCGAGAAGGCGATTCTCAAATCCGACCTGCATCTCGTGCCCAACAACGACGGGCAGGTGATACGCATTCGCATCCCCGAGCTGACGGAGGAGAGGCGCAAGGAACTGACCAAGCTTCTGCACAAAAAGGCAGAGGAAGAGCGTGTGGCGATCCGCAACGTGCGCCGTGAAGTCAACGAACATCTGAAAGCGGCGGAGAAAAAAGGCGAAGTTTCCGAGGACGAGGTGAAACGCGCAGAACAGCAGGTGCAAAAGCTCACCGACAAGTACATCGCCGAGATCGACCGCCTGCAGAAGGCAAAAGAGGAAGAACTGATGGAGGTGTAGCGGAGCGAGGCTCCGGTGGTATGTATGGAAACCCTCTCCTCACAAACGCAAAGGGCTGAAACCGCGCCAGCGGTGGTCAAGGCGCAAGAGGCAGGCGTGGACTTCTCGCGCCTGCCTGAACATATTGCCATTATCATGGATGGCAACGGAAGGTGGGCGATACAGCGTGGACTGCCCCGACTGGTTGGGCACCGCCAGGGCTATCGCACGGTGCGTCGTGTGGTCAAAGACTGCGCCGACCTGGGCGTGAAGATGGTAACGCTGTACACCTTCAGCACCGAGAACTGGCGGCGTCCACCCGATGAGACCAGCGGACTGATGGCGCTCATCGAGGAGGCAGCACGGCAGGAACTGCGGCAGATGTACATCAACGGCATTCAGGTGCGCGTCATCGGTCGGATGCATGAACTGCCCGCGAGCCTGCAGGAGGAGCTGCGTCGCGGTATGGAGATAACGGCGCAAAATAACCGGCTGGTGCTGAACCTCGCCATCAACTACGGTGGGCGGGCAGAAATCGTGGATGCCATGCGAACCATCGCCGAGCGGGTGAAACGTGGTGAACTGCAGCCGGAGGAGATCGACGAGTCCACTGTGCGCACCCATCTGTATGCCCCGGACATGCCCGACCCCGACCTGCTCATCCGCACCGCTGGCGAGATGCGCGTCAGCAACTTTCTGGTCTGGCAGACCGCTTACTCGGAGCTGTGGGTCACGCCCACCCTCTGGCCCGACTTCCGCACCGAACACCTGGTCGAAGCCATCCTGAACTACCAGCGACGCGTGCGCAAGTTCGGCGGCATTCTGGACGAGGAATGAAACGTATCGCGGTTCTGGGAAGCACCGGCTCCATCGGTACGCAGTGTCTGGATGTGGCGGTACGCCTGCCTGAACGTATTCGGGTGGCGGCACTGGCTGCCCACCGTGATCACATCAAACTGCACGAACAGGCTCAACGCTTTGGCGTGACACAGGTTGCGCTGGTGGATGAGGCGGCGGCGTCCGCCCTGCGCGAGCGCGAACCCACCTGGCAGGTATTCCCCGGCGATGAAGGACTGCAGACCATTGCCACCCTGCCGGAGGTGGACCTCGTGGTGGTGGGCGTTGCCGGGGTATGTGGGCTGGCTGCGACTGTGGCGGCACTGCGAGCGGGCAAGAGCATTGCGCTTGCGAGCAAAGAGGTGCTGGTAGCAGCGGGGGAGAGCGTCATGGCGCTGGCACACGAGCGCAACCTGCCCATCGTGCCGATCGATAGCGAGCACTCTGCCGTGTTTCAGTGTTTGCAGGGCGAGGAACCCGCGGCTGTGTCACGCATCTTGCTTACCGCTTCCGGCGGCGCTCTGCGCGACGTGCCTCTGGATGACCTGCCTTATGTCACCGCCGAGCGGGCCCTGCAGCATCCTACCTGGCGGATGGGCGCCAAAATCACCATCGACAGCGCCACCCTGATGAACAAGGGGCTGGAGATTATCGAGGCGCACTGGCTCTTTGGCGCGCCTGCGGAACGGGTGCAGGTGGTTCTGCATCCGCAAAGTATCGTGCACGCGCTGGTGGAGATGCGTGACGGCTCGGTGCTGGCGCAGCTGGGTCTGCCCGACATGCGCCTGCCCATCCAGTACGCCCTGCTCTATCCCGAGCGGGTGGACACGGCTCTGCCGCGTCTTGATCTGACGCGCGTGGGCGCACTCACCTTTTCTGACCCCGACCCTCAGCGCTACCCGGCTTTGCAGGTGGCGCGCGATGCACTTGCGGCAGGAGGTACCATGCCTGCCGCCATGAACGCCGCGAACGAGGTGGCGGTTGCCCGCTTCCTGAAAGGCGATATCGCCTTCACCGACATCATGCGGTGCGTGCGCGAGGTGATGGAGAAGCATCAGCCCCAGCCCGCCTCACTGGACGCCGTTCAGGAGGTGGACACCTGGGCGCGGGAACAAGCGAGCTGGTGGAAGTGTCCATAATCTGGTGTTTTTCGTAGCGCATCGGAAACACCAGACAGGTATAATTATCGTAAAGGATAGCGAAGGGCGACTCTGTTTGCGAGTTCCTGCCGATATTCGAGGAGGTTCCACCATTGGAGTTTCAGGCACTTCAGACTGTCTTCTACTTTTTGTTAACGATTGGCGTACTGGTCGTTGCACACGAATTCGGGCATTATATCGTGGCGAAATGGTGCGGGATGCGCGTAGAGGAGTTCGCCGTTGGATTCGGTCCGAAATGGCTGGTTCTGGCGAAGAAGGGCGAGACCGAGTATACTGTTCGTCCTGTTCCCTTGGGTGGGTTCGTGCGCATCGCCGGGATGGAATCGCACGGCGAGGAGAACCCTGAACCCGGCACCTTCTTCTCCAAGCCTATCTGGCAGAGGAACGCCGTGGTGCTGGCAGGCCCCATCATGAGCCTTCTGCTCGGTTACGTCATCTTCTCTGCAATGGGCATGACGGTTGGGCTGGAAATCGGCAAACCGATCAATCGGGTGGCGCAGGTTATCCCCGGCTCGGAAGCGGAGAAGATGGGTTTGAAAATGGGCGACGTGATTGTGGAAATCAACAACGAGCCCATACGCGACGGCGAGCACATGATGAAGGTCATTCACAACAGCCCTGGCAAGCCTCTGTTTGTGCGGGTGAAGCGCGATGATGAATATGTGCTGCTGCGCGGCGTGCCCAAAGAGTACGAAGTGGAAGAAGTCAAAGACGGCGAGAAGGTCGTCAAGAAGCAGGGGCGTCTCGGATTCTATCCGAGCTTTGAGCGGGAACGGTTGTCGCCGTGGGAGTCGCTGGTGGCTGGCACACGCATCACCCGCAACCTGATTATGGCGATCCCTGAGCATCTGTTCACGCACAAGGTGAAGGATAGCGTGGGCGGTCCGGTGGCAATCGTGCAGATGACTCATGTGGCGGCGAAGGAGGGGTTGCATCGGGTGCTCAGCTTCATGGCAGCGCTCAGCATCAGTCTCGGTATCCTGAATCTCCTGCCCATCCCGATACTGGACGGTGGTCACCTTGTGCTGTACTTTATCGAGTGGCTGCGCGGCGGTCGTCGGCTGACGGCGCGCCAGCAGTGGGCAGTGCAGATGGTGGGTCTGGCTATCCTGTTGTCGATTCTGGTGCTGGTGACCGCGAATGATATCACCCGGCTGATTGCAGGGAAGATGCCGCAGTAGGGATAGACAGTATCGTATGAGCGTGACCATTCGGAAGGCGCGCACGTCGGATGTTCCGGCGATGCAGCGCCTTGTTAACTTTTTCGCCGACCGCGGGGATATGCTCCATCGCTCGCTGGCGCAGTTCTACGAGAACCTGCGCGACTTCTTCGTGGTGGAGGAACACGGCGAGGTGGTGGGGTGTGCGGCTCTGCACGTGGTGTGGCGTGACCTGGCAGAGATCAAGAGCCTTGCGGTGTCAGAAGAGGCGCAGGGCAAAGGCTACGGTAAACTGCTGGTGCTGGAGTGCCTGCGAGAGGCGCCCTGCCTCGGTGTGGAGCGCGTGTTTGCGCTCACCTACAAGCCTGCCTTCTTCGAGAATCTGGGATTCCGCGTGTGCGATCGCGCCGAACTGCCCCGCAAAGTGTGGACGGAATGCGTGCACTGCCCGAAGTTTTACGACTGCCAGGAAGTGGCGGTTATCATTTCGGTGAAGGAGGGGAGTGGGAACAACCCACTCCACCCCGTTTAGTTCTTCATGCACTGGCTTTGGAAGGGGCTAACGCCCGGGCAAAGTGCGCCAGCAGAGGCGGCGCCATGAAGGTGGTCAGGAAGATGACCGCCAGCAGAGCCGCGTAGTGGGCGTCGTTGAGCACGCCGTTTTGTTTTCCGACCGTGGCAAAAATCAGCCCTACCTCCCCGCGCGGCACCATACCGGCGCCGATCAGCGCACGCTTGATACCACTGCCCCACGCGCCCCAGCCGGCGAGGAACTTACCCAGAAACGCCACCAGCGTACCCAGCAATGCCAGCTCGAGTGTGGAACGGTTGGCAGGGTCAAACGGATTGAACAGGCGTACGTTCACTGCCACCCCCACGCTGACGAAGAAGATGGGAGCGAAGAAGTCGGCAATCGGTTTCAGCTCGTGCTCGATCTGCTTGGTGCGTCCGATGGACGACAGGACCAACCCCGCCGCGAACGACCCCACAATCGCCGCCGAGCCGACCTTCTTTGCTGCCAGCGCGAAGACGAAAGCCATTACCAGCGCGGCGGTCACCAGCGCTCCCCGCACCGTCATGCGGTCAACGACCCGCAGGATGGAGGGCGCAAGGATCTTGCCCACGATAAGCGCTACCGCCACAAACGCCAGAGCCACCACTGTCGTCTGTACGGCGAACAGCGGGGTGACGCTCCCGCGGGTGACGACAGCGGAGACCACCGCCAGAATTACCAACCCCAACACGTCATCCAGCACTGCCGCCCCGAGTACAATTCGTCCCTCGGTACTGTTGAGCACCCCCAAGTCGGCAAGCACACGTGCGGTGATGCCAATGCTGGTAGCGCAAAACGCCGCTCCGAACAGAATCGCGGTAGGTCCCGTGATGCCCAGTGTAACGCACGTCAGGTACCCTCCCACAAAGGGTAGCGCGATGCCTATAAACGCCACTACCAGTGACTTCACGCCCACACGCAGCAGCGCACCTAGGTCGGTCTCCAGCCCGATCTCAAAGAGCAGGAGCATCACGCCCACTTCCGCGAGCAGATGCAGTGTCTCGTTGTCCTGCACCCAGCCCAGCACACTGGACCCCAATATCACGCCCGCCAGAAGCTCCCCCAGTACCGGCGGTTGTTTCACCCGCTCCGCCAGCTGAGCCATCACTCGGGCGAAAAACAGCACCAGGATCAGCATCAGCAAAAACTGGTCAAGTGCCATTGATCCCTCCTACTCGAAGTGTCCTGCTAATTATACTCGAAATCCGTCCTCCTCGCCCCGCTCACGCCCTGAAGCAGGAGGGCAACCAGCTCGGGTGGAATACGACTGCAGGCACAAACGGTACTGCACGGAGGAGCTGTTCCCGATGGTGAAACGTTCATTCTGGCTGATGTTGTGGGTGTTGTGCGCTACCCTGCCTGCACTGGCAGGGGAACCCTTCCGCTTCCTGCACATCACCGATACCCACATTGGCATCACCGCCCACCATTCGGAAACGCGCGAGTACGTGCAGACCTTCAATGCCCTCTCTCCATCCCCCGCCTTCATTGTCAATACGGGCGATTGTACGGAACTGGGTTCCACCGAGGAATACAGGCGCTACCGCGAAATCATGGGAGACCTGCGTATGCCTCTCATCAACGTACCGGGCAACCACGACGTACGCTGGAGCGCCATTGGGAAGGAGGGCTTTGCGAAGTGGCTCGGTCCGCTGCGGATGCACTGGGAGCGAGAGGGATGCCACTTCTTCGCTCTGGACAGCACCGCCCTGTTGGAGCACCACGGGCACTTTGAAGAGGCGGACCTGCGCTGGCTGGAGAGCCGCCTGCGTCGATTGCCAAGGGGGGCGCCGGTGTTTCTGTTTTTCCATCACTGGGTTGCCAGCGGCACGCAGATGGTGGATAACGAGCAACGCCTGCTGGACATCATCGACCGCTACAACGTCAAAGCGGTGTTTGTCGGACATGGGCACAAAGACACCGTGTGGTGGCGCAACGGCGTGATGTTCCTGATGGCGCGTGGACTGTATCAGGGCAGCTATCATCAGGTGGATGTGGACGATAACTCGATCCGCATCTGGCGCGTGGTGAAGGGAGAGGCACAGCCCACCCTGCTGGCGGACCTGCCGCGTGCTCCTCAACCGGCGCCACAACTGCGGATACGTCGCCTCAAAGTTCAGGGCGACAACCTGCTCGCCGTGGTACAGTGGCGTTCGCCCGACAGCAGTCTGCCGGAACGCTGGGAGGTGCGAGTGGGCGGCGGCGCGTGGCAGCCTGTTGAAGCGAAGACCGAACGCACCGACTTTCATCTGCAGACCTCGCTGCAAGACCCCATACCCGGCGAACATCGGGTGGTGATTCGGGCGCTGGTCAAGGACAGAGGTTACGAAGCCTCCGCCGTGGTAACCATTCAGGGCGCCGTGCGCCCGGTGTGGACGTTTCGTACGGGCGGTTCGGTGAAAGCCCAACCTGTGGTATACGGGGATACCGTGTATGTCAGCAGCTTCGACGGCAACCTGTACGCTCTCAATGCGGCGACGGGAAGACTGCGCTGGAAAGCCCCCATCGGTGGCACGCTGGTTGCCGCGCCGGCGGTGACGGAGGATGTTGTGGTGGTGGGGAGTACATCGGGGGTACTGGTGTGCCTTCGCCGCGCCGATGGACGCCCGCTGTGGAGAGCACAATTGCCTCCGCCCATTTTCGCCTCTGCAGGGATGAACGGGGAGGTGGTGTGCACCGCTGGCGGCGACGGCAAGATAGTGGGGTTTTCCTTGCGCGATGGCAGGCGCTTGTGGGATTTTCAGACGGGCATGTTCGTGCAGTCGCGCATCGTGGCAGTGCGAGACATGTTCATTGCTGGGTGCTGGGATAATCACGTGTATGCTCTGGACGCACGAAGCGGCACCCTTCGGTGGAAGCAAAGGTTCGGTCGGTCATTCTACTACGCACCAGCCATCGCATCACCGGCAACGGACGGCGTACGGGTGGTGGTGCCATCCAACGATGGCGTTCTGCACGCCATGCGTGTCGGCACCGGCGAAGTGACCTGGGAGACCGCTTCCGCGCAGGGAAACAGCTTTGGGTATCCGTCCCCTTTGATCAGCGATGGTGTGGTATTTTGCGCCGCGCTGGGCGGGCGGGGGCTGGTGTATGCCATTGACCTGCGCACCGGACAGCCGGTCTGGGTCGCCGAGACAGGACGAGCGATTTACGACACCGGATGTGCGCTGGCTGGGGGCTATCTGTTTACCGGTTCTGTAGAGGGTGTGGTATACTGGATACAGGAGACGAGCGGCAGAATTGTTCACCGCTATCGGCTGGGAGAGGGGCATCTGTTTTGCATTCCGGATACCGACGGGAAAAGGTTTTTCATTGGCTCTCTGAACGGAATGGTGTATGCCTTTCGGGTTGAGGGAGCTTCTTGAGCGTCACTCAGAGTGTAGTGAGGGATGAGGGATGGAAAGCTACCGGATTTTGATTGCAGAGGACGAACCGCTGACGCGCATGATGCTGCGAGCGCGTCTCGAGAAGATCGGGCATCAGGTGGTAGCGGAAGCGGAGAACGGTGCGCAGGCGGTTCAGGCGGCGAGGGTACATGAACCCGATCTGATTATCATGGACATCCGTATGCCGGAGATGGACGGCATCGAGGCGGCACGTTCCATCATACAGGAGCGTCCCTGCGCCATCGTGTTTCTCACCGCCTACAGCGAGCAGGAGCTCGTGGAAGCGGCAAGCGAGGCAGGGGCGTTCGGATATCTGGTGAAGCCGTTCCGCAAGGAAGACCTCGGACCCGCCATTGAGATCGCGATGCTGCGCTTCCGCGAACTGCAGGCACGCAACCGCGAAGTGGAGGAGCTGAAGGAGGCACTGGAGACGCGCAAACTGATCGAGCGGGCGAAGGGTATCCTGATGCAGCGCCTGGGGCTGACCGAGGAAGAGGCGTTCAAGCGCATTCACTTCCAGGCACGCAACCAGAATAAGAAGATGCGTGAGATCGCCGAGAGTATCATCACCGCAGCGGATCTTATCTGACCTCCCACTAATATGCTGACAGCGGTTCCTCTTACCTCCATTTCAAACGAAGCGAAGTATGGAGGTGCTGCTGACACGTACTTCGCTTCGCTCTGATAACGTTTCCCCGCGTTGTCGGTCAGGCTCGTCCCTGACGCAGCATCTGCCGCAGTTCGGCGACATTCCCTGCGTGCGCCAGCGCCTCTTCCGGGGTAATCAGCTGCGCTGTGCAGAGGCGCTCCAGCGCCTGGTTCAGTGTGTTCATCCCGTAGTGTTCGCCCTCGCGCATCGCGCCGTACAGGTCGTCGGTCTTGCCTTCTTCTATGATCTTGCGTACCGTGGGCGAACCCACCAGTATTTCGACCGCGGGTAGCCGTCCACGTCCATCCGCGCGAAGCACCAGACGCTGTGCCACGGCGCAGACCAGCGTGTTTGCCAGTTGCACTCGAAGGGGCACGCGCTCCTCCGGCGGGAAGCTGTTCAGGATACGGGTGATGGTCGAGGGCGCCGACATCGTGTGCAGGGTGGCGATCACCAGGTGTCCCAGTTCCGCTGCGGTCAACGCCACGCGCATGGTGTCCACATCTCTCATCTCCCCGATGGCGATGACGTCGGGGTTCTGCCGGAGCACACTGCGCAGGGCGGTGGCGAAGGAAGTGGTGTCGCTACCCACTTCCCGCTGCAGGATGACGCTGCGCTTATCCTCGAAGACGTATTCGATGGGCTCCTCGATGGTTACGATGTTGGCGGTGCGCGTGCGGTTGATCTCTTCGATCATCGCTGCCATTGTGGTGGATTTGCCGCTGCCGGTCGGTCCGGTGATGAGAATCAGCCCCTGCTGTTGTGACACGAAGTCCTTGAGCACCGCCGGCAGGTTCGCCTCCTCAATGGTGGGAGGCTGAAGCGGGATGATGCGCAGTGCGGCGCTGATACTGCCTCTCTGCAAAAACAGGTTACAGCGCACCCGCGCGACCCCCCCGATGGTAAACACGGTGTCGATCTCCGCGTGCGATTCCAGCTGCTGCATCTTCTCGTCTACATTCAGTGGTTCCACGCTCTCTCGCGGTTGCGCCGATGTCAGCAGAGCATCTCTGGCAGCACTGTAAAGAATGCTGTAAGCCAGTTCGTGACAATCTACCGGTGTCAGGGGAGAGAGGTCACTAACGACCACCTTTCCATCGATGCGTAAAACTGGAGGGCTGCCCGCTTTGAGGATGACATCGGAGGCGCGTCGTGCGATAGCGTATTCCAGCAAATCGTGAATGTTGTGCATGATTCCGTTGTGTCCTGCTTTAGCCGTTGATACGAAGAAGGCGCCAAACGCCTCCCCTCTCCATTATATCACAAGCGCCTGCTGACCATCGGGAGTCTGTCCCCGAGCGTGAGGGTGTCCAGTCACAGCTCTTCGGCTGTCTGCTGGGAACCTAACCCCCTGCCTCTTCCCTGCGAGGGAAGGGGCATCGGCGCCTCTCCCCGCGTCGGGGAGAGGTCGGGAGACGGGTTTGAAAGGGTTTGCGACAGGCTTTCTGCGTAGTTTATGATTTGCGAGGACTATTGAAACACCCACTCCGAGCGTTGACAGTACGTCGGCGGGACTGGTAACATGAGGTGGGGAGGGATCGAGTTGGCAGTCCGTTCCATTCCATATGTCTCAGAAGCCGA
>OGCI01002333.1_pt1 | contig 12944 bp, 16 predicted proteins | sample 1570021 | NCBI WGS metagenome assembly OGCI01 (sample SAMN06264664, study PRJEB24512) | hot springs metagenome | isolation source: Hot spring water | place: South Africa: Tshipise | collected 2015-06-21
CTGCTCAAGCGCCCGAGACCCGCGCCGAACTGATGCGCCTGTTGGAGGGCATCAGCCGAGCCTATCGCAACGAACCTGAAACCGTCGCTCAGCGTGCCGAGCAACTGCAGAAAGCTTGGATAGACCGCTGGGCACGCTCGGCAAACCCCTTGCCCTTGACCGACGAGAGCCTTGAGAGTCTAAACCAGTCCCTCTCCTCGCTTGCCTTCCAGCCGAATGAACGGTATTGGCTGAACTGGATGGAGTGGCTTGCGGTGCGCGCTCGGTCGGGCGACCCAATCGCTCAAGAACGGCTCGTCTCCGAGCTACAAGTGTTGCGCCAATCCGCCTTGTGGGATGCCAGCGAGGGCGGGTTCTATGCACTCAGCGAGGGTCTCACCCCCGAAGGTCAACCTCGGGGTGCCAAACGGCTGATTGAGCAGGCGCGGCTCCTGCGGCTCTATACGGAGGCTTCCCGATACGAGCCGGAACTGCTCCAAACTGCATACGACCTCGTGCGTTTTTTGAAGAACCATCTGTGGCAAGAGCGTCCGCCTGGCTTTCGCAACTCCACCTCGCCCCCCCGCGTACTGATGGCAATCGCTCGTGAGGCTCCCGCGCCGACCCGTGACAACACGCTTTCGGCAGATGCGAATGCCTACGCAATCGTGGCTCTGGTGGACTATATTCAAGTCGTTAGCCCCACGAGCGAGCAGAGCCTTTGGGCGCGCCGAGCTGTCCTGCGCACAATAGAGACCCTTCGGGCACTCCGCACCGTGCAGGGCGACTTGTATCACACCACGCGGCGACAAGTTTCGGGTTGGCTTCCAGACCTTGCTTTGGTCGCCTGCGCAAGTCTGCGCCTCCAACAAATCCAACCTTCTGAGCGCAACCGCCAGTTCGCCCTCAGCTTGCTACGGGTCATCCAAGAGCAGTATGCAGACCCCACGGGCGGGCTGTACGATGTAGCCTATGCGATGCGATGGGGCGGTTGGGTGCTTCAGCCTGTACGAGCCACCGCCGACGAAGCTCTGCCCAGTGATGATACGCTCGTGGTAATGGCGCTTTTGGAAGCAGGTCAAGTCCGTTCTGCTGAACGCCTGCTCCAAGTGGCGTTGGGCGATTATGACCCCAACCAACCCGAGCGCTTCCTGGGGCTGGGAATCGGCTTAGAGATTTATCGCGCCTATTTGGAGACACAACAGGGTGATGAATAAGGTACTTCTGGGACGAACGAATCGTATGGTCTATCCCCGTTGGGTGACGGGTTCACTGCGCGGGCAAGGCACTGCCGAAGAGCAAGCGGAAGCCATCCTGCAGGCTCTGCTCAACACGCCGATTGAGGTGCTGGACATCACCCCCGCGCTGGGGTTATGGGGCTACCTGTTGAGGAAATACGCGCCGCCCCTGCAAACTGCCATCATCTGCCCCTCGCATCTAATCAGCATGGCGGGTGATGCGCGCATCGCCAGCGTATTTCTCCAATCGCACATCGTTGAAACGCTCTGTGCCGTTGGACGCGACCATATTGATTACTACTTCCTCAGCTTTGACCAACCGATGGGCGAGGCACAGTTGAGCGGGGCTTTGGAGGCGTTGGAAATCGCCCGCCAGGAGGGGCAAATCCGTGCCACTGGGATTGCAGGCTACGGCGACCCGACGCGGGTGCTGGCACTGTGGCGCACCCACGACGCTTTTGAGGTGGCGCTCATCCCCAACGAACCGACTGCTTTGCAATCGCTCGTGCCCGAAGCACGCCACCGTCGCACGGGCGTTGTGCTACACTCAGAGCAACCTCTTGACCTGGCAGACCTTGAGCAACTCAGTCAACTACTCCAGGAGTCTGGCGCAGATGTCGTGTCGGCTCCTATCACTACGGTTTGAGTTGGCATAACGCAGAGACCCAGACGCCAGCAGGGTATACCTAAAGGCGTGGGGACAACCGCAGAGTTCACCGAGTGGATACGCGCCTACGCTCACGCTTTGGGGTTTGAGCTGGTTGGCTTTGCGCCTGCGGTGCGTCCGCCCCACGCTGAGTCGTTCCTGCTGTGGTTGGCGCGTGGGTATGCGGGCACGATGGACTACCTCCCACGCACCGCCCAAGTGCGGATTGCCCCTACCGCCCTGTTGGAGGGTGCCCAGAGCGCGGTCGTCGTGGGCTTGAACTACGCGCCCGAAACGCTGCCCGAAACCGACTACCGTATCGCCCGTTATGCGCTGGGCGACGATTATCACACCGTCATTCGCGCGAAGTTGGAGACCCTACTGAATGCCATCTGCGCCCTGAAGCCTGAGGTGCAGGGGCGTGTGTGCGTGGACTCTGCACCTGTTTTGGAGCGCGACCTGGCTTGGCTGGCGGGGCTGGGGTGGTACGGCAAGAACACTTGCCTCATCAACACCCACCGCGGTTCGTACTTCTTTCTGGGGGTGCTTCTGCTGACGATAGAACTGGCATACGACTCACCAGCAGAGGGTGGATGTGGCACTTGCCGAAAATGTTTGGACGCCTGTCCCACGGGCGCGCTGGTGGAGCCTTATCAGCTGGACGCTCGCCGATGTATCAGCTACCTCACGATTGAGAACCGAGACGCCATTCCGCAAGAGTGGCGTCGCCCGATAGGCGAGTGGCTGTTTGGATGCGACATTTGTCAAGAGGTGTGCCCGTTCAACCGCCCGCGTGAGCATCAACCGCTTCGTGCTGTCCCGACCCGCGAGGCGCGCTTTCGCCCTCGTCCCCTGCCGAGCCTGAGCGAACTGCTCACGATGGACGAGCCAGCATTTCAAGAGCGGTTTCAGGGCAGCGCGGTTCGGCGTGCCAAATGGCACGGTATCGTGCGTAGTGCGCTCGTGGTCGCGGGCAACTCAGGCAACCCGCGCTACCTGCCCCTGATAGAGCGCTATCGCCACCATCCGAACCCTATCTTACGAGAGCACGCCGAATGGGCGTATCGTCGGCTCACAGAATGCCTTCCTGAGGCAGAATCAGCACCTCGTCCACCGTCGCATCGGGCGGAAGGGTGAGGATGTGTAGAACGGTCTGCGCCACGCTTTCGGGGCGTATCATCTTGGAGCGGTCAATTGCGCTCTCCTCGCCCCAGATGGCGGTATCTACGGCGCCGGGTAGCACTGCCGACACACGAATCCCTTGCTTGCGCACTTCCTTCGCCAGAACGCGAGTCAACATCAGCCCTGCGGACTTGGCGCAGCTGTAGGCGCTCAAACCATTGAAGGCGCGCATTCCCGCCACCGAAAGGATGTTGACAATCTGTCCGCTCCCTTGTTCTAACATCGTGGGCAGGACGAGGCGGATGGTGTTATACATTCCCTTTAGGTTGCCCTCCAGCGTGTGCCACCACTCGTCGGGGTCGCTTTGGGCGATAGGCGCGTAGGAACGAATAAACCCTGCGTTGTTGACGAGGATGTCGATGCGGTCTGCTATGCCGAGCGTTTTTTGAACTGCCTCGCGCATTGCGCTCATATCGCTCACATCGGCAGAGAACCAGAAGGCAGTGCCCCCGTACTGACGAATGAGTTCAGCCGTCGCTTGGAGTTGCTCGGCAGTTCGGGCAATCAGCACGACCGTTGCGCCCTGCTGGGCGACCTGTTTGGCAATCTCAGCACCAATCCCGCGCCCGCCCCCAGTAATGAGAGCCACTTGGTCTTTCAATCTCTCCATTTGCGAAAAGTATACCTGAGAAGTTTTGAAGTTCTGGGTGGGGTAGGCGCACATGCTAAAGGTACACCAGTGAGGCTTGCCACCCCGCTTGTGAAATAAGGTACAATCTAACAGGGGATACCTATGGATAAGCGTGTTCAAGAGGTCGTGCTTCGGGATTCGGCGACACCCGCCATTCCGAATATGGAAGTCGGTGGGAATGTGCTGATTACCCGCCTGGATGAGATTGTGAACTGGGCACGACGCAACAGCATCTTCCCGCTCACCTTCGGCTTAGCCTGCTGTGCGATTGAAATGATGTCTACGGCAGGATCGCGTTTTGACATTGCACGGTTCGGGATGGAGGTGTTCCGCGCCTCGCCCCGCCAAGCCGACCTGATGATTGTCGCTGGGCGCGTGAGCAAGAAGATGGCGCCCGTGCTTCGCCAAATCTATGACCAGATGCCCTCGCCCAAGTGGGTGGTCTCGATGGGGGCTTGCGCCTCGTGTGGCGGGATTTTCAACAACTATGCGATTGTGCAGGGCGTGGACCAGATTGTGCCCGTTGATGTGTATGTGCCGGGATGCCCGCCCTCGCCCGACGCGCTCATCTACGCGCTCATCAAACTCCAGCAGAAAATTCGCACTCAACGGCTGGGGATGCTGTTGGAACTGAACCCGCGCCCACAGCCTGCGCTCGAATCGCCCTCTCCAACGCCCCAGCTCAGCGAGGGAAGTTCCTAAATGAACCGAAGCGAGGACTGGATGGCACAAGCGCAGCGCGATTTGGAGTCGGCGCAGTGGGCACTGCAAGGAGGCTTCTACGAGTGGTGCGCCTTTATCAGCCAGCAGGCTGCCGAAAAAGCGCTCAAGGCGGTCTACACCGAGCGTGGGGCAGAGGCGTGGGGACATTCGGTGCTGGGACTGCTCCGAGGCTTGGCTAAAGAGATTGACCCCGACCTCTACCCCGAACTGGAACGCTGTGCAAAGCAGTTAGACCTGCACTATGTGCCCGCACGCTACCCCAACGGCTGGAGCGTCGGTAGCCCTCAAGAACACTACACAAAGGAGACCGCAGAAGATGCATCGCTTTGTGCGCAAAGAATCGTACGACTCTGTGACGATTTACTGGCTCGATAGGGAAGGCGCGCGCCAGGCGTTCCGCGCTGCGGCAGAGCGGTTAGTGCAGGAACGCTCGGAAGTGCATTCGGTCTTCCTCTTCGGTTCGCTGGCGCGCAATCAAGCCACCCCGCGAAGCGACGCCGATCTGCTAATCCTCTTGCGCCACAGCGAACGCCCCTGCTGGGTCGACCGCTATTTGGACTATGTCGGCTACTTTGAAGAGGTGGGAATGCCGTTTGACCTCTTTTGCTACACCTTAGACGAAGTGCCGAAGGTGCCTTTAGCACGCTCCGCCTTGCGCCAAGCAACTTTGTTGGCAGGGCAACCGTATCAGATGGAGGAGGCTCAAAGATGAATATTATTCGGGATGTTCTCAAGCCGATTAGCAAGGGAATGAAAATCACGATGCGCCACTTTATGGAGCCGAAAGACACGGTTTCGTACCCTGAGGCGCACAAGGAGCAGTTCCCCCGAACGCGCTGGCGCCATGTGCTGTTGCGCTACGAGAACGGCTTGGAGCGTTGTATCGGCTGTTCGCTTTGTGCTGGGGCGTGCCCCGTGCGCTGTATCTTGGTCGTCGCCGCCGACAACACCGACGAAGTGCGCTATTCGCCCGGCGAACGCTACGCAGAGCGCTACGAAATCAATCTCCTGCGCTGTATCTATTGTGGCTACTGCCAAGACGCCTGCCCCACCGGAGCGATTGTCCTGCGCGAGGACTACGAGCTGGCGGACTACACCCGCGACTCGTTTATCGCCACGAAAGAGATGCTTCTGGAGCCTCTGCCCGTGCGCGATGAGGTCGCCCAAACAGCGAAGTAGGGAAGAGGCAAATTTGACAAGGGTAAATCCGTTGGGTTCAGGTTTCCAAAAAACTGCTCACCTTTGGGCGAAGCAGTGACACTGAACAGTGAACCTCAGGTCAGCACGAAAGCTCAACCTATCACCCTGAGCGCCAGCGAAGGGTCTGGGCTTGGGGTTCCGCTGAGATTCTTCGCTTCGCTCAGAATGACAAAAGGGGGCACTCAGAATGACAATCCCCACTCTGTCACCCTGAGCGTCAGCGAAGGGTCTGAACTTTGGGTGTCGTTGAGATTCTTCGCTTCGCTCAGAATGACAGAAAGGGGGTGTCAGAATAGTAGTAGGGATCGCAGGAACTAACGAAGGGGCGTCAAAGTAGGGGGGGCGTTGGCTCTGAACACAGGAATGACCCACGCCCATCAAGGCGTAGCACTTTTCGGGACAACCTCTATCTCAAACAGCCGACTCCACAACTTGCCCGTGACGAAGATGCGCTTCGTCTGCTTGTCGTAGGCAATCCCATTCAACACTTCGGCTTGCAGGCGGTCGCGCTCGGGCAGGAGATTGCGAAGTCCTTCCAAATCAATCCACCCCACCACTTCGCCCGTCTTGGGCGAAATGCGGGCAATCATGTCGGTCTGCCAGATGTTCGCCCAGACCTCGCCCTCAATATACTCCAGTTCGTTCAGGTTGCGCACGGGCACGCCATTCGCCTGCACCTTGACTTCGCGCAGGATTCCAAAAGTGCCAGGGTCGCGGTAGAAGAGCGTATCGGAGCCGTCGCTCATAATCAGGTGCTTACCGTCGTGGGTGAGCCCCCATCCTTCCCCGGGATAGCGGAACTCAGCGACATTGCGGAACGAGTCGCGGTCGTACACGAAGCAGATGCCGTTCTTCCAAGTGAGTTGGTAGATGCGGTCGTTGAAAATGGTAATCCCCTCGGCGAAGAGTTCTGGGCTGAGCCGTCGGATTTGAAGCACCCTGCCGGTGCGCAGTTCTACCTTGCGAAGCGACGACTTTCCCTCCAGCCCTGTGCTTTCGTAGAGCCACCCGTTGAAGTACTCCAGCCCCTGCGTGAACGCCTCGCGGTCGTGGGGGTAGGTGTTGACGACGCGGTATCCGTAGGTGGGGATGGTCTTCTCGGCGGGTTTGGGGGGAGGCTCTTGAGTGGTCTGCGTCTCGGAAAGCGGAGCCGATTGCGCAGGCGCCACGGAACTGTCGGGGGATTGACACCCCAACAGCCCGGCCAGTCCGATGACGCTCACCATTAGCCCGATATGCACTGCTCTCATGGGATTACTTTGTTGAGCGGGTATTCCACCAGCCCTTCAGCGCCGGCGCGTCGCAGGCGTGGGATGAGGTCGCGCACCGTGCGTTCCTCAATAATCGTCTCAACCGCGTACCAACCTTTATTGCTCAGCGGGGAGAGAGTGGGGTTGCGTAGGGCAGGGAGCGTGCTGAGAACTTCCTCTAAGTGGCTCTCGTGGACATTCATCTTCAGCCCGACCAGCGCCCCAGCATTCAGCGCGCCCTGTAGCATCAGCGCGATATTCTCCAGCTTCTCACGCTTGTGGGTGTCTGCCCAAGCCGAATGGTTGGCAATCAGGCGCGTGGTGGAGTGCAGAATGACCTCCAGAATGCGCAGATTGTGTGCGCGCAGGGAGCTACCCGTCTCGGTGTTGACCACTATCGCGTCCACCAAGTGAGGTACTTTGACCTCGCACGCCCCCCACGAGAACTCCACATGCGCTAAGACGCTGTGCTGTAGCAGATAGCGTTCGGTCAGGCGGACATACTCGGTTGCGATGCGCTTGCCTTGCAGGTCTTGAACCGATTGGATGGGCGAGGCGTTGTGAACCGCAATCACAACACGGATGGGGTTGCGGGTGTTCTTGGAGTACTGGAGTTCCAGCACTTGATGCACATCGGCACCGCAGTCTTGCACCCAGTCGTAGCCGGTGATGCCTGCATCCAGCACACCCTCATGCACATAAAGAGGGATTTCCTGAGGGCGCAAGAGTACCGCCTCTACTTCGGGGTCGTCCGAGACAGGTTCGTAGGAGCGTCCCGACGGAATGTGGAACTGCCAGCCCGCTTTGCGGAAAAGGTTGAAGGTGGCTTCTTGAAGACTACCTTTAGGCAAACCGAGTTTGATTTTGGTGCTCATCGCCCAAAAGTATACCCGTCTGCTGAAATCTGGGGCAAAAATGCCCCTACAGCGCAGGGCGTGCAGGGGTAGACTTGCATGAGGCGACTTATCGCTCCCTAATCCCACTCCTCGCAGTAGTTCGGGCGCGGGTAGCACTGGAGCAGAGTGCGGTTCGGATTGTTCGGGCTGGGACGGCTGGGCCAACCGAACAGGGCAGACCGCCCGTGATAGACTCCGCCCTGCAAATACCACACGGGCACAGTGCGTCCGTCCACGGTGCGTGGGCGTGCCGTGACTTGGAGGATGTCGCCCCGACGGGAGGCATCGGCGCGCAGGCGATTCGGATGACTTCGGACATGCGTGTCCACATAGACCGCCTGAATGCGCCCCGTCCACTGGCTCTCGGTGCCCGCCCATACGCGGTCAGGAACCAAAGCGTTTCGGGTATGGCGTGGGTCTACCAGCCCTATTGGCTCAAATCGGCGTGCGTCCTCACTGACCAACACCCCATCGTACCAAAAGCCTGTGCCAGTGGGGAAGGGCAGGCGCGCCAAGCTGACTGCCGGCACCTCTGGGTAGACCCAGTGGTTCACCAGCAAGCACCAGTTGGGCATTAGCGACACCTGTGCGGGTTCTCCCTCCGCAGGTGGCATCCCCACGGACGACTCCGTCGCCAGCCCACTGAGCTGGGTAGGATGCATATCGGCAGGGCACAGGAACACCGCCTTGCTCTTGGTGTAGGGCATCAGCAGTCCCCACACGGTTCTCAGGGTTCGGGCTTCACCAGAGCGCACGACATACGCGCCCAGTGGGAAACACTCGTCGTGGTCTTGGGCGTAAAGCAGGGTCGCTTTCGCCACCTGACGCAGGTTGGACGCACAGACTGCCTTGTACGACTGTTGGCGTGCGGTCGCAAAGGTCGGCATCAACATCGCCACCAGCACCGCAATGATTGCCACCACAATCAGTAGTTCAATTAGTGTAAAGCCATAGCGTTTCATCGGTGACCCCCTACAAAGCCCCCATCATCCCGAATACAAGTTAGAAAGCGACAGGCGTGCTTGTCTGGAGGGAACTGGGGCTTTCGAAGTCAATCAAAAACCACTCACTACCTGTGATTCTGACAGGCAGAGCGAAAAAGTGGAGGGCATCCCCAAACACCTACTCGCATTGCTCCACAGTTTGCGCCCAGCGGGTATAACCTTTCGGGGTGAGGCTTCTCTGTGTCGCTTGGAGTAGCAAGTACAAAATCGGCAGGCTTAGGATACCGACACCCATCGATAGTATCAAGGAGAATGGTAATAAGAAGAGCGAAAACTGTGTGAATGCTCCGCTCGCGACATGGATATTGCGATTGCCGATACCACCATCGCAGCCATAACCTTGTCAAGGGTAGGCTTGTACAGTGCGCTCATCCACATCAGAATAATAAACCAGTGTCAGAAACAGCACCACTGTAAGCAGAGTTGTCCAGCCGTACCCGCCCCAAGTGAAAGCGGTGATATAAAACGGTAGAAATATAATTGAGAAATAGGTTCGTATTCGCAGGAAGTTAGGCAGGGAAGCGAGCAAAAACCAGAGGGGGGAAGTTCTGGTGAGGAGCAGGTCTTCACCAAGACGCTTCTCGAACTGTTTTAGAGCGCGTTCTGTGTGGAAAGTGCTGATATTGACCAAGAGATGGCACCAAGCGGTTATCTCGAACAGCACCGTACCCCAAAGCGCCATCGGGAACCCCTGCATCAGACTCATAAGCCCGACCGCAACGAGCCACAGGACAAGCGCTGTCACCAGAACGAGAGCTAAATCTGAAAACCAGCGGTGAATGGTGTGGCGCTCGACACGGCGTGCGACCCAGTAGAGCAGGTTCTCACGCCAGACGAAATGCAACAGAGCGTGCCACTCGGCAAACCTCATTTCGGGGTTTTACTTCAATAAGAGTGGATTATTTCCTATCTATTGTGGGGGGCGTCTCCTATACCGTATGCGGGGTGGTTCGGGCTACAGCCCCACCGTCTCCAAGAAGTTCTTCAGGAGCCGTTTGCCCGCCTCGCTCAGCACCGATTCGGGGTGGAACTGCACGCCCTCGATGGGGTACTGCTTGTGGCGCACGCCCATAATCTCGCCGTCGTCGGCGCTCTCGGCGGTGATTTCAAGGCTTTCGGGCAGGCTCTCGCGTCGGATGACCAGCGAATGGTAGCGGATGGCGCGCATTGGGTTTGGCAAGCCCTGAAACACGCCCTGACCCGTGTGCTGGATAGGCGACTCTTTGCCGTGCATGGGGCGTTTGGCGCGCACAATCTCGCCCCCGAAAGCTGAGCCGATGCTCTGGTGTCCCAAACACACGCCCAGAATCGGCACTTTGCCCGCCGACTCGCGAATCAGGGGCACGCAGATGCCCGCCTCGCTCGGCGTGCATGGACCTGGCGAGATTAAGATTCCCGCAGGCTGAAGCGCCAACGCCTGTTCCACCGTCAGCTCATCGTTGCGCACTACCTTCAGGGGCGCACCTAGCTCACCCAGATACTGCACGAGGTTGTAGGTGAAACTGTCGTAGTTGTCTATCACCAGAATAAATCGCTTTGGTTGGGTGTCGTTAGGCATGCGGGCGCTCCTTAGGAATAGAGGGTTTTGGTCAGCAGTTCGCTGAGCGCTTGGGCGGTCTGGTCGACGACGCTGATGATGTGGTCGTAGTCCATCCGCGTCGGTCCCAACACGCCCAGCACGCCGCTGATGCGCGCGCCGACCCGATAGCGCGTGTAGACGAGCGTGCAACAGCGCAGAGGCTCCAGCGGGTTCTCCTCGCCAATCTGCAGGGTCACCATTTCGCGGTGGGTGCGCTCCACGAGGTGGTAGAGCGCCCTACGCTCATCCAACAATCGCAGTACCGCCTCCAGCTGGCTCACTTCGCGTTGGAACTCAGGCTGTTGGAGAATGAAGGCGACCCCATCATACAACAGTTCGCCTTCCGACGCCTCCTGAGCGATGCTTTGGATAGTGCGCAGGAGCAGGCTGAGCGTCTCGCGCTCGGTAGGGGACTCCATCGGGGGCACCTGTTCGGGATTCATTTCCAGCAGATAGCGCACCGTTTGCCCCTCCACCAACGGCAGAAGCACATTCTGGATACGGTGGAGCGAACGCAAGGAGGTCGCGTGTTTGAGGTCTACCAAGCGGCTCTCTACGAAGCCGTGTTCAAAGATGTTCACTACCAGCGCACGGTGGGTTCCGCAGTGGGTAATCACACAGCGGATAAGGCGCAGGGTGTCGTCTTGGGCGGTGGTGGCAAAGCTGGCACTATGCGCCACTTGCGCCAGCATGCCGAGCGTCGTCTCCAACAGCTCGGTGAGGCTCTCTCCCGTCTGAGGCAGTTGCTTGAGGTAGCGCTCGAACTTCAGATTCGTCGTGTTCGTGCGCAGATGCTCCACATAGTAGCGGTAGCCCAAGGTGGACGGAATACGCCCTGCGCTGGTGTGAGGCTGAATGAGGTAGCCCCAATCGGTCATCTCGGCCATTTCGTTGCGCACCGTGGCGGGCTTGACACCGAGCGGATAGCGCTGAACGATGGCGCGCGAACCGACTGGCTCACCTGTCGCTACATGGTCGCGCACGACCGCCTTCAAGATGGCGGACTTGCGCTCATCCAGCGTCTGTACCGATGGAGTTCGTTTGGGCACAGCTAACCACCGGTTCAATTTTACCACGCTTGCCCCTAAATCGTTCCGCCTCAGTTGCCGATAATCCCCTATCAGGCACGGATTGCCTAACTCGGCATGGAAGCGAGAGGAGTGAACCCGTATGTCGCTATCGGTACGAAGCGGAGCTTACCGCACTTTTTGGGACACACCGACTTTGAGAACCGCCGAGCGCGCGATGGGCGTGGCGACCGCACGCCAGAGAATCTTGGCGCATAACTTGGCGAATGTGAACACGCCCAACTATCGTCGCCAAGATATTGAGGTGACCCCTCCGATTGAACCCAACCGTGCGGTTCAGCTGGCACGCCAACACTTCGGCACGCCCCTTCGTACAAGTGCGCCTAACCACTTCACGATGCCCCCCCAGGGTGCTCAAGCCACCCTCCAAAATACCAGCACGGCGCCGATGCGTACCGATGGCAACACCGTTGATCCAGAACATGAGATGGCGGCGCTCGTCGAGAACGAACTGCGCTATGCGATGCTGGTACGCATCGCTGGAGGACAAATCCGCACGCTGGAAACCGCAATCAACGGCGGGCAAGGAGGACGCTAAACGATGGGACTCATTAGCACGCTTAAGGTCAGCACCAGTGGGATGTCGGCAGAACGGCTGAGGATGGACTTGATTGCGGATAACTTAGCGAACGCCAATACCACGCGCACGGCGCAAGGCACCCCCTACCGCCGTAAGGTCGCCGTGTTCGAGCCGATTCGGCCAACCGCTGACCGACCGGGCGGGGTGCGCGCGGTGGCAATAGCCGAAGACACCACGCCCTTCAGACAGGTCTATCAGCCTGGACATCCCGACGCCGACGCCAACGGCTATGTGAACTACCCGAATGTGGATATGGTCAGCGAGATGATAGACCTCATCACCGCCAGCCGTGCCTACGAGGCGAACATTCAGGCGTTCAACGCGGCGAAAAATATGTTTATGCGCACCATAGACCTGGGGCGCGTCTGAGGAGAAACTAAGCGATGCGCATCGAGAGCCTGATACGCGGAATACCGATGCCCCAGCTCCCCAAAGAGCCACTTCGGGAGCTGGAACCGCCCAAGCTACAACCTCAAGAGCCGATTCAGGACGACGCGCCCCGCGCCGACTTCGGCAAGATGCTCGGTGAGGTGCTGGGACAGGTGGTAGAAGCGCAGAACAACGCCAGCGAACTCGCCCAACGCTTCGCCAACGGCGAACCCGTAGACGAGCATACACTGGTGCTGGCGATGGAACGCTCCAGCCTCGCCTTCCAAATGACGCTCCAAGTGCGCAATCGGGTCTTGGAGGCTTATCAAGAGATTATGAGGCTCCAAATCTAAGCATGAGGTGAACTCAACGCTATGCAGGACAGGCTCACGCAACTTCGGGAATGGTGGACGAATCTGCCCAGAGGCGCACGGCTCGGCATAATTGGCGGGGTCGTTGGGCTGTTGGTGCTGTTTGTTGCGCTTGGCTTCTGGGCAGGCGCTCCCACCTATACCACCCTCTACACAGGGCTAAGTCCTGCCGACTCAGCGAGTGTGGTGCAAGTCTTGCGCGAGAAGA
>OGCI01002336.1_pt1 | contig 12919 bp, 14 predicted proteins | sample 1570021 | NCBI WGS metagenome assembly OGCI01 (sample SAMN06264664, study PRJEB24512) | hot springs metagenome | isolation source: Hot spring water | place: South Africa: Tshipise | collected 2015-06-21
CCTCAGCCGGAGAACTGATGGGATTGCGTCATCGCCAGTATCCCATCTTTGGGGTACAGTTCCACCCTGAATCCATCCTCACCCCGTTTGGAAAACAACTGCTGAAAAATTTTCTAGAGGTGCGCGTTCCCGCACCGCATTCGCATTGATCGAAGGGAGAATTGACCATGCTCAAACCATATCTTGCCAAAGTCATGAATTTCCAGTCGCTTTCGGCTCAGGAAGCAGAAGAAGCCATGAACATTATCATGAGCGGCGAAGCCACCCCCGCACAAATCGGCGGGTATCTGGTTGCCCTGCGCATGAAAGGCGAAACGGTAGAAGAGATTACGGGGAGCGCCCGTGCCATGCGTGCGCATGCCAGTCGGGTAAAAGTCCAGAGCGTCCCCTTGCTGGATACTGCCGGCACCGGAGGAGATGGAGCCCATACATTTAATATTTCTACCACTGCGGCTTTCGTCATTGCCGGGACAGGGAGGAAGGTAGCCAAACACGGGAACCGTGCGGCTTCATCCCGCTGCGGGAGCGCCGATGTGCTGGATGCCCTGGGCGTGCGCATTCACCTCACCCCCGAACAGGTGGCGCGCTGTATTGAGGATGTGGGCATTGGCTTCCTGTTTGCCCCCAGTTTTCACCCGGCGATGAAACACGCAGTAGCACCGCGCCGGGAACTGGGACAACGAACCCTGTTCAACCTGCTGGGACCTCTGACGAACCCGGCAGGCGCTACCCATCAACTCATCGGTGTTTACGACGGGAAACTGACCCCGTTGCTGGCTGAAGTTCTGGGCGAATTGGGGGTGCAGGGCGCCTTTGTCGTGCACGGTCATGGAGGACTGGACGAACTTTCCACCAGCGGGCCCAACCGCATCAGCCGACTGCACCACGGTAAGGTGGAGAATGAAGAACTGGATGCCCGTGATTTCGGTCTGCGTCGGGCAAAACCCGAAGACCTGCGCGGCGGCGAGCCTGCCGAGAACGCCAGCATCCTGCGCGCTATCCTTGAAAACCGCGATGACAGCCCGCGCCGCGATGTGGTTCTCCTGAACAGCGCCGCCGCCATTGCCGCAGAAAACGGTGACCTGACCCGGGCTCTCGCAGAAGCCGAGCCTTCTCTCTCCAGCGGCGCCGCCCTGCAAAAACTGGAAGCGCTGATTGCATATACCCATCAGGTGGCGGCATGAACCGGCTGGAAACCATTCTGGCATACAAACAGAAAGAAATTGAGGAGCGCCTGCAAACGTTACCACTGGAGCGTCTGGAACAGGACATTCTCCGCACCCCCTCCCCGCCCGACTTCCGCGAAGCCCTGCGACGTCCTGCCGGCGCGCCTGTGCGGTTAATTGCTGAAATTAAACGGTCTTCTCCTTCCCGCGGGCACATGGCATCCATCGCCAACCCCATCGAACTGGCACGCTGTTATCAGCAAAATGGCGCTTCGGCGATCAGTGTACTGACCGATGTACGTTTCTTCTCCGGCAGTCTGGACGATTTGCGTGCGCTTGCCGCCTTGCCCCATCATCCCCCACTTTTGCGAAAGGACTTCATCTTACACCCCATGCAGGTACTGGAAGCCCGCGCTGCTGGCGCTTCAGCGGTTCTGCTGATTGCCGCCTGTCTTTCACCGGCTTCGCTCCACAGCCTGATGACCTACGCCAGCGATCTGGGGATGAGCACGCTGGTGGAAGTCCACAACGAAGCCGAACTGGAACGGGTTCTCCCATTCCAGCCGGAGGTGATTGGCATCAACAACCGCGACCTGCGCACCTTTGAAGTCCATCGGGAAACCGCTCTGCACCTTCTCCCACTCATCCCGTCTTCGATAGTTCGGGTTGCCGAGAGCGGCATCCACACCCGCGAGGACGCCCGCCGCCTTGCTGATGCCGGATTTGACGCCCTGCTGGTCGGCGAGGCACTGGTCACGGCAGAAAAACCCGGCGAGAAAATCAAAGAATTGATTGGAGCAATCCCATGATCGTCAAGATTTGCGGACTGACCTCAAGAGAAGACGCCCTGATCGCCGCAGATGCAGGAGCAGACTTTCTGGGCTTTATCTTCTATCAAGGCAGCCCACGCTTTGTTCATCCCGAAACCTGTATGCGCATTGTTGAAGCCCTCAAAGGCTATCCGGTGCAGTGCGTCGGGGTGTTTGTCAACCATCCTGTGGAAGAGATGCAATCCATCCTGCAATCCTGCGGGCTGGCTCTGGCACAACTTTCTGGAGATGAACCGCCTGAAACCCTCCAGTTCATGGCAGGGAAATCCTTCAAAGCCATCCGTCCAGCCAGTTTACAGGCGCTGGAAGATGCCCTGCGGCTCTATCCCCCTCATCATCCTGCGCCGGCATATCTGCTGGATGCTTTTCAGCCGGGCGCTTATGGAGGGACGGGCGCCTCAGTCAACCTGGAGATAGCCCGCTGGCTGGCAATGCGTATGCCTGTCCTGCTGGCAGGCGGTTTGACCCCGGAAAACGTCGCCGAACGGGTTTTCCGGATACGCCCATGGGGTGTGGATGTATCTTCCGGAGTGGAGTCCTCCCCCGGAAGAAAGGATGCTGAGCGGGTGCGCCGATTCATCCAGGCTGTGCGCACCTGCGAACGTACAATGGAATTCCTTTAACTCAACATTCAACGGAGAATTCACCATGGAAACTTTATCTTACATCACCACACAATCTGCCGAAGGACGGTTTGGCGTCTTTGGGGGACAGTACATTCCTGAAGTGCTCATGCCTGCCGTACAGGAACTGGAAGAAACCTACCGCCATGCGCGGCAAGACCCGGAGTTTCATAAAATCTATACGCATTTACTGAAGACCTATGTTGGACGTCCCACCCCATTGACCTTTGCCGAACGCCTTACGGAAGAACTGGGTGGGGCGCGCATTTACCTGAAGCGTGAAGATTTGACCCACACCGGCGCACATAAAATCAACAATGCCTTAGGGCAAGCCCTGCTGGCAAAACGCATGGGAAAACGCCGCCTGGTGGCAGAGACCGGCGCCGGACAGCACGGCGTTGCCACTGCCACCGTCGCCGCCCTGCTGGACATGGAATGCGTGGTGTACATGGGCAGCGTGGACATTGCCCGGCAACAGCCCAACGTTCAGCGTATGAAACTGCTGGGCGCAGAAGTTAGAGCCGTGGAAAGCGGCACCCGCACCCTGAAGGATGCCGTGAATGAAGCCATCCGCGACTGGGTGAGCAATGTGCACACCACCCATTACCTGCTTGGGTCAGCGCTGGGACCGCACCCCTACCCCACCATCGTACGGGATTTCCAGTCGGTGATCGGGCGAGAAGCCCGCGCACAGATTCTGGAAGCCGAAGGACGCCTGCCGGATGCCTGTATTGCCTGCGTGGGCGGCGGCTCAAACGCCATCGGGTTGTTCAGCGCTTTTCTGGACGACGAGGATGTGGCTCTGATTGGTGTCGAAGCCGGCGGAGAGGGCATCCTGAGCGGCAGGCATGCCGCCCGTTTTGCCGACCCACTGCGCGGGAGACCGGGCGTCTTACACGGCACATACACTTACCTGCTCCAGGACGAGGACGGGCAGGTCCTTCCCACCCATTCCATCTCTGCCGGACTGGATTACCCTGCAGTCGGTCCAGAACATGCTTACCTGCGGGAAACTGGACGGTCAGAATATACCAGCGTGACCGATGAGGAAGCCCTGCAAGCCTTTCAGGCCCTTGCCCGCACAGAAGGGATTTTACCTGCGCTGGAGTCCTCCCATGCACTGGCAGAAGCCATGCGCCGCGCTCCTACCCTGCCTCGTGACAGCATCCTGCTGGTGAACCTTTCCGGGCGCGGGGATAAAGATCTGGAAACCGTGTTGAAAGCCTTAAACCGGAGCAACGGATGAACGGAATTGAACGCATCACCCAGACTTTTGAAAATGCCCGAACCCAACAGCGGGCGGCATTGATTTTGTATTACCCGGCAGGCTATCCGGATGAACAGACTTCGCTGGCAGTGCTGGAAACGCTGGCGCAAAACGGCACCGATGTGCTGGAGGTAGGCATGCCCTTCTCCGATCCACTGGCAGATGGACCGACCATCCAGCATGCCACCCAGACAGCGCTCTCTCAAGGGATGAACACCCGGCGCTGTCTGGAAACGGTACGCCTTTTGCGCCGCCGGGGAGTAAAACAACCCATTGTATTGATGGGCTATTTGAATCCGGTGCTGGCGTATGGCATGGAGCGCTTTGTTCGAGATTGCCGGGACGCCGGTGCAGATGGGGTTATCCTGCCGGATTTTCCCCCGGAAGAGAGTGCTGGTTTTCGCGCTTTGTGCGATGCAGAGGGACTGGCTTTCATTTCTCTGGTTTCACCAGCCACCTCAATCGAAAGAGCGCGACAGATTGCCGAAACCACGCGGGGATTTCTTTACCTGGTCTCGCTCACTGGCGTGACTGGCGCAAGAGACGCACTCCCGCCGGACCTGGAGGCGTTTGTTGACAGGATGCGTGCTGTTGCTCAAACCCCGCTGGCAGTCGGGTTTGGCGTGAGCACCCCTCAACAAGCCCGCCGCGTCAGCCGGATTGCCGACGGGGTCATCATCGGCTCGGCATTGATTGCACGGGTAGAGTCAGCGTTAAATCCGGTTCAAGATGCCGCCGGGTTCGTCTCCCAAATGCTTACGGCGCTGGGTACAGTGGAATTGCCACGTTCTGAATCTCTTCCAGCATGACCTGATGCAACACCGGATTGGCGCAGAGCACATTGCAGGGCGGGCGAAGGTAGTCGGGATCGCCATCCATGCGGGTGACGCGGGCACCAGCCTCTTCTGCCACCAGCCCGCCCGCCGCCAGATCCCACGGATTCACCGAGACTTCCCAGTAACCATCGGCACGGTTAGCGGCAACATAACACAAATCCAGCGCCGCCGCGCCTAACCGGCGCACCCCTTCACAGCGGCGGTGGAAATGGGCAAAAAATTGCAGGTTGGTCTCAATGACCCAGTTTTCATAGGCAAAACCGGTGATAAGCAGACTGTGGATTAAATCCTCAGAACCTTCAACGGTCAAACGCCGATCACCCAGCCAGGCGCCCTGTCCACGCTCGGCGCAGAAGAGATCATCCTGATAAGGGTCGTAAACCACCCCTAACTGTACCTGTCCCCGGTAAGCGTAGGCAATCGAAACCGCAAAGATGGGCATGCCGTGGGCAAAATTGGTCGTACCATCCAGCGGATCGATAATCCACAGATGCTCTTTCTGCCCGTCCTGATGACCGTTTTCCTCGCCCAGAATGGCATGGTATGGAAAATGCGAGCGAATGAGGCGGGTCAACAGGTCTTCCGAACGGCGGTCATACTCGGTAACTGGATTGATGCGGGCTTTGTACTCCACCGCCATTTTGCGTCCAAAGCCCTCCAGCAACACAGCGCCCGCTTCGCGGGCAAACATTTTCAGATCTTCCAGTTCTGGCAACATGGCATTGATTATACTCCTTTCAATACAAAGTCCCCTGCCTGAACAGGGGACTCGCAGAAGGAGACTCCGCAATAAAGGGTTTAACTTAACCCCTTCATCTCATCCAGAATCCTGTACAGTTGATCCAGTTCTCGCTGGATTTCGTCCCGATCGGCAAGTGCCTGTTTGAGCAGAGTTTCAAAAGCCGGTTTTTGCTCATCGGGTAAGGTAGCCAGCAAACGTTCGGTGCGGGAAATCTGCGTGTTCTTGTGGCGCAGTTTCTGCTCCAACCGCTCGCGGTAACCCTGATAGAAGTCGCGTTCGTTCATCGGGGCAGGCACATTGGGAGAGTCCGATGTCAGCACCTCCGCCACGGTCAGCAGGAAGTCCTCGGTGTCAATCGGCTTCTCGATAAAGCGCACCCCGCCAAAACTGAGGGCAAATTTCTTGTCTTCCGGGGTGACATACGTCGCAGAGACGAAGATGATGGGGATGGAGCGGGTTTGCGGATTCTTGCGAATCTCATGCGCCATGGCAAATCCATCCATGCGCGGCATGAGAATATCGGCTACGATGAGCGCAGGGCGCTCTCTGGCAATAAACTCCAGGGCTTCCAGTCCATCCGCAGCAGTCACCACCGGATACCCCTTAAAGCGCAGGGTAACCTCAAGCAACTCCCGGACATGGGGAACATCTTCAACAACAAGAATGGGACCCAGCGGTACACTCATACACTTTGATTTTAGCCCCAGTGGGAACAATCTGCAAGCACAGGAACTTTACAATAATGCAAACCTTTTCATTCCGCCTGTTCGAGCGATGAATATCTCCGAAGTTATTCAGAGGTTGTGTTATGATTAAACCGATATGGAAAATCCCCCTGCCACGTATGTCCGTATGTACCGCTGTGAATCCACTGGCTATGCTGCTCTGAAAGGATTGAGTTTTCCGGCTACCGGAAGGGTTACAGGGTCAACCTCCAAAGGGATCTTTGTCCTTATCCCCCCTCAACGGGTGTTCTTTCTCTCTTATGAATCCTATCGGGGTCCGCTGACGCTCAACCTTACTCCAAGACCTGCTGAACCTCTGCCCGTTTATATTGGGCAGGAAGTTCACGTGGAAGCCGATGAAATCAGCCTGCCCACGCTGAATACGCACATCACTCTGAGCGAAGAAACCCTGTGGCTCCCACCTGCTCCGCCAGCAAACATTCTTCCCAATGAAGACCTGTGGGCAAGCATAAAGCGGTTGAGCGAAAGCGCCCTGTATGTACACCGTGGGGTTGGACTGGTCCCTATGCTGGCATTCATCATGGACGATCCTCATCCGCCCACCATTCCTGCCATGCTCCAGTCCACCATTGCCAACATCCTCATTCTCAAAAATCTCTTTACACAGCCGGTGGAAGTCAGCATGTCTGCCCTGACCGCTCTGATGGGCACAGGCAGAGGACTTACCCCCTCAGGAGATGATTTCATCGTTGGGCTGATGTTGCTCTTGAGCCGCATGCCGGGGTTGAATTCGCTACACGACACCATCGAAGCCCTGCATCGTCAGGTGGTTGAAATTGCCTTCGAGAAGACCACCGCATTAAGCGCCAACCTGATTGCCTGCGCATGCGAGGGAAGCGCAGATGAGCGTCTCATTCGAGCCGTGGATGGCTTTTTAACCGGCTCTCTGAACGAAGCGGGTATTCTCCATACGTTGCAGGAATACGGTAGTTCCTCCGGTGTAGATGCCCTGACCGGCATTGCATCAGGAATGCGCGCGCTTCAGGCTGTTCGCGCACATCATTAAGGCAACTCAATCCGAAACAAAGAGGGCGCCTCACGGCGCCCTCTTTTTCACATAACCAGAGGTCAACTATACCAGAATATCATCCGGGACGCGCATCACCTCATTGGCTTTGCGGACCTCATCAGGCACGTTGAAGTCAAGGTCGGCGCCGACCATCTGGCGAATATAATCCTTCACCAGTTGATCCCAGTACTTCTTGGTAATGTAGTACACGCGGGCGCCGCCCAGTTCGTGCTGATACTCGGGCCAGGGGTAAGAGGGTTGCGCCATGCCCAAGCCCCAGCGGAGCCAGCCGTTGTAGGACTCGTAGGTTGCCCACCACTCTTTGTTGCCGAGGATTTCAAAGCCATAGTACGCCTTGGCGTAGTACATGGCAGCGCCAATGCGCCCGCCGCGCACCAGTGCCATGGTGTGCAGACTGATGTTGATGTCCTCGTTCATCAGACGCCCGTTGGCAAAGCCAGCCCACAAGCCATCAATCAAGCCAACCAGCGTGTAGGGGTCCTTAAGGCGCTTGCGGTACCAGCCCAGCACCTCGGAGTACACGCGGGCGCCCACAATGTCATAGAAGTCATGGTCCACATCGAGGAAGCGCTTGAGGTAAGAAAGCATCAAAGGCACCTCATCCAGCCGCGCCTCGCGGATGTAGAGGATGCGTCCATCCTTCAACGGCACCATGGCACCGGGCCAGGGCTTCATTTTCATGGAAGGTCCCTGAAGAACGGCTTCCACTTCTCGGGCATCAATTTCGAGAACTTCCTGAGAGGCTTTGGTTGGCAGATCGAATTTCATACAGAACTCCTTTTCGATATGAATAAAACGAATTCCGGTTACACCGCTGTTTCTCCCCACGAGAAAACAGAGGGAATCCCCTTACGACAGGTTGGCGCGCGAAATGGCGTTCAGACGCTCCACATGCGTGGGATCATAGGCATCGCCAAAGCGGGTCTTGGGCATGCTCTCGCGTTTCTTCATCAGTTCTTCGTACTTGTCATCGTCCACGAAAGCCACTGCGCGCCCGATTGAGGCTTCGCCATCCACAAACCGCCACGGGAAGAAGCCCACCGTAAAGCGCTGGTTGAGCAGGAGATCAATCTCACCGCCAAAGCACTCGGCATGGATGATCTCATGCGGGAACATTTCGATGTGCATCAGTTGATACTTGTCATCGGAGAAGAACTCTTCCAGCGACATGCCGTACTTCTTCTTGAAGACATACTCGGCTTCCTTTGCCTGGCGGGGCATCCAGGTGCGGATGATGGTATTCATTGGATGATCGGCACTTCCGCAGTCCACGGCGATCCAGCGCAGTTTCTTCTTCTTTGCCCATTCGGCGAATTCGCGGTCGGGACCTGGATGCTTGACCATATAGCGCACCTCATCGGCGGTGGGCATGTCCCATCCAAAGTGATGATAGCCGGTGTGAATAACCAGGATATCACCCTCTTTGACTTCCACACGATCCTCAATCATCTTGCTGGTGTACACATCATAATCGCCGCATACATCGCTCAGATCCACGATGGCGGCTTCGTGCACCAGATAGTCCATGGTGAGCGACGCCATATCCTTTCCGGGGGTATAGAAATGGATTTCCCCGTCCAGATGCGTGCCCAGATGGTTGGAATGGGTCAACAACTGTCCGTTGGCGCCGTTTGGGGCAAGCCGCTTGAAGTACTTAACCTGCAACGGCTCATAGGTGGGCCAGGCAGGGGTTCCGATTCCCAATGGGATAGTCAGATCAATCAGTTTCATACGTTCCTCCTCAAAAACAGATTAGATTGAATGAACTGGCACCTCTGCACAATCCTTCCAGAGACGCCCCAAACTTTACAACACACCCGCAAGTACCGCCAGCACAACGCCGCCAGCCACCACACTGCCTAACTGGCCTGCGGCATTGGCACCCATGGCATGCATGAGCACAAAATTCTCGAAATCCTCTTCCGAAACAAAGCGCTGGACAATGCGTGCCGACATGGGAAAGGCGCTGATACCCGCCGCGCCAATACAGGGGTTGAATTTCTTGCCGGAGAGGACATACATCAACTTGCCAAAGAGCACGCCACCCACGGTGTCAAGGATGAATGCCAGCAAACCCAACCCCAGAATTGCCAGCGTCTGCGGCTGGATGAACGCCCTGCCTTCCATGGTCGAGCCGATCACCAGACCGAGGAAGAGGGTAACCAGATTCGCCAGTTCGTTCTGCGCACCTTCGCTCAGGCGTTCCACCACGCCCGACTCGCGGATAAGATTTCCGAACATCAGAGCGGAAATGAGCGGGGACGCCTTCGGGGCAATCAACGAGACCAGAACGGTGACCACAATGGGGAAGAGCACCCGCACCACCCGCGAAACCGGTTTGATGGTGTAGGGCATGCGCACGCGCCGTTCGGCTTTGGTTGTGAGCAGACGCATGACTGGCGGTTGAATGATGGGTACCAGCGACATGTAACTGTACGCCGTCACAGTAATGGCAGGTAAAAGATGCGGCGCCAGTTTGCTGGAGACATAAATGGCGGTAGGACCATCAATGGCGCCAATGATGCCAATAGATGCGGCTTCATTGAGCGGAAAACCAATCAGCAGAGCCAGCAGGAGGGTGGTGAAAATACCAAGTTGTCCGGCGGCGCCCAGCAACGCCATGCGGGGGTTTTCCAGCAGTGGACCAAAATCGGTCATCGCGCCAATGGCGATGAAGATAAATAACGGGAACAATTCGGTGCTGATGCCGAAGTCGTAGATGGTCTTCAGAAAACCGCCTTCTTCGGTCACACCGGTGAGCGGCAGGTTGCCCAAAATAGCGCCAAAACCGATCGGCAGAAGCAAATTCGGTTCGAATTCATACTTGACGGCGAGGAAGATGAGAAATCCGCCCACGCCCAGCATGACGATATTCTGCCAGCCCAGTTCCCGAACAGCCTGTAAGAGGATACTGAGATTGGAAAGATCCATACGACCTCTTTACGAGAAACGGAACAGGACTTCGCCGTAATTGACGCGCTGGCCATCCTGCACTTCCACGCTGGCAATGGTGCCTTCGCGCGGTGAGCGAATGGCGTTCTTCATCTTCATCGCTTCCAGTGCGCACAACTGCTGTCCAACCGTCACCTTGTCGCCGGGTTTGACAGCAATATCCAGAATGACGCCGGGCATGGGCGCGGTAAGCACATCCCCACTGGCAGCAGGGACAGTGGCTGGTTTTGGCGCGGGAGCGGGCACCGGTGCCGCCGGGCGAGGCGCCGGAGCAGTGGGAACGCTCGCTACGGGGCGAACTTCCTGCACCTGTTCACCTTCCAACGTGACCTGATAGGACTGTCCATTCACCACCACGGTGAAGGGGGAAATGCTCATATCACCCACTTCGACTTCATAAGGTTTTTCGTTGACGATGACCTTGATTTTCTTCATGCCTTTCTCCTAGCGTTTTCGCGTTTTTCCTTCAATGGCTTCCAGACGGCGGGAGAACCACCAGCGACTGCGTCCTTCCTGGAAGGAATTTCCCAGTTGCGGGTTGGCGCGCAGGCGGAAATAAGCCACTGCCGCAGCAATTGCCGCAATGATTTCTCCCTCTTGTGAAACGCCCGTTTCTTCAGCGGGCTGGCTGGTTTCAATCTGCGCTACCTCGGCCTGCTCCTCCTCTTCCTCACGGTAAGGGAAAAGCCGCTGAAGCACAATCATAATGAGAATGAATACCCCCAGCGCGGTAAAGGTGATCAGAATTCCCAGCACGCTGACGGTCAGACCTTGCATAAAATCACCGTTCAAAGAACACCTCCGTCAAACGGTTTACAGCGGGATGGAACCATGTTTCTTGCTGGGCTGGCTCACCTGTTTATCGCGCAGGAGTTCCAGAGCGGCGATGAGACGCGGACGGGTTTCCGAAGGCATGATGACATCATCCACGTAACCCGAGGCGGCGGCGCGGTACGGGTTGGCAAATTTCTCGCGGAATTCCGCCACCAGACGGGCACGCTCTGCCGCCGGATCGGGGTGATTGCTGATTTCCTTGCGGTAGAGGATGTTCACTGCACCTTCCGCACCCATCACTGCAATTTCAGCCATGGGCCAGGCAAACACCAGATCCGCATGGATGTGCTTACTACCCATCACGATATAGGCGCCGCCATAGCCCTTGCGGGTCACCACGGTCAGTTTCGGAACAGTAGCCTCAGAGTAGGCATAGACGATCTTGGCACCGTGACGGATAATGCCGCCATGTTCCTGCGCCACACCGGGCATGAAGCCGGGCGAGTCGGAGAAGGTAATCAATGGAATGTTGAAGGCATCGCAGAAACGCACAAAGCGGGCAATTTTATCGGCGGCGTTGATGTCAATCGCCCCAGCCATCATGGCGGGCTGTTGCGCCACCACACCCACCGATTGCCCATGCAGACGGGCAAAGCCGACAATGGCATTGGGGGCAAAGTTGGCGTGCACCTCGAAGAACGAACCCAGGTCGAAGACCTTCTCGATAATTTGCTTCATATCGTAAGGCTCATTGGGGTTCGCCGGAACGATGGCGTTCAAGCCCTCATCCATACGATTGGGATCATCATACGGCTCGATTGCCGGAGCCGGTTCGGCGTTATTCAGCGGCAGGTACGAGAGCAGGCGCCGCACCGTGGCAAAGGATTCTTCCTCGTTCTCAGTGGCAAAGTGCGCCACACCACTGATCGTTGAATGCGCCATGGCACCGCCCAGCGTCTCGGCATCCACCACTTCTGCCGTGACCGTCTTGATAACTTCCGGACCGGTGATGAACATGTTGCTGATGCCTTTGGTCATGATAATGAAGTCCATCAGCGCTGGCGAGTACACCGCACCACCCGCGCAGGGTCCCAGCATTACGCTGATTTGCGGGATAACGCCGCTGGCGAGGGTGTTGCGGTAAAAGACCTCACCGTAAGCCGAAAGGCTGTGAACGCCTTCCTGAATACGCGCACCGCCGCTGTCGTTCAAACCGATCACCGGAACGCCGGCCTCCATTGCCATGTCCAGAATCTTGCAGACTTTCTGACCGGCGACCTCGCCAAAGGACCCGCCCAGTACGGTGAAATCCTGCGAGAAAACGCACACCCGTCTGCCGTCAATCTTGCCAAAGCCGGCAATCACGCCATCGCCTAAAAAGCGTGATTTGTCCATACCAAAGTCGCTGTGACGGTGCACCATGAAAGCGTCAATTTCCTGGAATGTGCCCTCATCCAGCAATTTTTCGATGCGCTCGCGCGCCGTCAATTTGCCCTTGGCATGCTGGGCTTCAATGCGGTCTTTTCCACCTGCTTCAAGAAGTTTTTCGCGGTATTCCTGCAGTTTTTTGTACAGGTGCTGGCGTTCATCCATCTGTTCCGCTTCCCCACTCGTCGGTTGAGCATTCACGTTGGAATCTGTCATTGCTCCTCTCCATCGTTTATAAAATTGAAAGAATGACCGTACTCAGTGTAAGCAAGAATGTCAGACAATTCAAGGGACTTTCATGCTAAAAAGCCTGTCAATTGTCACATCCTCAAAGGCAGGCTGGGGCTGAAAACAGTCCCCAACCTGCCTGATCGCCAATGATTACTTCGCCAGTCCGGCTTCCACTAGTGCCAGATAGACCTTCTCGGCGCTGAAGGGCGGGTTGGTGATGCGGATACCGAGCGCGTCATGCAACGCCGAAGCCACCGCGGCAATGGACGGCACCAGCGGATGCTCGCCGATCCC
>OGCI01002337.1_pt1 | contig 12913 bp, 12 predicted proteins | sample 1570021 | NCBI WGS metagenome assembly OGCI01 (sample SAMN06264664, study PRJEB24512) | hot springs metagenome | isolation source: Hot spring water | place: South Africa: Tshipise | collected 2015-06-21
GTGGTTAGCGGCCGCGGGAAAAAGGCGTCAGGCGGGCGGGAGCCGGCGCTCGGCCTCGTCGAGCAGCGCGTGGCAGCGATGGAGCCACGCGTCGCCCCAGAAAAAGTGGCAGCTGGTCTGGGCGCAGAGAACCCTCCAGCGCGCTTCCTCCACATCGGCAGCGGTGCCCGCGGCGCGCACGCGTGCGCTGACCCGATGGAGCCGCTGCCAGGCCGCCCGTTGCGCCTCCGAGCCGGTCCACTGGACAAACCCGGTTCCGCTGTGCTCCCCCGTATTCCAGGCGCCGGCGCGGACAAGCACTTCGCCGAACACGCCGTGGCGGGCGAGGTAGTCGGAGATGAACGTCGGCCGCAGATCGGCCACGCGGCCCGAACGGATCCCCTCCATCAACGGGGCGTAACAACGCTCCCAAAACGTTTCGCCGGGCGTGAGGTTGCGGAACCAGCCCCCGTTTTCGCCATCGGTGGCCGTGGTGACGAGCGGTTCGAAGTCGCAATGCTTGGTCCGCTCGCGAACCTCCCGCAAGAACCATTCCGGTTCCATGCCCGATTCCTGCGCGATCGAGAGATCGCGGTCCCGGACGACGACGACGATCTCGCGTCCCCCGTGCCGCGCGACGTGCGGGCGGTACCGCAGCTCGTGCCATTTCATCGGGGTCATCGCGACGACGTGTTCGGAATCCACCACGACGTAGCGGTAGCCGGCGTCGGCCAGCAACGGGATGAGCTCCATCGAAAACCCCATCTCGGGCGGCCAGAAGCCCGAAAACGACTCCCGCCAGAACAAGTGGCGCGCGATCCCCTGCCAGCGCTGGACCTGCTCGGGCCGGTCCTCGCGGGGGATCAGCGGCAGCACGGGGTGATAATACGCGGTGCCGAGGATCTCGATGATCCGCGCGTTCTGCAGGTACCAGAGCAGATCGCCCAGGCGAACCATGCCGTACACGAGCGACTGGAAGGAGGGGTTGGACAGGGTTTCCAGGAGGGTCCCGGACAGCGAGAGGTGCACGCGGCCGAGGTCCTCGTACCGCCAGAGCGTGCGCGGGATGCGATCGTAGGCGCATAGGATCTGCCGGACCTCCCACGGATCGGTCTCGAGCAGGCCCTCCAGGTTGCCGAGGGGCTGGTGCAGGTTGAGCACCAACGCATGGTGGATCGTCGGCGCGGCCATTTGCGTGCCCGCGTTAGCCGCCGGCTAGCTTGTGTTTGCGGCGGTGGATGGAGCAGCCGTAGTCCCCCGTCTTGTAGGCCTCGATCCGTCCTGTTTTTCCAACCTCCTCCACCCGTGCCGCGAGGTCGGCCGCCTCCACCTCGGTCATCGGCCGGAACGAGCGGGCGATGTCGAGGTCCTGGCGGAGGTTCTCCATCGTGTGAATGCCGCACACCAGGGATGCGATGGGCAGCGAGAGGGCGTACCGGCGGCAATCGGCCGCCGACAGGCCCAGTTCGCGGGGGATGCGGCCGTTCTGCGCCCCCAACGCCTTCATGCCGAGGGCTGCGATCCCGCGGCGCACAACCTCCGGCAAAACCTCTTTTTGAAAACTGAAGTAGTGGACGTCCACGACGTTCAGCGGCATCAGCACCGCGTCCCACTCGAATGGCGCGCCGGGCCGGGCGGTCCGCTCGAGCATCGCCGTCATGAACTTCGGCTCCTTGTGGCCGCTGAAGCCGATGTAGCGAACCTTCCCGGCGGCGCGCGCCTCGATCGCCGCGCGCACGGCCCCGCGGTCGGTGTCAAAGATCAGGTCGGGATCCTCGTCCCAGCGGATGCCGTGGAAGAGCCACAGGTCGAGCCGGTCCGTGCGAAGGCGGCGCAGGCTGTCGTCGAGGTTGGACCGGGCATCCTCGTAGGTGCGTCCGCACACTTTCGTCATGAGGAAGACTTTGTCGCGCCGGCCGCCCTGGAGGGCGCGGCCCATGTACTCCTCGGAGCGGCCGTTGTGGTATTCCCAGCAGTTGTCGAAGAAGGTCAGGCCCTCGTCGATCGCCGCGTGCATGATCGCGGCGGCGGTCGCCTCGTCGTTCCGGCCAATGTCCCAGCCGCCGAGCGCGATCATGGAGACCTCCTCGCGGTGGCGCCCGAGCCGGCGTTTCGGCACGCCGTGGGGCGGGTCGCCGGCGACGGCGAACATGCGGCGGGCGAGGGCGAAGTTCGCGGCGGCGGCCGCGAGGAAATCGCGTCGTGTCCAAACGTTCATGGCGCACCTCCGTGATGATACTATCGGCGCGAACCTGTCCGCCGGCAAGCCCGCGGCGGGGCTGGCCGCTCGATGAGGCCCGCGCGCCAGCGCAGCCGGCGGTGCGCCTCCAGCCGCGCCAACAGCCGCGAGAGCGTCTCGGGCGTGACGCCAATCGCCTCCGCCACGTCGCGCTTCCTCAGACCGGTCGTGACGCGCGGGGCGTCGCCGAACTGCTCGTCCAGAAACCGCCACAGTCGCTCCTCGACGTCGGCCCCCGACAGCCAGGGCGCCCGCTCGGCCAGGTACCGCAGCTTGCGAAGCAGCATCGCGACAAACTCGTCCCGAAACGGCTCCTCGCGAAGGAGCGCGCGCATCTCGCGCCGCGGGATCCACATGACGCTGCCGGCCTCCGCCGCGACGGCGGTGACCGGATACCGCGGCTGCTCAAACAGCACGACCTCCGCGAAGGCCTCGCCGGGCCGGATCATACGCAGCAGGGTGGGGCGCCCGTCGGGGCCGCGTTTGAGCAGACGGACCCGCCCCCGGTTGCACACGTACATCCCTTCGCCCGCGTCGCCTTCGCGAAACAGCACCTCGCCGCGCGCCATCGAGCGCACCGAGCACAGCTCCGCCAGCCGCCGGCGCGCCGCTTCGGACAGCTCGCGAAAGAAGTGCGTCTGGGCCAGGATCGCCGCCGGATCCGCCTTCATGAGCGCACTATGCCCCGCGCCTCGCCGGTGTCCAGCCCCTCACCGGCTGAACCACAGCACGGCGGCGGCCAACGCCAGGCGGTACGCCGCGAAGGCATCCATCCGGTGCCGCGAGAGAAAGCGCATCAGGAACCGGATCGAGGCCAGGCCGGAGACGAACGCCACCGCCAGGCCGGTCGCGAAAAACGAGGCCCACGCCGCGGTTACGGCGGCGCCGTCGCGGACCATTGCATAGACCGCGGCCAGCGTCAGGACGGGGACGGCCGCGAAAAACGAATACTCCGTGGCCGTTTTACGGTCGAGGCCGAGCGCGATGCCACCGAGAATCGTCGCGGCGGAGCGCGAGACGCCAGGCCACAGCGCAAGGCACTGAAACAGGCCGATCCCGAGGGCCTCGCGCCAACCCATGCCGTCGAGGTTCTGCACGCGCGACGTGACGCGGCGATGCTCCAGCCACAGCATCGCGGCCGCGCCAAGGGCCAGGCCGACGGCCACCGCGGTGGGCTGGAAGGCGTGGCGTTCGATCCATCGGTGGGCCAGCAGCCCCGCAACGGCCGCCGGCGTCGTGGTCAGCGCCAGCAGGCCCCATCCCCGCGCCCCATGGAATCCCCCCACAACGCTCGACGATCGCACCAGGCCCGCGAACCGGTGGGGAAAGGCGCACACCACCGCCAGGATCGCGCCGGCCTGGATGAATACGTCGAACGATTTCTGAATTTCCTCGGGGATGCGCAGTACCGCCCCGGCGAGGATCAGGTGGCCGGTGGACGAGACGGGGATGTATTCCGTCAGCCCCTCCACCAGTCCCATCCACACCGCCGACCAGCGGCCGTTCACGTGGTGCCGTCCTTCCTCACGAGGCGGGGAGCCACTGAACGGCGTCGACCACGACGTGACCGGTCGTGCCCGCGTTGGAGATCTCGACTCGGGCGGACCCCGCCGCCCCGCCGTCGCGGTACTCCAGCACCTGGCCGTCCGCCAGCAACCGTTCGCGAAGCTCGGCGTAGGGGACGTCCTGGACATCGCGGTCGCCGGCGATCGCCAGCCCGGCGGCGGTGGCGGCGCTTTGCCCCAGGATCATGAAGACCGGCTCCATTCGGACCGACCCGTACGCCGCGTGGGTCGCGCTGACGCAGACGGGCACCAGCAGGTTTCGGCAGTCGGCGCGCCGCGGGACAAGGCAGTCGTAGGCGATCGCGTACGGAGGCACCTTGACCTCGATGTCGCCCTCGTTTTGGACGTGCCCCTCCGGGGTGACGTTCCGCCAGACGTTGTGCGAATCGATCGGGTAGGAGCCCATCCCGACGGAATCGGAGATCGGCCGGCGGCCGAGCAAATGCTGGTCGGTGAGGACGAATTCGCCTACCATGCGGCGGGCCTCGCGGATGTAAAGCTGGTGCGGCCAGTGGCCGTTGTCGGTGAACTCGTCCTTCGGCAGTCCCCAGCGGTTCATTCGCTCGCGGATGTCGGGCGGCACGCGGGGATCGTTGGCCAGGAAATACATCAGCCCTTTCTGATAGCGCTCATGCTCGGCGATGATCTCGCGTCGCCGGTCGTAGTCGGCCTCGGGATAATCGTGGTTCATTCCGATGTTGTCGGTGCTGAAGGGGCCGTGGTTGTTGGTGTCGGTCTTGCGGTTGGGGATCGGGGCGAACTTCGCGAACACGTCCCGCCAGCCGGTCTCGAATCCGAGCGTCACGGACCGGATGCGCGGCAACAGGCCGCTGGACAGGTCTCCGCGCCGCACGTAGGGGTCCACCGGACGGCCGAAGTAATGCGCATGATGACGCGCGGTTTTCTGCACGCCGTTCCATTCCTCGCCGTACTCGGAGTTGGATTCGCGCCCGACGCGGTACGTGACCCCCGCGGCCGCCATCAGGTCGCCCTCGTACGTGGCGTCGATGTACATCCGCCCCCGATACACCTCGCCGCTGAGCATCCGGATGGAGCGGATGCGCCCGGCCACCTTGTCCACGCCGCCGGTCCGGTCGAGCCACTCGTCACGGTGAACCGGGATGCGGTGCTCGGCCACCAGGTCCTCGAAGATGCGCTCGGCGACATGGGGCTCGAAGATCCACATCGTCCACCGCTCCCCGTCGATCGCGGGAGTTCCCTGTCCGCGGTTGCCGTACTCCTCACGACGCTGCCATCGCCAGCTATCGCCGCGCGAATAGTGGAGCCACACGCGATGGTAGAACTGTCGCGCCAGCCCTCCGATCACCGCCTTGTTGCCCGTGTCCGTCCAGCCCAGGCCGCCGGAGCTCAGGCCGCCGAGATGCCGGTCCGGTCCAACGAGGATCACGGTCCGCCTCATGCGCGCTGCCTGCACGGCCGCGATCACGCCGGCGGAAGTGCCGCCGTACACGATCACATCGGCCTCGTTCGTCGGCGCCGCCCATGCCCTGACGGCCAGCAGCGCTGCGCCCGTCCATGGAATGGCCCCGCGTCTCATCGCACCCCCCGTCCGTCTTGCCGGCAGCCGACGTCAGCGGATCGCATGAACGATCAGCCCCGACCGTGGTTTCGGGTCGAACCACGTGCTTTTCGGCGGCATGACGCCACCGCGATCCGCCACCGCCATGATGTCGGCCATCGCTACCGGTGGCATCGAAAACACCACCGCCGCCCGTCCGTCCGCTAACCGCGCCTCGAGTTCTCCGAGGCCCCCACGGCCGCCGATGAAGGAGATCCGCGAATCGTTGCGGGGATCGGTCACCCCCAGCACCGGCGTCAGCACGAGCGACTGCAGCAGGCTCACCTCCAGCGCCTCCACGGGGTCCGATCCGGTCGGAGGGGAGGGACAGACGAGCCGATACCACCGGCCGGCCAGCCCCATCCGGATGTCCCCACGCCCCGAGGGCTGCGGGCCGTCGGCCTCGGTGACGATCATCCTGCGACGGATCTCCTCAAGCAATTCGCCGGCCGTACGCCCGCCGAGATGGGCAATCGCCCGGTGATACGGCAGGATGCGCAGCCGCTCCGCTGGGAACCACAGCGCGAGCACCCAGGCTGCCTCCGCCGAATCCTTCATGCCGCCGGGCGTCTCCCGCGCCACGCGGGCGGCGGCGGCCGCCCGGTGATGTCCGTCCGCAATGTAGGCGGCCAGAACCCTTTCGAACGATCGGACCCATGCGGTGGGGTCGGGCACCCGCCAGACGGTGTGCCGCACGCCGTCCGCCGCGGTGAAATCGCATTCCGGCTCGGACCGGGCCGTCTGACGGGCCATCCGGTCGGCCAGGCCCTCGCCGTCCCGAAACGCCAGGAACACCGGCCCCGCATGGATACCGGTCGCCGCGATGTGGCGGGCGCGATCGGCCTCGGGGGCGGGTCGGGTGTGCTCGTGACGGCGGACGAGACCGGCGTCGTAGTCCGCCACGCTATACAGCGCGGCCAAACCGATCTGCTCGTGGCCCTCCACCGCCTGTCGATACAGGAACAGCCCGGGCGCGGCATCCTGGCGAAGCCACCCACGCGACCGGAATGCCTCCCAGTTGTCTGCGGCCCGGCGGTACACCGCAGGGTCGTCCGGCGGCACCGACGGCGGAAACTCCAGGTCCGCGCGGGAGACCCGCAAAAAACACATCGGATTCCCCCGCGCGAGGCGCGCCGCCTCCTCACGATCCACCACGTCGTAGGGCGGACTGGCGATGGCGGCGGCCAGCTCGCCGGGGGGGCGCCATGCCCGAAAGGTTCGTATGCGCATCGTCGCTGTCCGGCGGAGTCCGCCGCCGGCTCCGGCGCGGACAGGCCGCACCAAACTGTAGCGGGCCGCTCGAAGGGGCGCAACGATGCCACCGGCACGGCGTCGTGACCGCGGCGGGTGTCGCGCCGCCGATTCAGATTCGCCGGCTACGGCAACGGCAGCCCGAGCTTTCGACACGTGTTCCGAACGTGCCCGCCATGCCAGAAGACCGTTCCGCAGGCCGGACACGACCAAAATCTCTTCTGACGCTTCAGGACGTCGGGCGGCACCCGTCCGCGCGCCAGTTCTCGGTCCGCCAGCGGCTTGAGCCACCGGTTGCAGCGGATGCACTTGCGGAACAGCCCCGGCCGCGGATCGAGGTGGCATGCGGCCAGGATTTCCCGAAATTGAGCCACCGGGTCGGCCGTGGTGAGGACCAGCAGGGCACGGGGGGCGGGATAGCTGTCGCCGATGTGGCGGTTGCGGGTGACGAAGACCCGCTCCTCGGCGTTGGCCCGACGGATGAGTTCGTGCGTTCGCACACCGCGCTGCCATTCGGCGTCAAAACCGCAGATCCGGAGGTATTTACCTGTCCGGATCAGCATGTGGTCCATCATGAAGGCCGGCGCCGGTGGCGTGGGTTCTGAGGACGCCGGGTTCAGCCGACCGGCTCCGGGGAGGGTGGGCGACGGGACATGCCGCGCGTCGCCGGCGGAATCGTTTTCGGCGCAATCGTGAAAGAAAAACACCACCACGTCGACCTTGCAAATATTGTCGGCCGGAAAAACCTGAATGCAAGACGCCGACGGCGGCCGGCGACAACCGCGGCGCGGTGTTCAGTTCGGTGCTCCGTGTTGTCCCTTTTCACGCCGCGCGAGCCCCGATGACGGCGACCGTGGCATGGAGGGTACCGAAGACCGCTCGCCCTCCCCCTGCGCCGGCGTGCTGACCGCTCGACACGGTCCGCTATCGTTCTATACTTCGGCGCTCGCGAGCCCACCATGTACCGGATTGTCTTCCTCGACGGCCCGCTGAAGGGTCAACGCCTGGTTGTCCGCGAACCTCGCGTCACGGTCGGCAGCGCCGGTGACGCCGATCTGCGGTTGCTCGGCCGGGACGTCGTTTCGCGCCATGCGGAAATCGTCGATCAGGAAGGCCGGATCATGATTCGTCGTTTGGAGGCCGGCGCCCTACTCCGCGTGGGCGCCGTCGCCGTCGGTGAACAGCCCGTGATCTGCCGCTCGGGCGATGTGGTCGCGCTGGGCCGCACGCGCTTTCGGATCGAAGCGGCGCGGGAGGAGCGGCTGAGGGCCCCGCGCCACCGCGCGGGAACATCGGCCCGCCTCGCCGGCGCGGTCGTCGCCGCGGTGCTGGCTGCCGAAACCGCCTACCTTCATTTCGCCGCCCGGCTGAGCCGGCGCGTCGCCGACGGCGCTGCGCGGGAGGAGCCCGCGGGGGACGGCGTGCGTCGGCAGCGTCCGGAGTCGTCTGCGACCGATACGGCGGCGCCGTGCGGCGACGCCGTCGGGCCTGTGGGGACGAATCCACCCTCCGGAGCGGCGGCGCAATGAAGCGGCCGGTTTGGGGTCGCGGTACGCCTGTCCCTCGGCCGAGGCGCCCGTGGCACGGCCACTACTACGCGATGTATTCCGACGAGTGGGGCGGGATCACCACCGATCCGGCGGAAATGCAGGTGCCCGTAGACGACCATGTCGTCCATCGCGGCGACGGGGTGTTTGAGACGCTAAAATGCCGGCACGGCGGCATCTATTGTCTCGACGAACACCTCGACCGCCTGTTCGCCTCGGCGGAGGCGATCGGCCTGCGTCCCTCTCATTCCCGGGCGGCACTGGGGGGCATCATCATCGAGACCGTTCGCGCCGGGCGGCAGCGGGACTGCCTGATTCGCGTGATCGTCAGCCGTGGCCCTGGCGGCTTCGGCGTCAGCCCGGCGGAGTGCCCGCAGGCGGGCCTCTATGTCATGGCCTACCATCTTCCGCCCTCGTTCATGGAGGCTCATCCCGGCGGCGCGCGGGCAGTCACGGTGGATGTGCCGCTGAAAGGCGGCGGGCTGGCTGCCATCAAAACCTGCAACTACCTTCCCAATGTGCTGATGAAAGCGGCGGCGCTGAGCGCCGGCGCGGATTATCCTATCGCGTACGACGAGCGGGGATTTCTGGCGGAGGGGGCCACTGAAAACGTTGGCGTCGTGACGCGCGACCGCCGCCTCCGGCTGCCGCGGCCGGGCCGGATTCTGCAGGGCATCACAATGCGACGGGTCGCCGCGCTCGCTGCGCGCCGGCCGGAGGCGGTGGGTCTGGCCGCCGTCGAGGAGGCAGACATCCCCCGCGCCGACGTTGCTGCCGCCGCGGAGGTGCTGATCTTCGGAACCACGCCCGACGTCACGTCGGTCGTCGAACTGGATCGCCGACCGGTGGGGGAAGGGCGGCCCGGGCCGATTCGGGCGGCCCTGCAGAGGCTGTTGGAGGCCGATCAGATGGCGGGGTCCGACCGCGTCACGCCGGCCTGCGACTAGCGGCGGCGTCGCCATGCGGCCCGGTGCCGCACGACCCCAACCGTTACAGCGCCGATCACGGCCAGCGCCGCGATGCCGGGCTCCGGAATGCCCGTGATCGAATCGATCCAGTTCGAATACGCCGGCACGTGGATGCCCGCTAGGCCAGACCCAAATCTGGGATAACTGTTGGTGCTGTACGAAAACACGAAGGTGTTCACGCTGACGACATAAGGGGTGCCGGCCTCCCACAAGAAACCGGGACCGCCCGAATCGCCGCCGCCGAGGGTGGTCTCCAGCCGGTTGCCCACGCTGGCGCCGCCGCTGAAGCCCACCGATCCGTCCGGGGCGTCGAAGTCCCCGTACCAGACTTCGAACACGGGGTTGGTCCCCTCGTCGTCCCACGACCAAATCCCATCAAGGTAGTTGGTCCCGGTCCGCTTCACGAAAAAGGAGGGCCCAACCGAGTATCCAATGTCTCCGTAGCCGGACTGACCGTAGCCGACGAGGGAGATCTTCGTTTGATACACCAACGAGGTGCGGACGATGTCGTAGGTGGGCACTCCTGCCGGCAGTGGACTGGCGAGCTGCAGGATCGCGATGTCGTCGTTCACGTTCGTCGCGTGGCCGTTGTAGGCTGGATGAAGAAAAATGGCCGACGCCGAAAAGGTGTGGGAGGGACTCCCCTCGCGGTTCAGGTAGAACGTCACCGAAGATGGGCCGACATCGGACGCCCCGTCGCCATCGATGTCGAACACATGCGCCGCCGTCAAAATGTGGGTGGGGGAAATCGGCGTGCCGGAGCCGATGTAGGTGGATGAGCCGGCGTTGACACGGATGCTGCCGACGCCCGAATAGATGGAGTATGCCGTGTTCGGGTCCACCCGGTCCGCGATCGAGTCCGCCGGAGCGACGTTCGAGCTGCCCGCCATGATGACCGGCTGCCACCCGGTCGCGAAGAAGCTGGCCCCCGTTTCAAGGGGTGCACCGGCGTGAACCACGCGCGCTACTGCTGCCAGCCACAACGCCAGACTTCCGTGTCTCCTCACGATGCTCATCCCCTGCGGCTTTCGCCATCCACCGACGCCAATATCCGATGTATACCCGCATGGGGCCATCCCGCAAGTCTGGCCTCCGACGCTGCAGCCATCCCGCCGGACACGGTAACGAGGTAAGGATGCGGGCAGCATCCGATCTAAACGATGGGGATCTGAGCGCCCTCTTGGTGCAACACACCCCCTCTCAACCACGGCGGTGCCAATGCCCGGTTCAACCCCCGGCGAATGTTCCCCTACGGCGGGGACGAGGCCCTCCACGCCCGTCCCCCCTTGGGCTCTATGCGGGATCGCGCACTGTCAAACGGGCGCCTTTCGGGGTTGGCCCCATGTATAGCATGGCGACTGGGTTCGAAGCGAAATTGCAATTGGCGATGCCGTCGACCGGCCTGCCCGGTGTGGGGCGGCCGTCCGCGAGGGTGCCGTCTTTGCACGTCGTGCACCCATGTGCGCAAGAAGCCCCGCCGTCTCTCCGTGCGAGTCCCGTCGGAGCCGGTCGGGGCTGGCCGTCAGCCGCAGGTCGCGCCATGCCGCGGCCGGTCGCCATGGTCCGCCCCGGGGGTACGCGGTTCAAGGAGGCGTTCTTCTTATCCTCTTTTCGGACACGCGGCCGGCCCACCTTCCGTCCTCGTCCTCAGGCAGTTGCCAGGGCGCGGTGCTCCGAGCTCATGCGGCGCGGGCGGAGGGGCGCACGCTGGGGCCACGACACGGATCACCCAAGGTCCAGGGGCCAACCCTCCCGCGGAGTCGGCGGTCGGGTCAGAGCATCGGCCTGCGAGTGATTCACGATCCGTCCGGCCGCTGCGTCCCATGCCAGCTTTTGTCCAGGAAACATCTGAGCGATCATGCCGAGCAACGCCAGTTCGGTCAGGGGGCCGCCATAAGCGAAATCCGAACCGGCGGGGCGCCCCTCGCGGATGGCGTCCAGCCAGTCCTGGTAATGATCCTTCACCCGCGGCAGGGTTTTGGGCGGCTGCGTGAACGTCTTCATCTTTTCTTCGGGAATGATCCGTAGACTTTCGGCCCCATGGGATCCGTAGAGGATCGTTCCCTTGTCGCCCACCACATACGCCCCGATGTGAGGCAGTTCGCGACCTGGTTCGAGATCGTCCGGTCGAGGCGGCGGGCGGGTGCCGTCGTACCAGTGTAGCGTCACGGACGGCCGTTTGGGGGTGGCGGCGAACCAGAACTCCACGTGGCATCCGGCCGGGAACGTGTCGGCGTGTTTCGCCGGATCGAACTCGTCCGTCACCTCGGCCCGGACCGTTTCGGGCCCGACCAGATCGAGGGCCCAGAACACGGGGTCTACGACATGGCAGACCCAGTCGCCGATCGTGCCGCATCCAAACGGGCGCCAGGCACGCCACGCCCCCGGAAGGTACAACGGATGGTAGGGGCGGAACGGCGCAGGGCCTAGCCACACGTTCCAGTCCAAGGTGGCGGGGGGGGCATGGCGTTCGGCCAGCCGGTCGAGTTGCTTCACCCGGCTGTGGACGACTTGCGACCAGGCGTGGATTTCGCGCACCGTCCCGATGGCTCCGTTCCACACCCATTCGCAGAACATCCGGATCGTGTCGAACGAATGTCCCTGGTTGCCCATCTGCGTGCGCACGCCCCGGGCGCGGGCTGCCCGCGTGAGCGCCCGGACCTCGGCGATGGAGTGGGCCAGCGGTTTTTCGCAGTAGACGTGCTTGCCGAGCCGGATTGCCGCCAGCGCCACGCACGCGTGCGTGTGGTCAGGGGTGGAGACGACGACGATGTCCGCTTCGTCGCCCCGCTCCTCGAGCATGCGGCGATAATCCTGATAGAAGGGAACGTCCCCCCACTCCCGCCGGATTTTCGCCGCGCGCGCCTCGTCGGCGTCCGTGAAGGCGACGGGCCGAATTCTATCTTGCAGCGCCGAGAAATTGTCGGCCCCACGGCCTCCGATGCCAATGAACGCCGCCCGAGGTTTCGATGCCCCGCCGTGCTCGTTGCCCGTTGACCGGGTGGTCGCCCACGCGAGCACACCGGCAACCTTGAGAAAATGCCGGCGTCCGCCTACCGCCATCCGCGGCCCACCTTGCCGAGTCATATCCACACTCCTTGGACCCCCGCGCCGGTGTGCGGGCAAAGGCCCGCACATAATAAAGTTCGGCCACGGCGGGCTCAAGCAGCCACGTCGGCGCCTTGCGTCAGGGCGCGGCGGGCTCGACTGCGTTGGTGGCGGCAGAGGCGGACGCCGGCGACGCGGCGGAGAACCGAGTCATCCGGTAAAAATCCCGGATGGTGATCAGCGCAAAGAGGCCGATCAGCGCCAGGGCGAAGGCCCGCTGCAAGGCGGCGATCAGCCGCGGGGGCAGCGGTCGGCGAGCCGCCGCCTCCGCAAGGGCGAGCACGGCATGACCGCCGTCGAGCACAGGGATCGGGAGGAGGTTGAGGATCGCGAGGTTGACGTTGAGCATTCCGGTGACCCAGAGCGCCAGCAGGAGGCTCGTCTGCGCAGCCATCCAGTACATCCGGAGGATGTAGGCCGGCCCGCTGACCGCCCGGGCGGCATGCCTCCGTTCGCTTTTCGTGCCGAAGGCGCGCAAGACACGAAAGACGGGCGCGGCCCACGCGCGCATCTGTCGCGCGGGTTTCATGGAAAGGTCGAACCGGTTGATCTCCACGCCCATCATCACGCGGCGGTAGGCCTCCTCCCATCTTGGCCGGACCGTGACGGATCGGGGACGGCCATCGCGCAGCACCTCGAGGACGACGTCAGTAGATCGGAAGAGCGTCGTGTAGGGA
>OGCI01002338.1_pt1 | contig 12911 bp, 1 predicted proteins | sample 1570021 | NCBI WGS metagenome assembly OGCI01 (sample SAMN06264664, study PRJEB24512) | hot springs metagenome | isolation source: Hot spring water | place: South Africa: Tshipise | collected 2015-06-21
ACGCTCTTCCGATCTCGGCTCAGTGACAATGCTGGCAGTATTGCAAATAGCCGTCAGCGGACCCGCAGAAGCCGTAACGGCGGGATCAGCAGTGATCGACTCACATCCGATGAAGGCAAGTCCGCGATCCAGGGTATCGGTCAGCACCAGATTCTGGACAGCACCGGAAGGAATGTCCAGCGCAATCTCGTAGGTCAGCACTTCGCCCACTGCAACTTCCGGATTCGTGGTAAAGTCCTGATTGGTTTCCACCAGCCGCTTGGCGCTCACCCCAATCTCATCCATATCCGTAGAGGTGTTGTTGTCAGGCGTGGGGTCATCGCCGTTTTCGCCATCATCCCGAACGGTAGCCGTGTTCCAGATGCGCAGAACTTCCGGGTTCAGCGGATCGTCCACCGCCACAGCAAACTGCGCGGTGAAGGTCGCGCCTGCCGCCAGAGTGCCCACATTCAGGGTACACACGCTCCCGGCGCTGTTATCCGGCGTGCAACTCCAGCCTGCTGTGCTGGAGGAAGGTACAAAAGTAGTGCCGCTCGGGACGGTTTCCTCAATCGCCACTCCGGTGGCATGCTGATTGCCCACATTGCGCACCGTCAGCGTGTACACCAGAGTTTCACCCGGTGAAACCAGATCCACGCCATCGCTCTTTTCAATGGTCAAATCGGGTACTGCACCCAGGGGTGTTGTATCGTTTCCGGTATTGTTCCCCGGCGTCGGGTCTACCCCGTTCGCGCCGTCATCGGAGATCACCACCGTGTTTCTCAGGTTATGAGCGCCCGCGGGCAGGGGATTGTCCACTGTCACCGCAAACACCGCCGTGCCGCTGGCTCCGCCCGCCAGCGTCCCCAGACTCAGCGTGCAGGTGCTCCCGGCATTGTTATCAGGCACACATGTCCATCCTACCGTGCTCGCTCCTGCATTGAACACACTGTGCGCCGGTACCGTCTCCGTCAGCACCACGTTCGTCGCCGCCTGGTTGCCCACATTCGCATAACTCAACGTGTACGCCACCACATCCCCGGGCGTCGCCGTCACCCCGCCATCTGTCTTGCTCACCGTCAGATCCGGCGCCGCGTCCACCGGTGTCTCATCACTCCCCGTGTTGTTCCCCGGCGTCGGGTCTGCCCCGTTCACGCCGTCATCGGAGATCACCACCGTGTTCGCTATCTGCGTCACCCCCGCTGGCAGCGGATTGTCCACCGTCACCGCAAACACCGCCGTGCCGCTGGCTCCGCCCGCCAGCGTCCCCAGACTCAGCGTGCAGGTGCTCCCGGCATTGTTATCAGGCACACATGTCCATCCTACCGTGCTCGCTCCTGCATTGAACACACTGTGCGCCGGTACCGTCTCCGTCAGCACCACGTTCGTCGCCGCCTGGTTGCCCACATTCGCATAACTCAACGTGTACGCCACCACATCCCCGGGCGTCGCCGTCACCCCGCCATCCGTCTTGCTCACCGTCAGATCCGGCGCCGCCTCCACCGGCGTCTCGTCACTCCCCGTGTTGTTCCCCGGTGTCGGGTCATTGCCATGGGTGCCATCGTCAGCGATATACACCACGTTCTGAATTTGCGTTACCCCTGCGGGAAGCGGATTCACCACCTGTACCTGAACGGTCAGCGTTCCAGATACACCGGGGTTCAAAGTGCCCAGGTTATATGTACACACACTGCCTGCATTGTTATCGGGCAAACAGGTCCAGCCCGCCGGACCCACAAAGGTAGTGTGATCGGGCACCGTTTCAGAAACCACCACGCCGGTAGCAACACCGTTGCCGGTATTGCTGTAACTCAAGGTGTAGGTCACCGTACCACCCGGTGTGGTGGAAACATCTCCATCAGATTTGGAAATCTGAAGGTCAGGGCCAGTGCTGGTGAGAGTGACCGCAGAAGCACGCACGTAATCATTGACGCCACCGCTACCATCGCGCTCGCCGCTATCCGAACCGGAAAGCGAAGTCCACACCAGTCCGGCGTTATTGGTCATGGTTGTGCCAAAACCGGGGGTGGTTACCTGCGCCTGATAGGAAATGACACCGGTTTGCCCCAGCGGGAGAGTATCCCAGCGCACCAGCAGGTCAGGCGCGCCACTGTCATCCAGCACAGTCGGCGCATATCCGCTGGAAGACAGAGAACCCGGCACATAGGTCAACCCGGCGGGAATAACATCCGTCAAAACCACATCCTGGGCATCGGTAGTGCTGGCGGCGGAATGCGCAATCGTCAGGGTAAACGTGACCACCTGCCCTAACCCCGGTGTGAGGGTACTGGCAGTTTTGCTCAAGGCAAGGTCAGGTTCCACGAGCGTCATGGTCACCGGCGTTGCCTGCACCAAAGGACCGCCTCCTGCCCGCAGGCTGGCGGCGTTGTTCAGAGTCACCCCGTTCTGGTTGGCCAGTTCATTAACCACCACAGCCGTCAAGCGCAGGCGCAGAACATTGTTCGCCGGATCGTTGTCCGGGGCAACCTGAATCGGCTGGTTGAAGGTAAATATCACATCATCGCCACTACCCCCTACCGAGGCGACAGTCGGGTCGACGCTGTCCACCGTACCATTGAAACCGGTGAGATCCAGCACACCGCTTCCGCTGACGTAGGCAAGACCGGCGGGAAGATCATCGGTAACCACCACGGGCGCCGGGATGGTGCCTTCAGGCAGGGAGACTGCCAGTTCGAAAGTGACCGTTTCTCCAATGGTCAGGCTGGCTCCAGAAGTGTGCCCGGCAGAAGTGGAGATCAATGCTTTGCTCAGGGAGTATCCCGCAGAGGTAAAGTTTGCTGAGGCGCTGGTTTGATAGTCATTAATGCCACCACTGCCATCCCGCTCCCCGCTCACCGTGCCGGAGAGAGAACTCCACACCACATCGGCTGTATTGGCAACCGTCTGCCCCGGGGTGAGTGTATCGTTAAGGGTGGCTGTGAAGGTGACCGTAGCGCTCCCGCCAGGCGGAATGACCGCAATGGTGATATCCAGTGTATTCCCGACAGAAGCATCGGTTACTCCGGAAGCACCACCCGCCAGGATAACATTCACCGAGCCGGTATCCAGCGTCAGAACGGCAGGAAGGGTGTCGGTGAGACGGACATCATATGCCGGGCTGACGTTGGCTCCGCCTGGATTGCTCAGCACCAGAGTGTAGGTTGCCACCCCACCGGCGTCGGCTGGCGTGGGCGGCACAACCGTTTTGCTCAGGGTAATGACCGGCTCCACCAGCGTGACCGGGTCGCTGGCATTGAGCGTTCTGGATGTCCCGGAAGCGTCTGTGTACGTCAGCGAGGCAGTGTTATTCAAAGACACCCCCTGCTGATTACCCGCCACGTTTGCCACCTGAGCGGTGAAGGTCAGGGTCACCGGGCTGGAAGAAATCACCGCGTCGCCAAAGTCAATGGTCAGGGTCACCGGCGCACTGCCGTCGTTGGGTGAACTCACCATAACGCTGACCGGTGCTGTGATTCCTGCACCCACGCTCAAACTACCCGTCTGGTAAATCAACCCGGCAGGCAACGTATCGGTGATGATCAGGTTGCGCAAGGTGCCCAGAGGAGATTGCACGGTAAGCGTGTAGGAAATCACCTGCCCGATGGTAGCCTGAGTCAGACCGCCATCGCTCTTGGTAAAGACGGGTGCCGGACTGGTGAAGGCTGCGCTGGCAGTATCCTGCGTACCATCGTTGGGATAGGGTGTGGTATCGTCATACACCCGTTCGAAAGCGTCACTGCCGTCGTGAGACGACCAGTCAGCATCCACCGTATTGACATGCGCACCATCCAGATGGAGAGAAGAAAGCGCCACCGCCTGGTAGGTGCACTCAATGAAAGCATCCGGATTCGTTGCCGGGATGTCCCAGGATCCTGCCGGCACACCTTCAAAGAGCAAAGTCGCGCCATTATCCGTCACCGACACAGCAATGGGAGCGGTGCTTGTGCCATCAAAGAACTGGCAGGATGCCGAACCCGTCTGATACGCCACCCCCTGCGCCAGCGTATCCACGGCGGTCACGTCATACGCCGGGCTGTTGCCGGTATTGGTGAAGCGCACCGTGTAGGTCAATACGTCTCCTGCCTGCACATTTGCATTCGGTGTGACGCTCTTGGTAGTGGTGATAGTCGGCTCAATGATGGTAATGTTCGCGGAAGAAGACGGCACCGCAGGACCATTGTAGGTTACCGTAGCGGTGTTGGTGCGAATCACGCCGTCCACATTCCCGGCGATATTCAGCACCCGTGCAGTGATCCGGATCAGGAAGGCATTGTTATTGGCCACATTATCAGCGGTTGTGGGCGTATCGCCAAAGTTGAAGGTGATATCACCGCCACTTCCACCCGCCTGCGTCACCGTGGGCACAGGCAGAGCGCCATTGTAATCTGCCGCCAGCAAGCCGCCGCTGGACGCGGCAGAGGTGATGATCTGGTACGACTCGACTTCCAGGCCCACAGGGATGTCATCTGTAACCACCAGCGCCTGCGTCACCCCTTCGGGGAGCGTTACCAGCAAGTTGTAAGTCACCAGATCGCCAATGGTGTAAGACGAGGGAGAGACGCTCTTGACAATTTGCGGCGAATTGGTTGCCACAATAACCGCCGTGCTGCTGGCGCGGTAATCATTGCTGGAGTTGGGCGTCTGTGAGCCATCGCGCTCCCCGTAATAATAACCACCAGGCGGAACAGACCCCGCCAGGGGCGTGCCACTTCCGGGCAAACTGGTGTAGGTGAGGGTAGCCGTATTGTTGATGCTGAAGCCATTCGGCGCCGACGGGCTGATGGTAGCGTCTATGGTAATGGTAATGGTCTGACCGGGATCAAGACAGGTGGCATTCATCGTCATCACCTGTCCGGCAAAACTGGCAGTGGCATTGAAGGGCGTACCCCCTGCACAGGTTGCCCCCTGAGATGAAGTCACGCTGACCGTCCCCGGAACCAGATAACCGTCCAGCGTATCGCTGACCACCAGGTCGAAAGCGGTGACACGATTGGCACCCGATTGTGCCCCGACCGTAATGGTAAAGGTGACGGGGTCACCGGCATCGCCGGAGGCAACCGAAGCGCTTTTGCTGATGGTCAGCAAAGGCTCAGCCACCACCACGTTAACCGTTCCAGAGATGGAATTCGAAGTCCCGTTGATAAAAGTTCGGGCAAAATTTCCTCGCGTATCTCCGGCATCATTCGAACCGCCGCCGGTATTGTCCACAACAGCGTTGAATTCAATCACCACAAACTCGTTATCGGCATCCGAATCGGCATTGACCAGATTGCCCAGTTTGAAGTAAACATCAACCCCTGTCTGCGATCCATCTGCCAGATTCACAAAGTTATCCACATTCGAAGAAGTGCTGCCCGTACTGCCAATATTCCCATCTGCCAGCGTGCAGGGCAAAGGCGAAGGCGGGTTTGTGGCATTGGCGGCATTACCGGTGATGGTACAGCCCGCGGGAATCGCCGGAACAATCCCCACCCCGGTGGAAGTGAACCCCGCCCCGTTGGACACAAAGGCAATCGTCGCCGTACCATCGTTCAGGAAGGTTAATCCGAGGGGCAGATTATCAAAAACCTGAAAATTGTTCTGGGTTCCTTCGGGGACCGACACCACCAGGCGATACCGCACAATTTCGCCGATTACCACAGCATTGCCTGAAGTATGTCCCTCAGACGTTGCCACCAGGAATTTGGAAGTCACCGTACTGGCAAAGGAGACATTTGCGGATGCGGAAGACTGATAATCATTCAGCGGTGCACCACTGCCATCGCGCTCTTCCGAACTGGTATTGTAGGGCGAGCGATCTCCTGGAGAGCCGCTCAGGCTCGTCCATGTGGTGACAGCCGTATTGATTACATCCGGGTTGCCTGCCCGCACCGTGTTATTGACCGTTGCCTGGAACCTCAATTCACAGGAAGTGTTGCGAGGGAACACGGCGAAGGTCGCCGTCAGGGTAGGAGCCGCAGAATCGTTCAGCACCGGCGCACCTGCCGAACAGGAAGCCACTAAAAAACTGCCAGGCACATAGGTTAACAGGGCGGGGACCACATCAGTCATGACCACATCGTAGGCGTCAGTATCGGTGGCACCGTTGGGATTGGTCAGAGTGATGGTAAAGGTGACCACGTCGCCGGCATCCAGATTGCCAGAAGGGAGGCGTGATTTTCCGGTAATAATGTTCGGTTCAATCACGGTCAGGTTGGGCGCAGAAACCGCCCCCAGACTGCCGCCGCTCCATGAAAGCCCGGCCAGGTTATTCAACTGCGTCCCGGCTTGATTGCCGGTGACGTTCAGCACCACTGCCGTGTAGCGGATGGTGAGCGTTTCCGCCTGAGCATTATCACGATTGGCATTGGTGATGGTGCCCAAATTGAAAGTTACCGTTCCGCCCCCGGCACTCACAGTTGGGTTGGTAGGATCATTACATGCCGCAGCAAACCCGCCCACCAGGTCGGTGGAGAGATCAGGCGAGGCGGTGATGCTGAGACAATCCACAAACGCCAGCCCGCTGTCCAGGGTATCGGTCAGCACCGCAGAGGGGAGCACCCCCTCAGGCACGGTCACAGTGACTTCGTAGGTGACCAGTTCACCGATCACTGCCTGGGTGTTGCCATTGGTCGCCGAATTGATCTCGGTCCCTATCAGCGTTTTGGCTGTGGATGGGCGCGCCACCGAAACGGAAGCCGTTTCGCTCACCCCCGAGGGGACATGATTGGCGCCGCCCTCTGAACCGGCAAACGCTGTAAGACGTCCGGTGTTTGTCAGGGTGTTTTGCACCTGCACCGTGCCATCCAGCGTCACATCGAAGGTGATGACCGCAATGTTGCGACCGCTGGTCGGGTCGTAGGGATCCAGTGCACCGGCCGGGTTCGCCGTAGGGCCCGGATCATTCAGCACAATACCGGTGGCAAACAGATCGGTTTCCGCTCCAGTGTAGCCAATTGCCGCACCCGTTCCATCTGTCACACACAACGAGCCCGGCACAAAGGTCATACCGGCGGGCAGGCTATCGGCTACACGCAAATCAAAGGCGCCGTTCAAGCCGCTACCGGTATTCTCCACCGTAATCGCAAAGGTCACGCGGTCGCCGGCATCCACTCCACCGGTGATATTGCTGTCTATGGGCTGAGAGGCAAGCCCGCTGGAATTCACCGTTCCAGTAAAGCGCGGGCATCCTGCACCGGAGAAGGTCACCCCTGCCGGGGCAACCTGTGCAGGGTTAAACACCGCGCCAGCATTTTCGGACCAGACTACACCTTTGCGAACGTTCAGAACCGGCTGGGTCAGTTGAATCTGTACAACCGAATCCGCTACACTGTCGCCCGCATTGGTAGCGCCCTCACGCCCGCGGACCTGGTTGGTCAGGTACAAACCATCTGCAAAGGGATCACTCCGCACTGTTACAGTGAAGAGCAAATCCACCACGGTAGACTGATTACGGACATCATCATAACTGCCATAAGTAAAGCGCAGGCTGTTCTCCGAACTGTTGGTGAGGAGCGTGGGAACGATTCCGGAGTAGACGTAGAATGTATCTGCGGGACCAAACTTTGCCTGTCCCGGCGGCGGAGCCGCCGCGCTGACAGTGGGATCAAACGTGGTCACCTCGGTTGCCAGGAATACCGGCAGAGGGAGATAATCAATCAGATACAGATTTTCCACATCACTGGTGGGCAAAACGTAGCGCAGGCGGTACGTTACCGTATCGGCAGGCGCAACCCGCACTGCGGTACACGGCTGAGGGGAACAAGCCACCCCGTTGACGGCGTAAATGGTTTTTTCCACAGTTCCCCGTGGAATAGAGGTTTCTACCTGACTTGAATCCTGTTCATCCTCGCCGGTGGGGGTCAGATTCGCCACATTCAGAACATTGGACATGACCGTAACCAGATTGTTCAGAATGTCACCCTGGTCCACAGAGGGATCGCCAGAAGGATAATTCACCACGAAATTTTCCTGCACCACCGTGCGGAAACGCAGGGTCAATGTGGTGGCGCCGCCGTTAAAGGAGGCGCAATCTGGCGCAGGACCGCCCGTCCCACCGTCGGGAACGCATCCACCCAGCAGGATACGGTCCAGTCCGCGGCTCTGGAGTTCAGAGGACACGCGGAAAGTTACCTCACTGAAGCCTAAAAAGACATTCGGCAGCACGGTGTAGTTGGCGGAGTTCATCGGCGCGCTGGTAGTAGCACCGTGCTCGGTCACCGAGAGCACCGGCGTAAAGGTAGCATCCCACGCCTGACCATCAGAAAACAAATCGTCAATCACCAGATCGGTCAAGGCGAAGAAATCGGAGACCTGTACCTGTAAGGTGTACTCCAGGGTGTCACCGGGGGAGAGCGGCGCCGGAGAGAGATTGGACACTGATTTCTGGATGGCAATGGATTTCAAGGTCAGGGTGTAATCGCTGGGCGGCAGATTGGAGATCACCAATCCACTGGTATCACGCGGGTCCAGCGGTGTCCAGTTGCCCTCTCCACGTGAATCGTTCAGAGAAGGAACATCATCGCCCGTAACGGGGTTGAGAACGGGGTTACCGCCAGCATCATTCAAGGGAGCGTAAAAAGTAAACTCCACTACCGCATCGGCAGTGCCTGCACCACCCGTCACCGATGCCCACTGCACCACCAGATCATTATTGGGGGGGAGTTGCGCACCCGGGGTCACCGGCTGGTCAAGAATCACGGCTCCGCCCGGCGAAATTGAGGTAACCGCCAGAAAAGCCAGATTGGGAGGGAGCAAATCGGTCACCGTCAACCCCGTGATTGTTTGTCCAGCGGCAATGTCCACCGTAATGCGGTACGTACGAGGGAAGTTAGGTCCGGTAGCGGTTTCGTCTTCGGGGCCCAGGTAGGTTTTGGTCACCCGAATGAGAGTCGGAGTGGTGGAAGAGACAGTCCACGCGCCGATAATGGAAGGGTCAGTGGCAGGATCGGAGACAGGCGTCTCCCCAAATTGATAACCGCCGCGCGCCTGAATATTCAGGGGGGTACCCACATCGGCGTAATTGCTCATATTGACATTGACAACGACTTCTACCGGCGGCTGATCGGGAACAAAGGACCCAAACGGCAGAAGCAGCACCACCAGTTGATCGCCGGGGGTGCCGCACACCTGCACAGGTGCACCGCTGGTATCTACCGCATATGGATGTGCCACACATCCAGTCGGGGCAGGGAATGTCAGGACCACAGACGACAACGGCACACCCAGGTAGGTTGCGCCGTTGAATGTCAGTCCATCATCTCCATCCGCTCCGGTTGCCGGAAAGATCAGGTCAATGAAGGGACCATATCCCGGGACTGTGCCATTATTGTCAAAAGTGACCGTGAAGGTAAAGGGCTGTCCCAACATGGTCTCTGCAGAGATATTCAGGGACACGTCGGTGGTAGGCTGAGCCAGAGGACGAGCCTCTACCACCCCCAAAGGCAACACGGTCAACAGGATCAGGACGATTCCCCAGATTGACCCGATTCTCAAAACGGCTTTTCTGTCCATATCCCCTCCCAAGGCAGTTATAGTCTCTTCCGGACCGTATTCGATTTGGCATTAACAATTCAAGTTTACATAAGAACACTCTCCCAAACAGCCAAGAAAAATTACAAAAATATTACAGATATAATTACTTATTGACCTGAATTCATCACAATAACCCTTACTTCATAAGGAGAAAGCGTCAGGGTCAGTTGTTCCTGTGAACGCTCCACGGGGAAATGAAGCAAATCCTCCACCTGCCGGGCAGGGACAGAGACCTGAACCGTGACCGTTTCACTGGTTGGATTGGTCAGGAACCAGGCTTCCTGATTTCCCAAAACACGGCGGCGCAGCAACAAGTCTCCCACCCGTTGAGGACGCACCCCAAACCACCCCAGTAACCGGCGCACAAAGAGACGCGCCTCCGGTTCAATGTGAGCAAAGGCACTGTGCCCAACCGCTGTGCCAATCAGCCATGCCTGTCCGCGCACCCCCACCCGGAAGGCACCCGCCGGACGCCCACGGTACCAGAACACCGGCTGACTGCCCTGATTTTCAATCTGCTGAACCCATACGCTGGCACGCACACGCAAGCCCTCCATGGGTCCGCGCCCTTCGAGGTAGCCCGCTTCGTCCCTCTCCCGCCAATGATGCTCCAGAGGTGACCAGCGCGGAGACTCATCCGGCTCATCCACGAGACGTTGATTCACCACCCGCACGCCAAACAGGTAACGCAAGAGCGGAGAGAACTCGCCGGGAACTGCCCATCCATCTTCCGTCAACATTCCTGTTCCGACTTCACTGACCAGATTGCCTCCTGCAGAGACGTACGCCGAAAGGCGGCGGGCAGTTTCATTTTCCAGAGCCAGCGGCAAAGGCAAAATCAGCGCACGATACCGTTCTGCCAGGGCTTCATCCACAGCCTCGGCAGGAACAAAATCCATTGGGAAGCCCTCCTCCCAGAGCAACCGGTGCCACCCGCGCACACTGTAATGATAATGCTCTCCAAGACCGGGCAGGGTTTCACACACCCGCCGGTTGATATCATCCAGCACAATACCCACCTGTACATCCGCAAGGCGTCCCTGCATGAACAACTCCGCCTGGGATTGAAGTGCCTTTCCCAGCGAAGCAACTTCCCGCATCCGCGGTGAGGACTCCCCCTCACTCTCCAGCAAAGCAAAACCGCGCTCCAGAGGGTTCAGCCCGGGGCGCACCCCCGAAAGTCCTACCCCACTGGCCCCGGCGCTGAGGGCAGTCAGCACCCAGCGCCGCAATTCCTCCGGAGAGGGTGAACTTCCCTCCTGCCAGAGGGTTTGCTCAGGACCTGCCTGAAGCGGAACAACCCGGAACGGGCGGAGATCAGATCCCCAACTGCGTGCGCGGTCGCCCGCATACGCTACGGAAAGCATCCCAGCAAGCGCGGTTCCTCTCTGACGAACGCGCTCTTCCGGGTGCGCTGCAGCATCGTCCCAGCGATGTACAGCCTGACGCGAGGGAAAACAGGACACTCCCGGTAGATCAGCGGGCACACCGGGATGAGGGAACTGACCGGGTAGATCCAGCGAGAGCGCATGTACCGGTCGCTGGCGGGCATCGGCGGAGTGAACAGTCTGCATCAGCCGGTGGAACCACTCCAGACGCCAATTTTCCAGAAAGGCCTGCCATGCCACCCGTTGAGGCACATCTTGCGGCCGCCAGTATTCTGGACGGATCTCTTCCCAGGCGGTGTAAGCCGTCTTCCAGCGCTCGTTGAGGGCATTCAAATCTCCGTATTGTTTCTGGAGCCAGTGAGAGAAGGCTTCAACAGCACGGGCAGAGGGCAGGACATCCATCACGGCTTCGGTCTGGCGAAAATCGGGCACATCCACACCCCATCCGGCAATTTCATCCCAGGTGCTCCATCGCTCCACCACCCTTCCCACGAATTGCGCGAAGGATTCTACGGGGTCAGAGATGTGCCCGGAAACGGTCATCCACCATCCCGACAGAGATGAGACCTGGAATACCGGCAACAGGTCCATGGATAACTGACGGGCTTTGTTCAGCCAGGATTCATACACCTCCCAGCGCCAGTCCTCCTCGCGCGGGGACAGGATGGCGCAGTTGACAGGAAAGTACACCAGATGAATACCCTGCTGGTGAAGAATTTGCAGATCACGATCCAGTTCGCCGGACAAAGGCATCGGTTCACGGTACAGAACCACCCCAAGTGGAAAAAGGGAAGACGGTTGAGATACAGGCATGTTTTTTTCCTCGCGGCTAAGATTGGGAGTATTTTACCCTGCTTGCGGTTCAAAATGCATGTATGATAAAGAATATCCTCAAGTCGAACCGCTACAGGAGGAACTCCATGAGTCATTCTCCCATCTCTCTCCCCTGGGGAAAGGACTCCCTCACCCTGGAATTGCCCCCTTCATGGAACCTGATGGGTGTACTGGGACCCTCTCCCCTGCCCGGTGTAGCCAGTGCGGAAGATGAAACCGCTCGCAGACTGCAGGAAGTCATCGGCAGCCCGTCGCTGGCAGAACTGGCGCGCGACGCCCGACATGTGGTTGTGGTGATTGACGATGGCAGTCGTCCCACTCCCATTGCCCGGTTGTTCCCTGCGGTCATGGCAGAACTGGAGCGCGGCGGCGTTTCAGCAGAACAGGTCACCGTGATTCCGGCGCTGGGAGTGCACCGTCCCATGCAGGCAGAAGAAGTGGCTCAACGCATCGGCGGGGAGTGGATGAGCCGGGTGCAATGGGAAAGCCATGATTGCGATTCTCCAGAACGTCTTGCCTTTTTAGGGACAACCTCGCGGGGCACCCCTGTTTACCTGAACAGGACCGTTGCCGGGGCGGATTTAATTGTTTCCATTGGCTGTATTGAGCCGCACATCATCGCCAGTTTTGGCGGCGGTTATAAAAATCTCATTCCCGGGGTAGCCGGTCGTGCCACCATCGCTCACAATCATGCACTGAACTGCCATCCCTCCACCTTCAACATGGTCGGACAACCCATCGAGCGCAATCCCATGCGCCTTGACCTGGAAGAAGGTGCGCAAATGCTTAAGGGGAAGGTGTTCATTGTCAACGCCGTGCTGAACAGCGCTCTGGAAGTCGTCAAAGTTGTCAGCGGGCACCCTATCCATGCTCACCGCGCGGGTACACAGGTGAGTGCGCAGATTTACGGCGTTCCCATCCCAGCCCCGGCTGATGTGTTGATCACCGCATCCTACCCCATGGATCAGGATCTGCGGCAGGGGGTGAAAGCGCTGGCAAACACCATCCGCGCGCTCAAGCCCGGCGGGGTTATGATCACCACAATCCGCGCCGAAGAAGGGGTAGGCGTATTTGGACTGGCAAACCGCAAATTACCGGTTGGACGCAAAGTCCTCAGACTGCTGGCACCGTTGCTCCTGCCGCGCGTTCCGAAACTTCGCCTGAAAGGCATGGGAGAAGAGGATAAATTCTTCCTTT
>OGCI01002340.1_pt1 | contig 12899 bp, 9 predicted proteins | sample 1570021 | NCBI WGS metagenome assembly OGCI01 (sample SAMN06264664, study PRJEB24512) | hot springs metagenome | isolation source: Hot spring water | place: South Africa: Tshipise | collected 2015-06-21
TGCGAGAAGCGAAGCGACGAAGCAATCCCCCTCACCTCCCGTGTCATTGCGAGAAGCGAAGCGACGAAGCAATCCCCTCCACTTACCGCGCAACCCGCAGGGGATGGCTTCGCCTGCCTGAGGGCAGGCTCGCCATGACTCAGCTCACTCGAGGGCGAGCAACCCGCCCCACAACACATCCATAATCTGCGCCACGCGAACGTTGACACGCCCCCTGTGCTACAATACCCTCAGGGAGGGAATAGAGCAATGGAAGACATGGTGGCGATGCCACAAACCAAGCGCATAGCGCTGGTAGCACACGACCACAGAAAACATGACCTGCTGGAGTGGGCGAAGTTCAACCGTGACCTGCTGGAGAAGCACACGCTTTACGCTACCGGCACCACCGGCAGGCTGATAGAGGAAACGCTCGGCTTGCCGGTCATCAAACTGCAAAGCGGACCGCTGGGCGGTGACCAGCAAATCGGTGCGAAAATCGCGGAAGGGGAGATCGACTTCCTCATTTTCTTCTGGGACCCGCTGGAGCCTCAGCCGCACGACCCCGACGTCAAAGCGCTGTTGCGCATCGCAGTGGTGTGGAACATCCCCATCGCCTGCAACCGCGCCTCTGCCGACTTCATCATCTCCTCGCCGCTGATGACCGGTGAGTACCGACGACAGATTCCGGACTACAACGACTACATGCGCCGTGCGGTATAGCGCCCTGCAGGCAGGAGAACATCCCGCCAGAGGCGGAATCTACCCCTGACAGACACCCGCAGAAAAAGGGGAGGCTTGTTTCATGGCTCGAATTCTGGTCAGCGACCCCATCGCCGAAGCCGGTATCGAGGTGCTGAGGCAGGCTGGCGATGTGGACGTGCGAACCGGGTTGCCGAAGGAGGAGCTGATTGCCTGCATCGGCGAGTACGACGCGCTGGTGGTGCGCAGTGAGACAAAGGTGACCGGTGAGGTGATCGAGGCAGCAAGGCGCCTGCGCATCATCGGGCGGGCGGGCGTCGGCGTGGACAACATCGACGTGGCAGCGGCGACCCAGCGAGGCATCATTGTGGTGAACTCGCCGGAGGGCAATACCATCGCTGCAGCTGAACTGACCGTTGCCATGATGCTCGCGCTGGCGCGCAACATCCCTCAGGCAGACCGCAGTCTGCGAGCAGGCGAATGGAAGCGCAGTAAATTCGTGGGCACCGAAATGTACCGCAAGACGCTGGGCGTTATCGGACTGGGCAAGATTGGGCGAGAGGTCGCGCGACGGGCAAAGGGGCTGGGCATGAACGTGGTGGCTTACGACCCCTTCACGCCCGCGGAAGTGGCGGAGCGCATTGGGGTCACCCTCACCGACCTTGACAGCCTGCTGATGCAGAGCGACTTCGTGACCATCCATACCCCACTCAACGAGCAAACGCGCAACCTGATCAACGCCGAGCGCATCGCCCGCATGAAGGACGGCGCCCGACTGATCAACTGCGCACGTGGCGGTATCGTGGACGAGCAGGCGCTGGCAGATGCCATACGCTCCGGCAAGCTGGCAGGAGCCGCAGTGGACGTGTTCAGCAAGGAGCCACCTTCACCCGATAACCCCCTGCTGGCGCTGGAAGAGTGTGTGGTGACCCCGCATCTGGGTGCGTCCACGACGGAGGCGCAGGTGAACGTGGCATTGGACGTGGCAGAACAGGTGGTATCGGTGCTGAGGGGCGGACCGGCGCGCAGTGCGGTGAACCTGCCTCCCATTGACCCCGAGGTGCTTCAGCGCGTCGCACCGTACCTCATGCTGGCGGAGAAAATCGGTAAACTGCACGCGCAGCTGGCCCGCGGTCCAGTGGTCAAGTTGGAGGTGCGCTTCAGTCCCGACTTCGCCGACCAGCCGACGGACATCCTGACCCGCGCTGTGGTCACAGGCATCCTGCAGCCGGTGCTCAGCGAGCCGGTGAACCCGGTAAACGCCCTGCTGATTGCGCAGAGCCGCGGCATGCACGTGACCCAGAGCCTCGCTCAGCAGACCGAGGCACACGAGTTATATCCTTCGCTGATCACTGTCTCGGCACAAACATCCCCTGGCGAGAGGCACGAGGTAGCAGGCACCGTGTTTGGGAAGAGCGACGCCCGAATCGTGTATGTGGATGGATACCGCGTGGACGTGATACCGCAGGGCATCATGCTCTTCACCAGCCACACCGACAAGCCAGGTGTGATCGGGCGGGTGGGAACTCTGCTGGGCAGCCGAAAGGTGAACATCGCCGGGATGCACCTCGGACGTGAGAAGGTGGGTGGCAAAGCGTTGATGGTGCTGATGGTGGACGACCCCATCGACGCTTCCCTGCTGGCGGAAATCCGTGCGCTGGACGGCATGGAGACCGCTCAGGTCGTGGAGCTGTAACCGTGGCTCGTAGACGGCGCGCGAAACCGAAGGCAGCAGAGGATCCACTGCAGGCGCTGTCGCCCGCTCTGCTGTGGGCGGTTGTGGCGGTGTTTGTGGTTCTGAGCCTCACCTTCAACTTTCGCACCCCCGTCGGCAACAACGGTTACTTCCACACCCCCGATGAAGGGGCACACATCTCCTACGTGCGCTACGTGGCAGAGCAGGGCAGACTCCCCCGTTTCGAGGGCTACGGCGGCGCGGGTTACGAAGCGCATCAGCCTCCCCTTTACTACACCCTCTCCGCGCTGGTCTGGAAGGTCGCCCAGGGGTTGTTGCCAGAGCCTGCTCGGGCAGTGCGCCTGCTCTCCATGCTTTTCGGCGTGTTGCTGATACTGACCGTGTACCGCATCGGTCTCCTGCTGATGCCCGACGTGCCTGCCGTGGCGCTGGTGTCGGCAGGGGTTGCAGCGCTCCTGCCGATGCACGTGGCGATATGCTCGGCGGTGAACAACGACTCGCTGACCAATCTGCTGTTCGCCCTGGTGCTGATGGAGTTCGCCCTGCTCTACACACAGACCAAACCGTCGCGCTGGATTGCGATGCGCATGGGGCTGTGGGCGGGGCTGGCGGGTCTGACCAAAGTAACCGCTCTCCTGCTGGTGCCGACGATGGCGGTGGGCTGGCTGATGGTTTCCCGTACGCGCGGAACCAAGGTGTGGCTGGGGATGCTGGTGAGCGTGGGGCTGGCGCTGGCGATGATGTTCCCCTGGTTCGTGCGCAACATGCAGCTCTACGATGACCCCCTGCTTCTGCGCGCCTTCGAGCGCACCTTCGCCGGCACCGCCCGCGCCGAACAGTTCCTCAAAGCCGGCGTGAGCATGACCGAATACCTGCAGCAGGTAGCGGACTGGACGTACCGTTCGTTCTGGTTCGCCTACGGCACTGCCCGCACCGCCGAGAAAGGCATCCCGAACTTCCTGCCCGACCGCGTGTACGCCGTGCTGGGTGTCTGGCATCTGCTGACCTTGCTCGGTTTCGTACTCAGCCTGTGGCGTGAACGAGAAGACTTCTCGGAAGGCGCGCTTCGCTGGTGGGCAGTGGCAGGCGTGCTGTTCGTGCTGGTGCTGGCTGCGTTCGTGCGGTTCATCCTCACCTACTTTCAGACACAGGGACGCTACCTGTATCCTGCGCTGGCGCCTGTCGTGCTGGCATTCGCGATGGGCTGGCGCGGGCTGTTTCCCGCGCATCTGCGCACCGCCGCCGATGGCATCCTGCTCCTGACACTGTTTGCCATCAGCGTGCTGGCGGTCTCGGCGATATAAGGAAGCGTGCCACATGGAAAAGCACCCGCTTCACGGCGGGTGCCTTGTGGACAAAGCGCAAGCGCCTAAGCGGGAAGGCTGATGAGGCTCACTCATCCCCCAGTGCACCGAAGTTCTGCACGAGGATACCGAAGTCGAACAGGGTGACCTCTTCGTCCCCGTCCAGGTCTGCATCCGCATTCCAGTTGCCGTCGCCAGGCATGGAGCCGAACGCGGTGACAAGTGCCCCGAAGTCGAACAGCGTCACCTCGTTGTCGCCGTCCACGTCGCCGTTGATCAGCTCCAGAGACAGTCCGCTGACACTGCCCGCTGAGGTATCTACCGACACGGTGCGCCGGAGCCAGTGGCTCACTTTCACCGAGAGGTCGAAAGCGCCACGTCGCGGTGCAGTGAGACGGAACGCTCCGCCCGCCCCCACAGCAACGCTTACAGTGTGGAAGGGCACGGTCTGTCCCGGTTCACGCAATTCAAACACCACCGAGGCGGGCAGAGCACCGTTGAAATCCCTCAGCGTGAGCGTGCCGCTGACTCTGGGCATGGCAAAGGGGTTTCGCGCCACCACCACTCGCCCATCCGAGCCGCCATACGCAAAGGTCTCGCCATCGGGAGAGAAGGCAACCGAATACACCACCGCGCTGGTCTCCTGACCGTAGCGTGCCAGCTGTGAACCGTCCGATACGCGCCACAGGCGCACCGTGCTATCTCGTCCACCAGATACCAGAGTCTCCCCATCCGGCGAGAAAGCGACTCCATACACCCAGTTGGTGTGCCCCGTGATGGTGCGCAGGAGTGCCCCATCCGACACTCGCCACAACCGCACTGTGTTATCGAAACTGGATGAGGCGAGCATGGTACCATCGGGAGAGAAATCCACCGCTGTGATACCACTCGTGTGCCCCGTCATGGTGCGCAACAGCGCTCCATCCGACAGTCTCCAGATGCGGATTCCTCCGTTCTGCCCGCCGGAGGCAACCAGACTGCCATCAGGCGAGAAGGCAATGCATCGTATCCATTCCGGACCGCTGATGGTCCTGACAGGGGTGTTGTCCGGGATGCGCCAGAACTTGATCAGCCCGTCGGTGCCGCCGGTTGCCACCAGACTGCCGTCCGGCAGATAGCGCGCGGCATACATGTAGGCGCTGTGTCCGAGAAAACTGGCAATCAGGTTCCCTTCCGTCACACTCCAGAACTGCACGGTACGCTCGAAGAGCACGGTGGTCACGGTGCTGCCATTCGGGGCGATGGACAGTCCACGCACTGCAATGCCCGTACTGAAGTCGCGTAGAAGGGCGCCGTCGGATGCGCGCCACACTTTTGCCCGTGCATCCTCGCCACCGGTCGCCAGCATCCCACCGTCCGCCGTAAAACTGAGGGCATTCACCCACGTGGTGTGATGGCGCGTCATCCACACAATGTCCGGAGGTCCCTGGGCGTAAAGAGCCCCACCGCCCGTGAACCACGGCACAGCGAATGCGATGACGCAGGTAAAACGGGAGACGAACCGCCAAGACACAATACCCACCCCTTTCTTAAGTAATCAGGCTAGCGTTGTGAATGGCTTCATTGTAGATCAAGGGAATTCATTTGTCAAGCAACTTATGTGAGAAGACTGGAAAGACAGACAAATTTGTCAGGGTCACCGTTGAACAGGAAGCGAAACATGCAACACAAGGTAGAGTGCGATATTTGTGCGGTGGCGGTTGAAAGCAGTCGGTCTGGAAGCATTGTTTATTATGGGAACGGGCGAACCGATTGCCCTCTCCCGAAAGGAGGGTTTGCGATGACCCGCTCTGCACAGCGCGCAGTGTGGGGGGCGTATGTCGTTGTCTTTCTCGCTGGCAACGGCATCTGGGCTGTTCCCACTCCGTACGACCGGCTTCCCGCCGCCATCGTCACACAGGACTACGGTGCAAGAGGTCTGGTGTGGGACTACGAGCTGGCTGAGAGGCTGGATAATCCGAACCGTCAGGGAGCCGTGGTGGCAGTTATGGATTTCTGTCACAGCGGTGGGTTTGTGAACGAACTGTCCCGACTGGGCAATCTCTACATCGCTACGGCATGTGATTGGGATGAGTACTCATGGACTGAGCCTGTTGCTTTCGGGCAGAGGTTCATGAACGCGAGCAAGACGGCAACACTTCATGAGTCGTATGAGACGGCGAAGAACGCTGTAGTGCGGTGGCAGACCCCTCAGGAAGCTTCGGGAGGTCTGGGGACAAGGAATCTGGATTGGGACCGAGGATATCAGGCGCTGCTATTCAGTGCTGGTGACGAAAATCCTGCGATGAATGAATCCTTCTGGAAGGACATCAGCACAGCGTGGCACGCGCTGAGGGAAAGACCAACCTGGCCCTGGCCTCGTTCTGCCATCGAGAGCTACTTCGGTGATGGTAGCCAGCAAAGCCCAGAGATTTTCATACGAGGACCCGCCACCAGAGCCAATCTCTTAAGCGCGGTCGTGGACCTACTGCCCTACGAGGACAACGACCTGCTCTTCCTGTACCTGAACAACCACGGAATGAGCACCGACGTGCTGAAGAGCCGGTACCGTGGGGGCAGATACGAATACGAGCTGACCACCTCCATCTACCGCACCGACGATGACGTCAAATACGGTATCTGGAAAGTTCGGCACGAGGTTCCCGACCCGAACCTTGGGAACTACAAGAATATCCAGGTGCCTAAAGCCGGTTGGGATGTGCGCATCCTTGGTGGATGGATGGAGTGGTACTCTACCAATCCGTACGACCCCACCACCTGGCTGGTCAGCGGAGTGGATTACTCGTTTGGCTATGAATACCCGGCGCCACCCAAACAAGTGTCATGGGATGACTGGGTGTGGAAGGTCAAGACAAACACAGACGAAGAGGAGGCTCCAATCATAGGCAGGGCAGTACGGCTGGACAGGCGTGGAGCCTGTCCAGCCAGCACTCTACTCCAAAAGCTCCCTCAACCGCCGCAGAGCCTCTTTTTTGCGCTTGCTGATTGCCTGCACGGAGACGCCCTCCTCGTGGGCAATGTCGGTCTCCGTCAGCCTCTCCCAGAAGATTCCGCGCAGCAAACGCTGTTCCGCCGGCGACAAGATGGCAAGCGCCAGACGAACATCGTGGTACGGGCTCGGAGACGTACACATCTCAGCACAGCCGGCACAGTGCCGCGCGTAACGCCACTCCTGTCGATATCGCTGCAGACAGGCATTGACTGCGTGCTGATAGGCACACCAGAAACGCCACCGCAAGTCACCTGAAGCACACTCCTCGAAAGCTCGCCAGCTCGCCAGATCTGCCTCCGCCCGCATCTCCTCCATCCAGTCGGAACGCGACCAGTTAGGAGGCGCACGCCACGCCGCAACGCGACGCAGACATAGCCTTGCGGCACACACCCAATGCTCGGTATTCACCATCTGCATCACCCAACACTAAAGGTAGGGACATCGCACGTGTCAGCAAAGGGTTGCGAAACAGGTGGTTCAGGAAAGCCGTGCGCAGGATGCTCGACGACAGGGGGCTATCGCGTCGGATACCGTGAGAGAACCGTGGTATTCCTGTTGCCTGCGTCCCAAATATCCATATAGTGCAAGTTTCGTGCCAAAAGGCAGGGTAGAAGCACAAACCCGAGAAAACTCATGAAAATCGATACCGGCGCACCAGCCGAAGGTGCGGTCAGCACGCCAGCATCCGAGGCAGGCGTTCCCGGTTCGAACGTCCAATTTAGTGTCAGCCATCTGCACGAGGAGAGGAAAGATGCACACACTGCGTTTCCGACAGGTTCATCTGGACTTTCACACTTCCGAGAAGATACCCGGCATCGGCTCCGAATTCAACCCGGAGGAGTTCGCAGAGACGCTGAAGCGAGCACATGTGAATTCGGTGACACTGTTCAGTCGCTGTCACCACGGAATGATTTACCACGAAACCCGCTTCCCGGCGAAGCACCCGCACCTCACCTGCGACCTTCTGGCTCTGCAGATCGAAGCCTGCCACAAGCACGACATCCGCTGTCCCATCTATATCACCGTTGGCTGGGACGAGTACATGGCGAAGCACCATCCCGAATGGCTGGAGGTGGATGCCAGCGGTAAGAGGGTAGGACCGCCGCCCCTGCAGCCCGGCTGGCATAAACACTGCTTCGCATCGCCTTACATCGACTACGTGGTCGAGCAGACCGATGAGGTGCTGGAGCGCTTTGACGACGAGGTCGACGGCATTTTCTTCGACATCATCTTCCAGAACGAAGTGTTCAGCGTGTGGGCACTCGAAGAGTTCGAGAAGCAGGGCTGGGACCCCGCCGACCCGAAGGCGCAGAACGCCATGCGCGAGCTGCTGGTGAACCGCACGAAGGAGCGTTTGTCTTGTACCGTGCGCCAGCGCAACAAGCATTGCACCATCTTCTTCAATTCCGGACACGTCAATCCGCGTATCCGCCCCAGCCTGCACACCTACACGCACCTCGAGCTGGAATCCCTGCCCTCGGGAGGCTGGGGATATGCCCACTTCCCCATCACCATGCGCTATGCCCGCACACTGGGGCTGGACTGTTTGGGCATGACGGGCAAGTTCGCCGTGTCCTGGGGGCATTTCAACAGCTACAAACCGCAGGCAGCTCTGGAGTATGAGTGCCTGCAGATGCTGGCACTGGGAGCGAAATGCAGTGTGGGCGACCAGCTGCACCCCACCGGTAAACTGGACCCCGCAACCTACGACCCCATTGGCAGAGTGTACGCCATGGTGGAGGAACGGGAGGAATGGTGCGCGGACGCCGAGCCGATTACCGAGGTGGGCGTGTTCAACGTGGAGGCATTGCAGCCTCAGCACATGCGGGTACCCTCTGCAAACCTGGGAGCGTACCGCATCCTGCAGGAGGGCAGGCATCAGTTCGACTTTATCGACGGCGAAACCGACTGGAGCCGATACCGCGTGGTGGTGCTCCCCGATGAGGTAGTGATGGACGACACGTTGGCGGACAAGGTGCAGTCGTATCTCGACGCGGGCGGGGCGCTGCTGTGCACGGGCAGTTCTGGTCTCGGCACGGATGGTTCGGGCTTCGCTCTGCGCACAATGCCCGGAAAGTATATGGGAGACCTTCCCTTCTCGCCCGACTTCGTGCGACCGCTGGGTGCGCTGGCGGAAGGGATTGCCGATGCACAGTATGTGATGTATCAGCGTGGCGTGCAGGTTGTTCCCGGCGATGGTGCTGAGGTGCTGGCTGAGGTGTGGGAACCCTATTTCGAGCGAACCTATCAGCACTTCTGCAGCCACGCGCACACGCCGCCTGCTCGTCCTTCGGAGCACCCTGCTGTGCTGAAGCTGGGACGGGTGGTCTACTTCGCGCATCCCGTCTTCAGCACCTTTGCGCAGGTAGGTATGCTCTTCTACAAGCAGGCGGTGCTGAACGCGCTGAAACTGCTCTTGCCGAACCCGCTGGTGCAAACCGATGCACCCAGCAGCCTGCAGGTAACCTGGAACCGCCAACCTGCGCAGAGCCGCTCGGTGGTGTACCTTCTGCACTACATTCCTGAAAAGCGCGTGCTGGGAGCAGACTATCTGGAGGACGTGATACCTCTGTACCACGTTGAACTGCGCCTGCGCACCAAACCGCCGAAACGTGCGTACCTGGCTCCACAACGCACCGACCTGCCCTTCGAGGTGCAGGGTGAGTACGTTCGCCTGACCGTGCCGGAGGTGCGCGGACATCAGATGATGGTGCTGGAGGAAGGATAGGTGGACAGGACAAGCGTGCCCGGCACGGTCATCAGCCACTCTCCGGCGAGCTCACAGCAGTATATTGGCTCGCCCAGCCTTGCAGTGCTGCCGGACGGCAAATACGTGGCGTCGCATGACCTGTTTGGACCGGGCACCGGCGAGGACCGCACGCTCGTCTTCCTGTCCACAGACAGGGGCAGGTCGTGGAGGCAGATTGCCCATATCGGGGGACAGTTCTGGTCCACCATCTTCGTACACGAAGGACACCTGTACCTGATGGGCACCAGTCGGCAGGAAGGATACACAGTCATTCGCCGCTCCACCGACGGAGGCAGAACATGGACCGAGCCACGCGACCGGAAGAGCGGGCTTCTGCTGGATGGCGCCCGTTACCACTGCGCTCCCGTGCCGGTGGTGGTGCATCGCGGGCGAATCTGGCGCGCGATGGAGGATACGATGGGCGGGGGAGGCTGGGCGAAACATTTTCGCACATTCATGATGTCTGCCCCCGTCCACAGCGACCTGCTAAAAGCGGACAGCTGGACCTGTACCAACCGCCTCGCTCGCAGAGCGCAATGGCTGGGTAAGAAGTTCGGCGGGTGGCTGGAGGGCAATGCGGTCGTTGCGCCAGACGGACGGCTGGTCAACATCCTGCGGGTGGACCACCGGGAGCATCCCGAGAGGGCAGCGATTGTGGAGGTCAGCGCAGACGGCACGAGGGCAACCTTCGACCCGGAGAACGGCTTTATCCACTTTCCCGGCGGCTGCAAGAAGTTCACCATCCGGTACGACCCTGTGTTGCAGATGTAACGGTCGCCGACGAACTACGTGCCCGAGCGACATCACGCATATCCGGTGGAGCGTGCGCGCAACACGCTGGCTCTCACCTGTTCGCGTGACCTGAAGCGGTGGGAGGTACGCGCTGTGCTGCTATACCACCCCGACCCGGACAAACACGCCTTCCAGTATGTGGACTGGCACTTCGACGACGACGACCTGATCGCCGTCTCGCGCACGGCATACGATGATGGACTGGGCGGTGCCCACAACCAGCATGACGCGAACTTCCTGACGTTCCATCGGTTCCACGACTTTCGGAAGCTCAGCACCGGCACCGCCTCACCTTCTTCCGTCTGAAAACCGCAGGCGCACGAAACGGGGCACGTACAGACTGGTGTCGTTCAGCACTTCGCTCATCTCGAACGAGTTGGTCGCATAGGTAACCAGCAGGTCATCCGCACCGGAGAGGTCGGGGTGCGCCTTGGCTGCGTAGCAGAAAACGTGCCGTCCTGCTTTCGCATCGGGGCAGGTGTATACAGTTTGGGGGTCGCTCCAGGGTCCGCACGGCGATGTGCCCAGCCGGAGGCGAATCTCTGGGGCGAGGGTAGCAGGAGAGTACACCAGCGCCCATTGCCGGAGGCAGGGCACGTAACTTACGCTGAACTCTGAACCGATCTCCTCGCCGACGCTGGCGCTTTCTCGCCAATTAGCGCTCCACCGTCCATCCACCCAGAACTGCCACTGCGTGAATTGGCTCAGTTTGCCTCCGGGGGTTCGCGCCACGGTTAGCCCGCGTTTCAACGGAGTGTGCGATCGGTCATCGTGTGTGCCATAAATGGTGGTCCATTCCCCGTCACTCCACACTGCGCTGCCGAACGAGAGCAGGCGTGCTCCCGAATGGTGGTAAAACGGAAGCCGGTGCAGATTGAGGCGCCACTGCGAGGGATGCGCACGACAGTCCGGTATTTCAGCAAGCCAGCTCGACTCACTGCGGAACCCGAATACCCCCGGCTCACCCGTGGGCACAATGTGGGTGAGGAAGAGCCACAGCCTGTTGCCGTGTGTGATACCATGCCCGAACCAGAACCAGCCCCTGGTGGTACGCGGCGAGATGAACGCAACGGGTCTATCGTCGCCCGACTTGCCGAAGAGGAACTCCATACGGGCGTTGCCTGGCGACCTGCCGTGCTGGATGGCTATCGAGTTGCCCATCACCAGCCTGGCGTTCACCCGCCTGCCCTCTCGCGCCTCGCCAAAATAGGTGTCGCCGAACAGCCACAGCGTACGCTCGCCGGGCAAGGGCACGGTGTACGCGCAGTCCGACCCAATCCAGCCCTGCTCTCGCCGAAACAGCCTCTCCCACTCCGGGGCAGGCTCTGCGGTGACACGAAAGTCCTCCTTCAGCTTCATACCTGCCTGCACCCTTTTCGCGTAACGTGTGCGTATTATAGGGTGTTTAAGGCGCGGCGTCAAACCGAAGGGATTCCACCGCAACCGACTTCCGCTTGCCCGCGTCAGTTATAACGGTTTTCAACGAACCTGCGAGGTGAAAGGAACAAAACGGGTAATGCTCAAGCGAACGATGTGGTTGTGTGTGGTCGTGCTGGCGGCAACCGCATGGGCGCAGGACGGTGCGCAGGTGCCCCAGCCGTTGACTTTGAAAGATGCCATACGGATCGCGTTGCAGAAGCATCCTTCCGTGGCGATTGCGAAAAACCAGCTCGAGCAGGCACGAGCGAGACGTGTTCAGGCAGAAGCACGCTACTTTCCAACGCTGAGTCCAACAGCAACTTACGTCAATCAGCAAACGCGCACGCAGTTGCCCGGCTTTGGCACGCGTGTGGGTAGCGTGGAGGAGACACGCACCGAGGTGGCTTTGCGCCAGACAGTTTTCGACTCGGGGCAACGAGAGATTTCGGCGGCGCAGGCGCGGCGGTCGGTGGAGTCTGCAGAGCAGGCATACCGTGACGCGGTGCAGCAAAAGGTGCTGAGCGTCACCACCGCCTACTACGAGCTGCTGCGCCGGATAGCCCTGCAGCGCGTCGCGGAAGCGAGTGTACAGCGCGCGCAACAGACGCTGGATGTGGTGAAGGCGCAGGTAGAGGTGGGCGTGGCGGCACAGAAGGATGTGCTGCAGGCAGAAGCGGAGCTGGCAAACGCACAGGTGTCGCTGATTCAGGCACGCAATCAGGTGCGACTGGCGGAGGCGAGTCTGCGCAACGAGCTCGGTCTGGGACAGGAGGTGTCTCTGCAGGTGGCTGAGGTTGGCGACCGGGAAGCTGAACAGCTGCCGCCGCTCGACCCGCTGGATACGTATCTTCAACAGGCGTTGACTCAGAGACCCGACTTTCAGCGCCAGCGAGTGAGCAGCGAAATCCAGCGTCTGAGTCTCCGCCTGGCCGAGATACAGTCGACCATACAGATACAGAGCGACTTCTCGTACGGACGGCGGTTCAACCCCGACCCGGGCGACTCCCGCAGTTTCACCGTGGTGGCGTCGTACCCTTTATTCGACGCGGGTGCCGCGCGGGCAGCGGTACGTGAATCCCGTGCGGCACACGATAGTTCGGTACAGCAGCTGGAGCAGCTGAAGTTGACCGTGCGCCTCGATGTGGAACAGGCGTATCTAACTCGCAGTGAGGCGCAGGAGCGTCTGAACGCGGCGCGCAAGGCGCTGGAGGCGGCACAGGTGAACTACCAGGCTGCTCTGGAGAGCCGCAAGGAAGGCGTCAGCAG
>OGCI01002341.1_pt1 | contig 12894 bp, 13 predicted proteins | sample 1570021 | NCBI WGS metagenome assembly OGCI01 (sample SAMN06264664, study PRJEB24512) | hot springs metagenome | isolation source: Hot spring water | place: South Africa: Tshipise | collected 2015-06-21
TAGGGTACAATTTGCTGATCACTGCGGTTGTCGCCGTCTTGGAAGCATACAGAGCGGCCATCAAACCCGCCCCTCCCGCGCCGACAACCACAACATCGAATTGATGAACTCTCATCTGTTGCGCTCCTTTTTGCCTTAGGAAGCCAGGATCACAAACACAGCCATGATCATGAAGAACAGCCAAACCAAGAAAATCAGACCGCGTAACATGGGCTGCCACACGGTGTTGCCGATATAGTCTTCGATAATCACCCGCAAGCCGTTAAAACCATGCGAAATCCCAAAAAAGGCAATGACAATCTGCATGATTTGCCAATAGGCATTTGCCCACCCTTGGGTGACATCTGGGATGTCGCTATTGACCACATGATTGGGGTTGGGAAAGAAAGTCCAACGGGCGAGGGTAGGAAGGTCTAACAGCTCCCGTCCGCCCATAGCGAAAGCCATCACCAATCCAACAGCGCCCAAGAACCACAAAGCTAAGCCTGAAATTCGGGTGAACATCCACATAATGTATTCAAAACTCATCGCCGGTTGAGGAACAGTTCTACTGCGCATTTGAGTCCTCCTGCATCACTCGCCGCTCACGATGCTCGCAATGATGAAAAATACCACTAAGCCATACACGGGAATGAAGACCATCCACTGTAACCAGGTCATTTCGCGCTGGTATTCCAACAGCTTGGGAAAAGTGTCCAACAAGATAATTCGCAAACCGTTAATTGCGTGGAAAATGATAAAGAAATAGAGAGGGGCCTGGAAATAGGGCGATTGGTACACAATGTTGATGGCTGTACCGAAGTCACTGCCAAATTGTTGGGTGAGAAAAGAAGCAAAAATGTGCATGCCAACAAAGACCACCATTGCCAAACCCCCGATGCGATGGAACAGCCAGGCGATCATCGTACCACCGCCGCGATAGCGCAACCCCTGCCACCACGTTCGAATTTTTGCTGCCATCTTTATCTCCTTTTCACGGGTAGATAAATTAATTCTAATTGAAATTCAATGCATTTAAGGTATTATTTCTCCATGATAGATGTCATTCGTTTTTTATGTCACCTTTAGGGTTGAGAAACATCCTAAATCTTGATAGAATATATCAAAATAAATTGTTCTGGAAAGCACAAACAAGGAATTCCTATGTCGAACTCGTCCATGATGACCCGTCGTCAATTTGTCACCGTTGTAGGAGCGGCCCTTAGTGCCTTTATGGGTGCCGTTGTGGGCTTGCCAGCCATCGGTTACCTGCTTTCCCCCGCTCTTGAAAAACAGGAAAACGAGAGTTGGATTCCCCTCGGCCCGCTGGAAAAATATCCTCTCAATCAGCCCACCTTGTTTACGTTTACCCGCACGAAAAAACATGGGTGGGAAAAGACCGTCACCAGTTATGGCGTCTATGTCTGGCGCACCGGGGAGGCTGAAGTGCGCGTGTTTTCCAATGTTTGCACCCACCTAAGCTGTCGCGTCAATTGGAAAGAGGAATTGCAGGAGTATCTTTGCCCCTGTCATGATGGCCATTTTGCCATCGATGGCTCAATTGTTTCTGGTCCCCAGCCGCGTCCGCTGGATGAATATCAGACCAAGATTGAAGAAGGGAATCTATTTATCTTTCTCAAGGAAGCTTAACGATGTTTCAACGACTTTTTCAATGGCTCGATGAACGACTTGGGTTGACCACCATTCACGATATTGTCTTGGATCGGAAAGTGCCCAAAGTGAATTGGTGGTTTACGCTGGGCAGTGCCAGCCTATTTCTTTTCCTGATTCAGGGGATTACCGGTATTTTTCTGACGGTATATTACGTACCCTCCCCAGATCATGCTTACGATAGTGTTCAATACATTATGAATGAGGTGCGGTTTGGATGGCTGATTCGCGGCATCCATCACTGGGGGGCAACGCTGATGGTGCTGGTGGTCTTCATTCACATGCTACGCACCTTCTTCTATGCTGCCTATAAGTACCCTCGCGAGCTGACTTGGCTGAGCGGAGTGGTATTACTGCTTGCCACATTGGGCATGGGCTTTACCGGGTATCTTCTGCCGTGGAATCAACGCGCTTATTGGGCAACGACGGTTGGCACCCAAATCCCCGGCACCATCCCCTTCATTGGGCCCTTTATCACCAGCGTCTTGCGCGGCGGCTCGGAATTAAGTGCTATCACGCTGGCGCGGTTCTTCGCCGTCCATATCTGGTTTTTGCCCGCACTGATCGCTGCCACCATTGGCTTGCATCTCTACCTGGTCATTCGACTGGGCATTTCCCATATCCCGGATGAGAACGAATGAGGGCTTGCACCGGGCGCTGAGTTTGTTGGGTACGCGAGGAGGAATTAGAGGTAGGGAGAGCATTTCTTTCTTGAGGATAGACGATGAACGAAGAGATTAAGCAACGCTACAAGGAAAGATACACCAACGCCAAGCAAAAAGGGGTCAAGTTTTTCCCCGACATTATCTATAAAGATCTTTTGGTTGGCTTTGGGCTGTTTGTTTTGCTCATTGGTTTAGCAGTTTTTGTGGGGGTGGAAAATGAACCCAAGGCCGATCCCAACGACACCTCCTATATCCCTCGCCCAGAGTGGTATTTTCTCTTTCTATTCCAACTGCTGAAGTATTTTCCCGGTCAAATCGAGTGGATCGGCACAGCGGTGATCCCCGGCTTGGCTGTGCTCGCCCTATTCTTATTGCCTTTCATCGATCGCAATCCCCATCGACACTGGTCAAAGCGTAAGGTTGCCCTGAGTATCATGGGGGTGATTGTGACGGGGATGGTAGTGCTAACCCTCTTAGCCGCTTTTACCACGCCGCCACAACCAGAAACCGAGGTGGCAACTACCATCGGGGAACAAATGGTGTTAGGGGAAGAACTCTACGCCTTACATTGCGTCGAATGCCACGGTGTGGAGGGAGAAGGCGGTGAGATTAAGGGCGTAGCTGGCTTGGAAGGGGTCGTCTTGAAACCAATCAACGATCAAGATGTCATGTATCCTTTCAATGATGAGACCCTGTATAACATCATCGCCATGGGTCAGCCCATCCAAGGGATGCCGCCCTTTGGACGTGCCTACGGCGGTGAGCTAAGCCCCTCCGAGATCGAAGCTATTGTCACCTTCATGCGCTACACTTGGGATGACCGCGCCGAATTGCCCGAAGAAACAGTTGTCGCCGCCGGCCCCCCCACGCTCAAGGAAGGCGAAGTGCCATCTTACGATGTGCATGTAGCGCCGATCTTTAAGCGCTATTGTGTCTCCTGCCATGTGCCGGGTAAGAAGAACAACAATTACCTAATGCGCACCTACGCCGAGGTGATGGAGAGCGGCGATCATGCCCCTAATATCATCCCAGGCGACCTCAATTCCAACCTAATTCGCATGGTGTATCGAGAGGAGATCGAAGCTGGCGGACCCATGCCGCCTACCAAAGCTCTGAAGCCAGAATTGGTCGAGATCCTCGAGCGGTGGGTATTGGGCGGCGCGCCCGAAACCGCAGAACAAGCGGCGCAAGCCTCGGCAGCAAATCTCCCTCAGCCATCTGCGGCGACATCCCAAGGAGGCCAAGGCTCAGATGAAGCGTTGCAGATCATCCACAATGTACGCCAGATTTTAGAACTGCCAGACTTGCCGCTCGAATATGCTGGCGAAGAAGGGATGATCAACTCATCGAGTGGTAATTTGCGCGTTCAAGTCTATACCGATCCAGAGGGACGGCGCTATTCCTTTGACCCGCAGACCAAGCAAGTAGTTGAAATCGATGCCCGCCAAACCCTGCCTTCCGCTCATCAGGCAACTGGTGAATTGGACATGGCAGCCCTGCGCCTTAAAGCCCAAACCTTGGCAAGCGCTATCGTTCCCGACTTTTCCAGCCGGGTGGGCTCATTGACCTACGAAGAAGGCGATAAAGGGGAATATATTTTCTTCACTTGGCGGGATGACAGCGCCTCACCGACTCTTAACAGTCCCTTCCTGCAGATTGGTTTTACCCAAAGCGGGGTGGTGTTCGCCTTTTACAATACCCTCTTCCCAGCTTCGCCATAAGCCCTTTTGATTATTAAATAAGGCGTGAAGTTTTGGAGTGCGGAAGGTTGAGTTCCGCACTCCAAACACAAATCGCTACGAAGTACTCTTGCCTTCAGCCTCAACTGCTTTCCAAAATTCTTGATGAGGAACGCCCTGACCTTCACGAATCTGTTGTTCCGCCAGCTCAAGAATGTTCCTGAGTTGTGGCGAATATGCCAAAAGGATTCGTTCCATCTCCTCTTCGTCTTTAAGATAATAGCACAACCACGGGCTTACTACCATTCTTGGTCACAATGATCGGGTCTTGTTCACTAGCCTTAATAAACCCACTGAATTTCGCTTTGACTTCTGCTACCGATGCAATTTTCATTATACAATCTCCTCACCGGCAATTAGAAACCGATTTCCAATTTTCTCACCAATTGCCTATGATAACGCATTGCTCGTCATAATCGATCCGATAAAATACCCAAAAGCGATTGTCTGGGCAAAAGCAAGTCAAAATACCGAAAGCATCTTTGGAATCAGACGGTAGGGCAAAGCACCTGCGGTGACTTCTTCAACACTGCCGGCAAGAAAAAGCTCTGCTTGAGGCACATAAAACAACCAACATCCTGTCGAGCCGCTGTGCCCAAGGACGGGAGGCATGGGACGAAACGGCGTGAACAGGCGCGGCAGGCAAAAACGCATCATTCCAAGGCTATATTCAATCGGCCAGCTCGGCGACCGCAAGGCACCCCGATCGAGCGGCAAGCCAAAGCGTCTCCACCCTGATTGCATCCAATCAAGGGTGGTCGGGTTTTCAAATACCTCCCCTTTGATTAAGCAGCGCAGAAATGTGGTTAGATCGTCGGCGGTGCTGTAGATCCCATAAGTGGAACGGATAAAGCGAGGAATGTGGAGCGGTTTGCCATTCACGGTCAGGGTAAGCGGCGCAGGAGTAGAATCAATTGGGTGGGTACAGGAAGCAAAATAGGTGTGGTGCATCCGGAGCGGTTGAACCAACCATTGGGTGTGGACTTCATGAAGGGGCTGAGCAGTTATCGCTTCGATAATCGCAATCAGAAGCAGAAAGTTGGTGTCTGAGTAGCGAATTCTCGGTGAAGCGGCGTTCAGATCCTGAGGGGGAAAGTGAGGTTTGAGCTGTATGCGCACATACTCCATGCTCTCTTCAACCGACATCTCAAAATCTCCTTCATTCGTCAACCGCTCGGCAATGCTCGGCCTTCCCTTTGGAAAATCTTCGATCCAATCCGCCAAACCAGAAGCGTGTGAAAGAAGGTGTTTGACCGTGATACGAGGTGAATAATCCACCCCATCCATGCGATGGATCTGGGCGGTGAGTTGCTCGTTTAGGTAAGCGCTAATAGGTTCATCCAGATTCAAGAGACCTTTCTCCACCAATTTCATCGCTAGGGTCGCGTTGAGCAGTTTATCGATGCTGGCGATAAAGAAAGGCGAATCGGGTTGAATGGTTGCGTCTGCCAAGGTGGTTTTGGCACCTGTCCAACAAAACGAACGATCCGCTTTTTCAACCCGTAAAACCGCCTGCCGCAGTGGTTTTTGCGCGATGGTCTTATCTAGGTATTCGTCCAAGCGCTGGACAATGGTGTTTTCTCTAACAGTCATCTCACATCCTTCTAATTGGAAAACCCACGAACGATAAAAGTATCCCCCGAAAATTGATCCAATAGCTGATTTCCTTTAATATTCCACGTTTAGTACAATGATACCATGAGATTTCCCCTAAAAACCCCTTTGCCGCCGGCTCGAGGCTGAAGCGCGGCGGCATGAACTGGCAAAGCTACTGAAGGAATATGATCAGCTTACCACTCGCCGGGGTTGGTCAGGTAGTCATGGATGGATCGGGCGGCGCGCCGTCCCGCACCCATCGCTAAGATCACTGTAGCAGCGCCGGTGACTACATCGCCGCCTGCCCAGACGCGGGGCTTGGTAGTCTTACCAGTCTGCGGATCGGCAACGATATTTCCCTTGCGCCCGATCTCGATTCCAGGGGTAGTTTGGGGAATCAGCGGGTTGGGACTGTTGCCGATGGCATGAATGACCGCATCGAAGGGCAGGAAAAATTCCGAGCCTTGCACCGGCACAGGACTGCGTCGTCCCGACGCATCCGGTTCGCCGAGTTCCATACGGATGCATTCCAGCCCTTTGACCCAGCCGCGCTCATCGCCGACACAGCGGATCGGCAGCGTCAAATATCTGAAGATGACCCCTTCCTCTTCTGCATTTTCGATCTCTTCCAGACGGGCGGGCATCTCCTCCCGCGAGCGGCGGTACAGGATCGTTGTCTCCGCCCCCATACGCAAGGCAGTGCGGGCGCAATCCATCGCAACATTGCCTCCTCCAATAACAGCCACGCGCAGGTGCGCTTTGACCGGGGTCGGCACGAGCGGGAATGTATAACCGCGCATCAGGTTGAAACGGGTCAGATACTCATTGGCAGAATAAACGCCGTTTAAGTTGTTGCCCGGCATCTCGCTAAACCACGGCAACCCTGCCCCGGAGCCGACGAAGACGGCATCGTATTCCTCTAGCAGGCTGTCCACCGTGCGGGTCTTCCCGACCACGTAATCAACCACCATCTTGACCCCTAAACGGCGTAAATAGTCCACTTCGCGCTCGACAATGCGCTTGGGCAAGCGAAACTCAGGAATACCATAGACGAGAACGCCGCCCATCTTATGCAACGCCTCAAAGATGGTCACCTCGTGTCCTAATTTGATCAGGTCGCCGGCGACCGTCAGCCCGGCAGGACCTCCACCCACCACCGCTACCCGCTTCCCCGTTGGCCGGGCGATCTCGGGCAACATGAAGTCAGGCTGCGCCGCTTCCCAATCGCCCAGAAAACGCTCCAGCCGCCCAATGGCAATCTGGCCTGCCCGTTTGAGCAAGACGCATCCGCCTTCGCATTGCTCTTCCTGAGGGCAAACCCGACCGCAGACGGAGGGAAGAGAATTTTTCGCTTTCAGGATGCGCACACCCCGCTCGAATTCTCCCTGCGCAATCGCTTGAATAAAGCCGGGGATGTCCACCTCGACAGGGCATTTTTCCACACAACCCGGTTTTTTACACTGAATACAACGGGCAGCTTCTTCTATAGCCAGTTTGACGTCATAGCCCAGCGCCACTTCTTCAAAGTTGTAGCGGCGAACTTCAACCGGTTGCTTTGGCATCGGCCGGCGGTTTAGGTCGAGACCTTTCTTGACTGTTTGTTCCATAAGCGATCCTCTATTGCGGGCGGGTGGTGCGCAGGGGGATGATTTCTTCCTGCAGATAGGCTTTGCGTCGTTGGGTTACTTCAGCCCAATCGACTTGATGACCGTCAAAGTGAGGCCCATCCACACAAGCGAATTTCGTCTGCGAATTGACGGTCACGCGGCAGACGCCACACATGCCGGTACCGTCAATCATCAAGGTATTTAGTGTGACAATGGTTTTAATCTTGAGCGGCAGGGTTTCTTGCGAACCGCGCATCATCAGATAATTACAACCGTTCAGGATCACCCGTTCGATGCGCATGGGCAGGGTGCGGATGATCTCCGCCAAGCTGCCGATGTGCCCTCGTTTGCCGCGAGTGCCATCACGGGTGAGATAGACCAGCCGATCCGACACCGCATTGAGCTTCTCTTGCCAGTAGAGCAAGAAGGAGGAACGCGCTTCTAAGACACTGATGACAGTGTTGCCTGCTTCCTTAAGAGCCCGCGCAATGGGGTAGATGCTGCCAATCCCGTAGCACCCCCCCACGCACAACACCGCTCCAAAGCGCTCGATTTCGAGCGGATTTCCCAGCGGTCCCACGACAGTTGGCAGGCTCTGTTCCGCTTTTAGACTCGCCAGTTTCGCCGTAGAGCGCCCGACATTGAGATACACGACGGTGATCGTGCCTTCCTCAGCGTTCCAGTCCGCAAGGGTTAAGGGGATGCGTTCCCCTTCTTCTTCGGGGCGAAAGATGGCGAACTGACCCGGCAAAGCCGATTTCGCCACATCGGGAGCATAAACCGTCATCATGTGAACATTGGGAACTAACATGCAGTTTTCTAAGATGCTAAACATTGCCATCACCTCTGTGTTTGTAGCCACTGCCAACCTTCTATCCAATGGCTGAACGGATAAGAGAGATAGTCGGGTTCGAAGCTCGGAAGGGGTTGGGGCAATTTGCGGTCGGCGGTGACCATCAAATTAAAGCGATCTACCGTGCCGCCTTCCCAAAAGCCGCTGACCACACGGCTGATCTCGGCGCGAATCTCCTCGGCGTTGGTGAAGTCAAAGCCGCGGGCGCCCATCAAGCGGGCGACCCGGCAGAGCATTTCCCAAGCGGGCAACGCTTCACCCAAGGGAGGCGTGGCGGCGTGTCCGCTGTGCATGACGCCGGCGTAATCAATCCAAGAGGTGTTGCACTCGCTAAAAGCCGCCAAGGGCAAGAGCAAATCCACGCGGCGGTTGCGGGGCGGATGAAGATGCTGGGTGACCACAAAGACCGACTCGGGCATATTGGCAGGAGGGTTTTCACCGATGGTCAGCAGAGCGCGCAAACGACCGCTCTGTCGCCAGAAGAACAGATCGGTCGAGTCGGCGGGTAAAGGTGTTGACCAACGCCCCATCACCTTTTGGCGTTGGTTTTCATCATCCAAGCCGAAACCACCCGGCAGCAGATGAGGGAACGCCCCCATCATAAGCGAGCCGCTCAAATTCCCCTGCGCGGGAAGGGGAATCAGAATAGCGTGAAGCAGTTGGGCAAGCGCCTGCACCGCTTCTAGCAGAGGTTTGTTCTTGGACGATTCAAGCGCCTCGGCACCGATCAGAATCACCAGCGGAGACGCAGAGAGATGCCTTGCCGCTCGCTCCAGCGCTTCGCGTTGGTCTTTGGAAAAGCGCCGCCCACTTGAGGGCTTGCCCTGTAAGCGGCGGCTTAACTCGTTCAACAGAGAAACCTCTTCACCCTCGGCGGCAAGCAATTCTTCATCGGCAAAGAAGGATAAGTTATGCGGTTTGGAATGTAAGGTGACCATGGCAGCGCCGCGGCGGCGCGCTTGCACCAGCTTGTATTCCACCACCGCTTGGAGGAAACGCGTGTCCAATCCGATACAAAAGATTGCCTTCGCTGAGGAAAGCGCTTGCAGAGAGACCGACTGTTTGAGCAGTTCAACCACTTGTGGAAAGCCGTTGCCGTACCGCTGGGCAGCCAAGGTGCTGACCTGATGGGTGCGCATGACCAGGCGAGCGAATTTCTGGGCAATATACAAATCTTCGTTGCTGCTGCTTTCGGAAATCAGCAAGCCAAACCCCTCCGAAGGGCAGTTGAAGAGTTTGTCAGCCAAGATTTGCACGGCCTCTTCCCATGTGAGTTGCCGCCAACCTTGCCCGTCGCGGATTTGCGGCACTTTAAGGCGTTGAGGATGGTTAACCAGTTCGGGTATTCCAAATCGACCGGCAAAGCACAAGGGACCTTCGCCTAAGAGGTCGATGGGCAGACTATTGATCACCTGTCCTTTTTTGGTCAATAAGCGCAATGAACAATTAAGCGAACAGAGGGGACAAATTGCCTCAGCTTCGCCATCTTGCCTGCCATCCCATTTGGAGTATTTTTCAATCAGAGCGCCAGTAGGGCAAACCTCCACACATGCCCCGCAGAAACTGCAGCCCGCTTCCAGATGGCTGCGCCCAAAAGCCGTCCCTACAATGGTACGATTGCCCCGCTCAACGTAGGTCAGGGTAGTCGCAAAATGCAATTCCTCGCAGACACGCAGACACCGCCCGCACAAGATGCACAGGTTGTAATCCCGGTCGAAGAAGGGATCACCCTTCTCGACCGCATAGTTGCGATAGAAAACTGGGTAGGGGGAATGCCCATCAAGGCCAATGCGGGCGACCAGTTCTTGTAATTCACATACTCCATCCTTCGGACAGGAGCGACAACCGGTGGTAACCCCGCTTTTGCGCAGGGTGATCATACACTCATCGCAATGGTCTTGTTCTGGACACATCAGGCAACTGACGGGGTGTTCGCTGAGCAGCAGGCGCAAAATTTCAGAGCGCAGAGACTGCAAGCGCGGCGAGTGCGTGCGCACGACCATTCCTTCTTCGACCGGGGTCGTACAAGCAGCCGGCGTCTTTGGGGAGCCTTCTACCTCGACAATACATAAGCGGCAGGAACCATGGGGCGTCAGGTGGGGATAATCACAAAGGGTGGGGATATAAAACCCATAGCGGCGAGCCGCTTGTAAGATCGTTTCACCCTTTTGCACCTCTAAGACCCGTCCGTCAATGGTCATGCGCAGCGTGGTCATAGGGTCACCTCCTGCGGTTGGCGGCTGCCGACAGGAACGCCGACAATGGCATCGAATTTACAAGCCTCGACGCAGGCGCGGCATTTGATGCACAGCTCCCCATTAATGGTGTGAGGCTCTTTCTTTTGACCGCTAACCGCTCCACTTGTGCAGACTTGAATACATCGCCCGCAGCCAGTGCATTTTTCGGCGATAATGCGATATTCAAAGAGAGCCGTGCAAACGGCAGCGGGACAATAGCGTCCTTGAATGTGGGTTAGATATTCGTTCATAAAGTACTTCAGCGTCGTCAGAACGGGGTTGGGCGCTGTCTGACCGCCGCCGCAGAGTGCGGTGCGCTGCATGGTATCGGCAACCTTGTAGAGCACATCTAAATCTTCCATCTCTCCCTCGCCGCGGGCTATTTTTTCAAGCGTTTCTACCAAGATGCGCGTCCCCACTCGGCAGGGAGTGCACTTGCCACACGATTCACTTTCGGAGAAAGTTAAGAAGTAGCGCGCTAAATCGACAATGCAGGTTGATTCGTCCAAGACGATCAAACCCCCTGAGCCCATGATCGAACCGCTGGCGCGCATATTTTCGTAATCAACGGGGGTATCAAGGTGAGCCGCGGAGAGACAGCCGCCCAGCGGTCCGCCGGTTTGGACAGCTTTAAAGGGCTTTATCGTGCCACCGCCAATGTCGAAGACGATCTGGCGTAAAGTCATCCCTAAGGGCACTTCGATCAAGCCGGTGTGACGCGCTTTGCCGACCAGCGAGAAGGTTTTGGTGCCGGCGTTGCCCGGCGAGCCCAGTTGGCTGAACCACTCCCCCCCATTGCGCAAGATGTTGGGCAAAATGCCGAAGGTTTCGGTGTTGTTGATCAAGGTGGGGTAACTGCGGTAGCCTTTTTCGGCAGGGAAGGGCGGCCGAGGGCGGGGCATCCCCCGCTCACCTTCCAACGAAGCGATCAACGCCGTCTCCTCGCCGCATACGAAAGCGCCTGCGCCTTCCTTGACTTGAATATCGAAGCTAAAGCCGCTGTCCAGAATATTTTCTCCCAATAAGCCGTATTGGCGCATTTGGTCGATCGCCTGGCGCAGGCGAGCAACAGCTAGAGGATATTCAGCGCGCACGTACACAAAGCCCTGTTGAGCGCCAATCGCAAAACCGGCAATCAGCATGCCCTCTAACACGGCATGGGGATCGCCCTCCAGCAAAGAGCGATTCATAAATGCCCCCGGGTCGCCTTCGTCGGCGTTGCAGATGACATATTTCTTTTCACCGCTGGCGGCGCGGCAAATTTCCCATTTTTTATAGGTTGAAAAGCCAGCTCCGCCGCGGCCGCGCAGACCCGATTGTTTTACCTCCTCGATGACCCCCAAAGGCCCCTTTTGAAGGGCACGCACAAACCCCACATAGCCGTCATGAGCAAGATAATGATCGATCTCTTGAGGGTCGATGAAACCGCAATTGCGCAGGATCACCCGCACCTGCGGTTTCAACATGGGCAGATCAAAAAAACGGTTGATGCCGCTTTGTTGGGTGAAGGCTTCATCCCCAAAATGTCCAACGGCTAGTTTGGGAGAGAGAGCACCTTCTAGCAGAGCGGCGCGCAGAATTCGTTTAGCTTTTTCGGGGTTGACTTTAGAATAGGAGAGGCGCGGCATCCCCGGCAACTGAAGGTCCATCAGAGGTTCTAGATAGCAGGGCCCGATGCAGCCAACCTGCAGGATCGTTGCAGGTTGGTTTAGCTCTTCGAGAGTCTCGTGGATGGCTTGCAGCGTATTTAGAGCGCCAGCGGCGCGCCCACAAGAAGCTGTGCCGAGGTAGATCAAGGGCCTTGCGCCGTTTTGCAAGGCAGCCCATTTCTCACGCGCCCGGCGTTGTAACGCAGTAAATCGAGGAAAGGCATTCTCGTTCATCGGTATTTCGTTCTATCAAGCGGAAGCTGCAGCTGAGAGCGGCTCTCGATCTGCTCCGCCAAGCTCAGCTCGTTCGGTGCGAAGTTCGTTGATCTTCTTTTGCAAACGGTCAGTGCTCATTTTGGCATAGATAACCCCATCAATCTCAACTACGGCGGCTTGAGCACAACACCCTAAGCAAGCTACCTCTTCGTAGTCGATTGCGCCGTCTGCACTGGTCTCGCCAGAATGCAGGTGCAATTGTTTTTCTACTTCTAGGGCGAGCTGGGCGCCACCTTGGACATGGCAGGCGGTTCCCATACACACCTTGAGATGGTGTTTGCCCGGCTTTTGAAAGCGAAATTGGGAGTAAAATGAAGCGACACCGTAAATGTGGTTTTCTGAGATTTTGAGCAGGCGGGCAATTTGGCGCACCGACTGCTCAGAAATATACCCTTCGAGTTGTTGAATACGCTGGAGCAAGGGAATCAGATGACCGGGATCGCAATCATCTTGTTGGGTGAGCTGGGTGAGTGCAGGTTTGTTCATCAGTCCGTTTCCTCTTTGGAATGTCTCTGGAGGACACTCCCTGAACAAAGATGATTAAATTTGCGCAAATTTGAAAGATTTTTGCTCTGCTTGAGTATATATAGCAATAATTAAAGACGATAGTGATATATATCAC
>OGCI01002344.1_pt1 | contig 12890 bp, 13 predicted proteins | sample 1570021 | NCBI WGS metagenome assembly OGCI01 (sample SAMN06264664, study PRJEB24512) | hot springs metagenome | isolation source: Hot spring water | place: South Africa: Tshipise | collected 2015-06-21
AAACCCGACGGTCAGTAAACGGATCCAGTTTCTCGACTCCATTCTTCCGTGATTTCGCACGCCACGCCACCTTATCCGATCGGGCATGCCCGCAGGCATGACGTCACCCCCGTGCCCCGTATTTTTCCCTTGACACAGAGCGAAAAAAGATGGTAAAAAGGGTACGTATTTTTTAATTTGCTTGGTCGGCTTCGGGCGGAGAGCATCGGGCCGAACGCAGCGTCGGGCGATCAAGGGCTCACCGTCACATGAAAAAGGATCGATCATTCGCAGAAGGGGGTAAGGAATGATTAAAAATCTGAGAGTCGTCAAAAAGCAGTGTCTGCGCCTTGTCCTTCCTCTCATCGTCCTCATTCTTTCGGGCATATTCCTCACGCTCAGTGCCGAAGGAAAAGCAGCGCAACTCCTCGACTCAGACTGCGTCAAGTGTCATGCGGGCGTTCAGGCGGTGGTGGACAGCAAAGGCGCCAAGCACAAGACCGCCGTCACGTGCACGGGGTGCCATCAGGGGCACCCGCCGATGGTGAGCAAGGAGAAGATTATCCCATTCTGCAGCTCGTGCCATGCCGGCAAGCCCCATTACGAGATCGGTGGCTGCAACACGTGCCACTCGAATCCCCACGCTCCCCTCGAGATGAAACTCGCCGCGAACCTCACGGCTCCCTGCCTGTCGTGCCACACGCAGCAGGGGAAAGAAACGAAGGAGCATCCGAGCCGCCACGCGAAACTCTTCTGTACGACCTGCCACAAAGCGCACAAAGACATCCCGGAGTGCCTGAAATGCCACCAGCCCCATTCCGCTGACATGGCGAACAAGGATTGCGCGATGTGCCATCCCGCGCATATGCCCCTCGTCATAGCCTACGGACCCGATATGCCGAACAAGAACTGCGCCGCGTGCCACAAGACGATAGCTGACACGCTCTCGGGAGCGGGAACGAAGCATTCCATGCTCTCCTGCGCCGCGTGCCACAAAGACCGTCATAAATATGTTCCCGCGTGCGAAACGTGCCATGGCCAGCCGCATCCGCCCGGCATGGTCGCGAAATTTCCGAAATGTGGAATGTGTCACATGGACGCACATAGCTTAGGAAAGGAGGTCAAGAAATAATGCAGAGGAAGACGAAAGCAGTTTTACTTCTCACAGTGGGGATCGTCGTGCTCTTCGCGCTCATCGCGTGCGCGACGCAGCAGATTGCCCCCATCTCCCAACAAACCGTCGCCGCGCCGGTCCAGAAGGCCGAGGCCGCCACGGCGGTGAAAGCGGAGCCGGCACGGCCCAAATCTCTCTACGATGCGGACATCAAGCCGCTGACCGCGGAGGAGTGCGCGCGGTGCCACTTCTCGACGTTCACCCAGATCAAGAACGAAGGCGGGAAACACAAGATCGACTGCGTGCAGTGCCACACCATCTATCACGCGTATAATCCCAAGAAGCAGAACTGGGATCAAATCATGCCGCGGTGCCAGACCTGCCACGGGAATATCCACGGGGAAAAGTTCACCGCGTGCGCAGAGTGCCACTCCAACCCCCACGCCCCGAAGACGCAGATGGCGATGACGGCCGAATTCGCGAAGGTGTGCGGCGACTGCCACGCGAAGGTCAGCAAGGAGCTGCAGGCGAACCCGAGCAAGCACACGAAAGTTCAGTGCGCGCAGTGCCACGCCCAGAAGCACGGCTATATCCCCGCCTGCATGCAGTGCCACAAGCCACACACGCAAGGCCAGAAAAACGAGGAGTGCCTCGCGTGCCACCCGGCGCACAACCCGCTGAAGATCGAGTACCCGGAGACGACGAAGAACCCGGTCTGCGGCGGATGCCACGCCGAAGTGTACAATAAGATCGCGACGACGGCCAGCAAACACGGGCAAGTCGCGTGCGCGAAGTGCCACCCGAAGCACCGCTATATTCCGAAGTGCGAGGACTGCCACGGCAAGCCGCACGGCGAGGTGGTGCTGAAGAAGTTCCCGAACTGCCTCCAGTGCCATACCGACGTGCACGACCTGCCGACGCGCTCGAAGTAGGTCGGCTGTTCTCTGACGAAAAACCCGGGAGACTTGCGGCTCCCGGGTTTTTGTTTTCACCCGATCCGCGCACTCGCCCCATGATTCTTGAAATGACGCCGTTGCAGTGTGGCGCGCGTATCGCCGATATTCGGCGCACCCCCGCCCGACAATATTTGTTGACAACCTTCTGTGTGGAAATTAAAATATTTCGTGGCTTCAACGCATTCAATGGCGAAAGAAGGAGTCGTCAGCGTGAAAAAGGCTTTTTTTCTCCCGTTACTCGTCCTCGTCGCGTGCATTTTCACCTCCGTTTTCTTTGCGCATTCACCGCTCTCTGCTCAGGACAATCCCTGCATCGGCTGCCACCCCGCGTTCAAGCAGAAGTTCAAGAGCGTTCACGCCGCCCTCGGCATGGGGTGCCCGTCGTGCCACCGCCAGGTGGAGGGGAAAAACCATCCGGCAGACAAAGGGAGCATCGTCCTCGTCCAGAGCATGCCCGGCATTTGTTACACGTGCCATGACGAGGCGGCCTTCAGAGGGAAATCCGTTCACCAGGCGGTATCCGGAGGCATGTGCACGGGGTGCCATGATGCGCACCACTCACAGTACCCGAAGCTCCTCGTCAAAGACATCCCGGGACTCTGCTTCAACTGCCACAATCAGAAGAACTTCAGGGGCAAATCGGGGCACACGAATATCGGGATGTGCGCGGGATGCCATACTCCCCACAGTTCGCAAATTGAGAAATTACTGAAAATGCCTCAGCCCGACCTCTGTTACAGTTGCCACGAAAAGGACAAATTCACGAAGAAGTACGTGCACTCGATCATACCTGTGGGCGGATGCACCGCTTGCCACACACCGCACGTTTCCAATGAACGTTTTCTCCTCCCGAAGCCCGTGTACGATCTCTGTCTCAGCTGTCACAAGGGAAAATCCAATGGCCGGCACATCGTGAACGTCCCCGGTAAAAGAGTGCATCCGGTAAGGGGCGTCAGAGACCCGAGCGTGCCGTGGACAAAGCGAATACCGGATCCGCAGAGGCCCGGATACGAGATAGAAGTTCCCGATCCGGCCAAACCTGGGAAAGAATTAGGGTGCGAGAGCTGCCACGACCCCCACAGCTCGGATTACAGGAAACTTTTTCCCGTTGCGAACATCTGCACCAAATGCCACAAGTATTTATGAAGAGAAAACACATAGTTTTTCGTCCGTCTTCCCTTATCATGGGGTTTATCGGCATTATGTTCGCACTCGCCTTCGTCTGCGCGTGTGCCTCATCGTCAAAGGTCATCATGGGAGGTGAACGATTCTCCGGAGAATACGTATGGCCCAGTCCGCCCGCGCAGCCAAGGATTAAATGGCTTGCCAATTGGTCTAACCGCTATGACTTCGGAAAGCCGAGCAAGGTGATGGAGTTCCTCATCGGAAAAGAGCGGGTCGAGGCATTGAGGCGTCCGAACGGCGTCGTGACGGATGCTTCTGGAAACCTTTACGTTGCGGACTCGGAGTCCCATATCGTCTTCGTCTTCGACTTCGAGAAACAAGCCCTCCGGTTCATCGGGATGAGAAGGTTGGGGGTTCCGATCGGTCTCGCGATCAATAATAAAAATGGTATTCTCTACGTGTCCGATTCGCAGCAGGACAGGATCTTCGGATTCGACAAGAATACTGACGATGTGCGGTTGACCATCGGCGGGCCGGGGGAATTCAAGAACCCATCCGGCATGGTCTATGACGAGAAGACCGACAGACTCTATGTCGCCGACACCCAAAACCACACCGTCAAAGTGTTCGACAAAGAAGGGAGACCTCTCTTCAGAATCGGCAAACGCGGTACTGAGGACGGAGAATTCAACTTTCCGAGTTACCTTGCGATGGACAGAAATGGCATCCTCTATGTCGTCGATTCGTTCAATTTTCGGGTTCAAATGTTCGACTCGAACGGCAAATTTCTGAAAAAATTCGGAAAACTCGGCGACACGTCAGGGAACTTTTCGCGCCCTGCAGGAGTTGCGGTGGATTCCGACGGCAACATCTACGTCGTCGACACGGCCTTCAACAATTTCCAGATATTCAATAGCGATGGCCGTTTACTTCTCTGGGTGGGCAACTCCGGAAGAAAGCCGGGCGAATTCTACCTTCCCACCGGCATGCACATCGATCACAGCGATCGAATATACGTATCGGATACCTTCAATAAAAGAGTCCAGGTCTTCCAATACTTGAAAACGCATCGAGAATCAATGAATTGACGCCCTGTTCCGGTTTGTAAACGCCGCGCCATTCATTCCGAAGATACCAAGAATTTCACATCTTTTTCATAACTTTTCCTTCGGAAAACTTTCTTTCAGCCCGTCAGATTCTTATAATATTGATTAGTATTTGACAGGCATTTTGTTCACGATGCTGAGGTAACCCTTTATGTCAGTGGTCTGATTTTTTTGTCGAAGCCGAATTTTTGAGTGACGGCAGTAATAAAGGGATTGCGCGAAAATCTCGTCGGAGATGTGTCTCTGCTGGAAAAAAGCATTGCATCCAACGAGAAATGCCCAGATTTGGACAACGCCCGGCACGGCGAGGCGGAGGCTCATAACCTGTGAAGCGTTTCGAAAGTTATTACGTACTCTCGCTCTTCTTTCTCATCGTGATCGTTCTCGCCTCATCGAAAAGCGCAAGCGCGCAGATGCGCATAGAGTATCCGCAGAGATTCAGACTCTTCGGCGTCGCCGAGCTCAGCTACCGAAATTACTATGTAGAGACCTCTTCCAACCGGTACACCTTCGAGAGGAGCACGCAAACATTCCGCCAGTACTACAAGGTAGGCGTAGAAGGCTTTCTATACCATCCGAGACTCGCCATTTTTTCCGCATCCATATCATACAACGATACCCGTTTTCACCCCGAAAAAGGTCAAAACGTCACGACGAGCGACATCGGGTACGACATCCAAACAACCTTGCTCCCCTACCGCCCGGTGGCGGTCGATCTCTATGCCCGAAAAATCGACTATACATTCAACTACACGGGAGATGCCGTCGACACGTCATCGCTCCTCTACGGCGCTCGACTGCGCATGCACAAGCGCAACTGGCCGAGCATTCGGCTCGAATACTACCACTGGGAGTACGACCTGTTGCGGTACCGTCGCACCACCGACAAACGCATCGAGGACAGATACATTCTCGATGTTCGCGGCCGTTTCGACCTCTGGGCAACACAGTACCAACTGTACGCTGATTACCTGACCATTTCGAGGCCCGACTTCGACGACACGATCGCATCGGTACGATTCAATACGCGGCACATTATCCGCAGGACGCTCTATTGGTACAATTGGTTCTCTTACGTGGAGAGCGACTCGTACAAGATGGTCAATGTTTCGACGAACGTCTATTTCCCCCCGGGGAAACGGTTCAACCATAACTACCTTTACGAACGCCTCTACTCTAAACAGAGAATCGCCGGCTCTGAAGCGCTTGACATCGAGGACAAAACGACCACGTTAAAAACGGAGAGTATCGCCGGCTCCTGGGGATATCGTTTCTCGGAGAGACTCTCCGGCTCGCTCTCCTTACGGTACACGAAGAACAACCTCAATGATTCCAGCTGGAACGCGGAAGGGTTTTCTGCGAGTATCGGTTATGGACGCCCCATTTCATGGGTCCGGTTCTCATCCTACTACCGACTGTTTTACAAAAAGGATGAAAGACGTGGAGATCTTAGAGAGCACATCTTCGAAACAAACCTGTCGACGAGCAGATTCCGGTGGGGGATCCTCTATGCGCGGTATTACTTCTCCTATATCGATGAAATCCAGAAGTACGTGAAGAGGACGGGCGAAGACTTCTATTTTTATGATGACGAGGAAACCATACTGAAGAGAACAGCGAACACGTATATCCATTCGATCAGCGTGGGTATTCGGGGAAGAGTCCCGGGACGTGCCATGGGGCGGGCGCACTGGAATGTCGAAGCCGACTACTTTCAGTCGGACACGTCGGGGAAAAAACCGCGGCATCTGACCGATGAAGACTTCTTCGAAGAGGATATATCCGAGTACGAGAAGTACGAACTCAAGGTGCGACACTTCGAACTGACCGGAAATCTCTACTATCCCCTGCAGCACGGTATCGTCTTCAACTTCCGGACGAGCTTCCTCACGGGTAAAACAAACGACAATGACAGGCGGAGATACTACTACGAGGGAACCGTCACCTACCCTATTTCGCGGAGATTCGGGGTCATTACGTTGTGGCGTCACACATGGACAAAAATCGAAAGAGTCCCAGATCGAGAAGAGCGGAGACTGGAGTTAAAAGCCGATTACCGTCTCGGGAAAACGTACCTATCATTCGAGGGATGGCTGAGACGGGTCATCGCAGACAGTGAGAGAACGGACAGGGTGCTCTACCTCCGTCTCCGGCGAACCATCTGAACCACTGCCATGGACAAACGTCATGATCGTCGCCTGATCGTTTTTCTCGCGGTTCTCTCCCTGATCACTGCGTGCGCTTCGGCCACATCTTATCGAGGAGAGTTTTTTCACGCTCCCTCAGGCGTTAACCTCCAATGGCCGCCGGCGCCGCAAACGCCACGAATACTGTACAGCGGGTCGTTCAAGGCTGCGGGAACGAAAAAAGGGAGCGGATCATGGCTGAAAAAGGCGGTAGACGCTCTCTTTGGAGCCGAAAAGTCTGTACCGCTCCTCGTTCGCCCGTACGGTATTTACGCAGACGCTCAGAAACTGTACGCCACCGATCCGGGTTCCGGCACGGTCCATGTTTTCGACCGCGTGAGGAACCGTCACGTTCAGGTTGAGAAGGCAGACGAATTCGACATTATTTCTCCGATCGGCGTCACGGCTGATTCGACGGGGCATATCTTCGTTTCCGACTCGGTGCTGAAACGCATATTCGTGTTCGCGAGCGATGGACAATTGCTGCGTGCCATCGGGCAGGAAGAAATATTTCAGAGACCTGCCGGGATAGCGCTCTCCGAGGAGAAGCTCTACGTGGTCGATGCGCTGGCTCACCGCGTTCTCGTTTTATCGAAAACGGACGGGCGCCTCCTTTTCACGTTCGGGGCTAAGGGAAGTAACCCGGGCGAATTCAACTATCCGACGCACATTTTCATCGCTCGGGACGGCCGGATTTTCGTCACCGACTCTCTCAACTTCAGAGTGCAGATCTTCAGCCGAGATGGCCGCTTCATGTCGTCGTTCGGAAAGCCCGGCGACGGTTCAGGAAACTTTTCAAAGCCAAAAGGGGTCGCTGTCGATTCCGAAGGGCACATTTACGTCGTTGATGCGCATTTCGACAACGTTCAGATTTTCGACGAGACGGGACAGCTCCTCCTCGCCTTCGGAAGCCCCGGCAACGGCGACGGTGAATTTACCCTCCCCGCCGGTATCTTCATCGACCCCTCAAACAAGATTTACGTCGCCGACTCCTACAACGGGAGAATTCAGGTTTTCCAATACCTGGCGGGGTCCGACCGGAAGATTGCAAAGTGACGGCTCATATCGATATACTATAAGAAGCTGGTAGAAAGGAACTGCACTGGAAATCAGTCGATGCGAAAGGCGATTTTCGACTTCTCGATACGATTCCTTCTCTTTGAACGGGCGCACGACGCGGTGGACCGCGGGTACCCCGATCACCGTTCCCGCCCTCGCGTGCCGCTGATTTTGTCCCTGTGCATCGCGATCATTTGTTCGCCCGTCCTCATATGCGCGGGCATTTATAATTCCAAGCACAATCTGTCCGTCTCCGGTCCAGGACCGGCGACAGCAGTCTCCGAAACCGAGGTCTGCATATTCTGCCATACGCCGCACAACGCATTCCCGGATTCACCCTTGTGGAACCACGAGCTTTCCGCTGCACAGAATTACACAAATTACTACAGCGAAAGCCTCAAGGCATACCCTCCGGGAGGCGCACCTCCTATCGATGGGTTCTCGAAACTCTGCCTGAGCTGTCACGACGGTGCGATCGCTCTCGGCGCCACGATCGGCAGCCGTCGCGGCAACATCGCAATGCGCTCGGTGCCTGGCATCGTACAGAGTGGGCATCTCGCAAGAGATGCGGCGGGGTACATCGGGACCGATCTCTCGGGAGGGCACCCGGTATCGTTTGTCTTCGATGCGCATCTGGCGAGCCTCAGAAACGCGGAACCCGACCTCATGCATTTGAATTGGCCCATCATCGATCCCGACGTCAAGCTTTACGAAACGGCCGGCGGCTTCGGCGTTCAGTGCACGTCGTGCCATGATCCTCATGGCGGTAAAGGGGGACCCGATTCGCCACCTTTCTGGCGAAAGACGACCTTCGAAGATGTCTGTCTCGTCTGCCACGATATTTTTTCTCAGATCGAGGGATAAAATGAATAAATGGGACTCGCAAGCGAACCATCATGAAACTTCACGGGAAAAACGCCGCCCAGACGTCGCGCGAAAGACCGCCCACCTCCGGCGCGAGCGGAAACGATGCTCATGACGACACCTAAAAGGAATTTTCTCCTCTGCGTGATGTCGGCACTTTTGATTTGGATCCTGCCGTCTTCGCTCTATTCGCGTTCATTTTTCGAGACGTCCCACGGCAATAAGAACTACTTGCCGAAGGGGTGTCAGAGCTGTCACAGGGGACACGGTGCCTTTGAGACACCGATGCTCCCAACGACGAAGGAACAGTTCTGCTTTCTGTGCCACGGTAACAGTGTGACGCGGGACAAGTTGCGGCAAGACGGGCTCCTCTCACCTGATGTTTTTCTCCATGACATTCAACGTGAGTTCTCGAAAACGTATCATCACCCGATAGAGACAACATACCTCCACCGTTACGGCGAAACGCTCCCGGAGAGCGACCCCTCCATGCCGAGACACGTCGCCTGCGTCGACTGTCACCACCACCACTATGTAACAGAAGCGAACAAGCACCTCGGATTAAAGGGAACCGGTGTCGACGGAGCACGGCTGAGGACGATCCAACGTGAATACGAGCTGTGCTTCAACTGCCACGCGTACAGTGCGAATCTGCCGTCGGATCAAACGAACAAGGCAGAGCTTCTGAAAACGGACAACGCGTCTTATCATCCGGTCATCGGACCGGGGAGGAACAACTACGTGCCGAGCCTTATTCAACCTTTAAACGTGACGAGCACCATCACCTGCACCGACTGCCACGGAAACGATGATCCCTTCGGCCCGAAGGGACCGCATGGTTCGACCTTTGAAAACATACTGAAGAAAAGATTCACGGCGTCCGACGGTTCCGGAAGTGAAGCGCAGTACGACCTTTGCTACTCTTGCCACTCCAGTGCGAGCATTCTTGGCAACGAAAGCTTTCCCTACCACTTCAAGCATGTTTCCGAACTCGGCACATCCTGCCGCACGTGCCACAATCCGCATGGGAGCATACAGTATCCGCATCTTATCGATCTCACCAGCATCTCGATCAATCCATCGAGCAGCGGTGCGCTCTCGTACGATGACCAGGGAGACCGAACAGGCGAATGCTATCTATCCTGCCACGGACGCGATCACAATCCGGCAGTCTATTCGCCGGCTGGGCAACCGCTATCGACCCGAAGGCTGTTGCCCAGAGAATGATCTCACTGCGATACCTCTTTCAATATCAAATCGATAACCTTCGGGATCTGCTTCTTTACTTCGGGCGTCAGCTTCTCGCCGACTGTTCTCGTATCTTTCGGCACGACACCGATGAAGATCGCCTCGGGACATTTTCCGCTTATTTTGATCTGCTCGAGCATTTCGATGAGATGAAATTTGTCGATATCCGTCTTGCCGTCGACTTTGAGCGGAACCTCCTCTTGTTTCAGGCGGACGACCGTACCCGGCTCGGCGTCCACCTTGAACACATCGACCACGATGAGCTTATCTTTTCCCTCGACGAATGACGGAACCATGCACGCGGAGCCGCCGACTTCGAGAAAATCGACGTTTTCGGGCAACTTAGTCTTCTCCAATACCTTCGATACGTGATAACCGAACGCCATATCCGTTGCATAAGGATACCCGCAGCAGAGAATGATGATGTTCTTTTCCATTTCAGATTCTTCCTCCCGTATCCGTCAAAATCTCCTTCATCTCCCGCACCGCTCTCTCCAGACCTACGAAGACCGCGCGGGAGACGATGCTGTGGCCGATGTAGAGCCCCCTCAGACCCTCGAGAGCAGCGATCCGCGACACATTCTGGTAATTGAGCCCATGCCCCGCGTTGACGAGGAGGCCGGCATCGAGGGCTCTCCTGACCGCCTCGGCGACCCGACTCAACTCCCTGTCTTTCGTCCGCCCGCGGGCATCGGCGTACATTCCGGTGTGGATTTCGACCATATCCGCGCCGATCTCCCTCGCGAGATCGACGCTCTCGCCCTCGGGATTGATGAAGAGGCTCACGGGGATGCGCGCCGCGTGGATCTTCTCGATCGCTCCCTGAATCGCCCTCTTTTGCGATCTCACGTCGAGTCCGCCCTCGGTCGTCAGTTCCTGCCTCTTCTCCGGCACAAGCGTCACGAGGTCGGGCTTTATGCGGCGGGCGATGCCGATCATCTCTGGGGTCGCCGCCATCTCCAGATTGAATTCCACGGACACGAATTCTCTGAGGAGGCGCACGTCGCGGTCCTGGATGTGGCGCCGGTCCTCCCTGAGGTGGACCGTGATCCCGTCGGCGCCGCCGAGAATGGCGAGCGTCGCCGCCATCACGGGCTCCGGGTCGACGCCCCCCCTCGCCTGCCGTATTGTCGCGACGTGGTCTATGTTGACACCGAGAAGCACGACAAATTCCAATTACCAAGTACCAATCATCAAATAATTTCCAATAACCAAACAGCAATAATCAAACAAATTCTAATCACCAAGCAACGATGATCAAACCAACTGCTAAACCTGCACATTGATTAAAAAGCTTCAAAATGAGATCATGCCTTATCAGCGATTGAAGAGAATATCTTTTTAAGTTCTCAAGCTTCTGTTAAGAGGCGACCAATTGGTTCCTGATATTCCGGATTTGCTTCGAGGAGAAGTTCCAGCCAATTGTACGTTTCTTTCGCTTCTTTCCGGGTGATTCTTATTCGGTAGTAAAAATCTTTTTTGCTTAACGCATCATTTGCTTCCCGATAGTTCGCACCTATTGAAGTGCCTGAACGAATAATCTGAGATACGAGCTCCCTATTTATTGCATTTTGAGGCAATTACGCACTCAGTCTCACGATACTGTTGGCAAATACCAAAGTCCTCTCCTCAAGATCGAATATCTGCTTCGTTACAGACTCCTGCGTTTCGATCATAGTCGTCTGATCGTTGGTTTCTCCTTGTTTGGTTATTGGTAATTGGGCATTGGTTATTTGGCTATTGCCCGTCAGCATATCCTCGGCAACTGGTCGCCCGAGAGCATTTCGACGATGCGCGTTCCGCCGATCGAGGTTTTGAGGAGCACCGTGCCGGCAGGAGAATCTTTCACCTCGCCGATGACCCGCGCATCTTTCGCGAGGGGGTGCTTCTTCATCGTCTGCACAAGCGTGTCGGCGACGGACCGATCGACGATAGCGGCCAGAATCCCCTCGTTCGCGACGTAGAGAGGATCCAGGCCGAGAAGTTCGCAGGCACCGCGAACGCCCGGCGGTACCGCTATCGCGTCTTCCTCGATCACGATGCAGCACCCCGAATCGACGGCGATCTCTTTCAGCGTCGTCGCGAGACCGCCCCTCGTCGGATCCCTCATCGCATGGATCTTCTTCGTTGTGCCGAGCATCTTCTTCACGAGTCCGTTGAGCGGCGCCGTGTCGCTCAGCACGGGCGGCTGGAAGCTGAGGCCGTTCCTCTCCGCGATGATGGAGATCCCGTGGTTTCCGATCGGCCCGCTCAGGATGACTTTGTCCGAGGGCTTCACTTTCCGCGGAGAAATGTCCACCCCTTTCTCGATCACGCCGACGCCGGAGGTATTGATGAAGATACCGTCTCCTTTGCCCTTATTGACGACCTTCGTGTCTCCGCCGACGATCTTGACGCCCGCTTTCTCCGCGGCCGATGACATCGAGACGAGAATCGTTCTGAGGTCCTCGAGCGGGAACCCCTCTTCGAGGATCAGCCCCGCCGTGATATAGAGCGGCACCGCCCCCACCATCGCGAGGTCGTTCACGGTGCCGTAGACCGCCAGTTCGCCGATGTTCCCCCCCGGAAAGAAGATCGGGGAGACCACGTACGAGTCCGTGGTGAATGCAACGTTGCCCTTATTCAGGCCTTTGAGCACGGCGGAATCGTTGAGTGTCTTCAGTTCGAATCGTGGAACGAAGTGCTCCCGTATGAGCTGGTACATCAATTTTCCGCCGCTGCCGTGACCGAGAAGAATCCGCTCCATCCTGCTGTCCTCCCGTTGTTTTCGGTATTGTACCATACTTGAAATACGGCAATATTCGAGCGTCGCGACCTACGCTATCGCGAGCGGCACGGAGATATCATGAATCCGCTCACCCCTGTCCCGTTTCTTTCTTCGCGGGTGCCCACAGCTCCCACAGGTAGAGCGGCAGTTCCGCGGCGCATTCGGGGCCGACCCGCACGGACCACGAGGTGAGTCCTTCGATGCCTTCCCGCAGGGAGGCCGCCAATCCCGGAACGATGCACTCCTTCTTCCCGCTCGTCGCGAGGAGCCCGCTCCTCTCGAGCGCGGCCGCGATCCTCTCCACCGTCAGCGTGCCGTAAATCATGGACATATCGACGGTATTCCCGTCCGTATCGACGAATAGGACGAAGAATGGGCAAGCGGTCGTCCCGAGGACGGTCATGAGCACCTCTTCGGTATATTCGTTGTTCCCGGTGACGAGGACGAGCGACGACGGATCGGGCTCGTTCACCTCGAGGAGCCCCG
>OGCI01002345.1_pt1 | contig 12887 bp, 5 predicted proteins | sample 1570021 | NCBI WGS metagenome assembly OGCI01 (sample SAMN06264664, study PRJEB24512) | hot springs metagenome | isolation source: Hot spring water | place: South Africa: Tshipise | collected 2015-06-21
CCCGCTCGCCGGAACGAATGATCTGCACTGCTTCTTCTAAAGCATCATACGTGCGGTAAACGACCTTTACCCCCTGTTCCTGTTCAAACTGATCCAGGACAGCGGCGGGAACATCATTTTCCCAGTTTAAAAAAACCAGTTCGCGCTGGACAGAGGATGAAGAAACCATAGAAGGCGCGAACTGACAGCCCGCCAGAAACACAGACAGGAAGGCAAATCCCAGCCTTCGAATGGTTTTAAAACATAATTTGAGTTCTCCCCCCATGTTCCTCCCCCCGGAATAAACCCCAACCCCGAATAATCTGACATTCGCGGTTGGATATTCTTATTTTACCCTAATCTTATTCTGAAAGGTCTTTTCAGTTTTGGAAAGAGTGAAAAAACTCCCCCAGATGACCGTTGTACGACAGCAAAGCCGTGTAGTCCGGTACCACCGCAAGGACGCCCGGCAGGGAGATCAACTGCTCCGGCGGGTAGGTGGTGGATAGGGCAATGCCCGCCATCCCGGCGCGGTGAGCAGCCTCCAACCCCAGCGGCGAATCTTCAAATACCAGACATTTGGAGGACTGAACGTCTAACCGTTCGGCGGCTTTGAGAAAAATTTCCGGGTGTGGTTTGCCCTGTTTTACCTGATCACCGGTGACCAGCACATCAAAGTAGCGCTGGATCTGCAATCCTTCCAGAACAAAGTGAGCATTCTCCACACCCGCGCTGGTGGCTAGAGCAACCCTGACGCCTTTCTGCTTTGCCAGGGCAAGCAGGCGAGTCAACCCGGGGACTTCCTTCATCAGCGGGCGGTAGCGCGAACGATACAGGGCTTCTTTTTGCTTTGCCAGGGTGCGAATCTCCGCATCGCTCAAATCGGGGCGCACAAAATCCCGCAAGATATCGCTGTTGACCCTGCCCACCGCGCGCTGTAAGAATTGCTGCTCATCCAGTTGTACCCCTAACGAGTGTAAAAACTCCCGCCAGATCTCAATGTGGAACGCCATGTTGTCCAGCAGGGTTCCATCCATGTCAAAAATAAAGGCTTTCCAGTTCATGCGCCCGATTATACCCCGGTTTGAGATGCGTTATCATTTCGGGAACTCTGGTTTTACCTGAAGCGTCATTAAATCTGTATAATCAAAGTAAAGATTCGCTAACCTGCTGGGTTTATCATTCTTTCCCATGACAGGATGGATACGAAAGGAACGAGATGATTTCTTCATGCCTTCGCCCAAAATCGCCAGTATTTGTGCTGGCGTCGGTCATTCTGCTGATCAGCATGGCATGTTCCCTGCCTGCCTGGTTACCCGGACGGACACAACCTGCTTCCACCTCAGTCCTCCCAACCCAGCCCCCCGCCCCCGCTCAAAGCGACAAACCCCGCCTTCAGGAAGATTTACCTCCCGCCATTGTTGAAACCGATCCCTTCATCGGCAGTGAGATTGCTCCCACCTCCAGTTTGACCTTTTACTTTAACCAGCCTGTGGAGCGCCTCAGTGTGGAAGGGGCTTTCCGCGGCAGTCCGCCGCTGGCAGGGCGCTTTGAGTGGCTGGATGACGCCACTGTGCGCTTCATTCCCGATCAGCCATGGACGCCGGGCGCCGATATCGAGATTACCCTCGAGACAAGCGCGCGCGCCGCAAACGGCAAAGCCCTGCAGGAAGCCATCACTCTGCGATTCCGCGTCGCTACCGCGCTCCACGTGGCAGAGCGCATCCCTGCGCCGGGTTCTGTGGACATACGCCCCGATTCGGCTGTCATGGTGACCTTCAACCGTCCTGTTGTGTCACTGGGCGCGGACCTGCAAAGCCTGCCCCCTGCTTTCACGCTCTCCCCTGTGGCGGACGGGCGCGGCGAATGGCTCAATACCAGTACCTACATCTTTTACCCCGAACCGGCGCTCGAAGGCGGCAGGGAGTACAATGTTCAGATCAATCCTGACCTGCAGAGCGTGGAAGGGCTTCCGCTGGATTTAAGCGCCCTGCAACCCGCCGAATGGCGGTTTACCACCGCATTGCCTGCGGTCATCTCCCTCGAATACGATCAAAACGGCAACACAGAACAACTGGAACTGGATGGGAAAATTACCCTGAAGTTCAATCAGCCCATGGATACCGCCAGCGTGGCTGAAAACCTGCGCCTGCTCACTCCCGGCGGAGCCCCTGTCGAGGGAAGAGTGGATTGGGATGAGGAAAAGACCACCTTCACCTTTCAACCGGCAAGACTGCTGGCGCGCAATACCGTTTACACTCTAGCACTGGCTTCCGAAACCCGCTCACGGGGCGGACAACCGCTGGGACGCCCGTACACGCTTTCCCTCCTCACCCTGCAGGATTTTGCCCTCTCCACCACCACACCCGCGCCGGGAATGCCCATGAATGTGACCTGGGGCTACGGCTACGGTTCATTGATCTTTACCTCGCCGCTGGACCGCTCCCAGGACCTGAAGCGCCTGATCCGCTTCGATCCCCCGGTTCCCTCGCTGACCGTGTACTATGAAGGCGCTTATTCCATTGGCTACAACGGCGTGTTTGCGCCATCTACCACGTACACCATCTCTGTGGATGGCAACCTGCGCGACCGCTACGGGCAGGTTCTGGGCAACTCGCTTGCCCTGAAAATGGAGACCGAGCGCATTCCCCCTTCGCTGATTCTGGAAGCCCCTTCGGACTTTTCTCAAATCGTCTTCCTGCCAGCGGGCAACCCCGTCACCCCGGCACGGGTGACCGGATTGTCTTCGGTAAGGTTCACTTTATCCGGGATGGAGGTGGAAGAATTCCTCACTTCCATGATCCTGAATGAAATTCCGCCGAATCTGCGTGGTCGTTCTTTCACCCGCACCTTTGACCTTGCCCCCGACCAGAGCCGGAGAGTCAACCTGAACATCTCGCCAGATGAGAGACCGCTTGCGCCGGGTATTTATCTGCTGAATGTTTCTGCGCCAGGACCCTATCAGCGAACCCCGTCCTTTTATTATCTGATCAGTTCGCGCATTCACCTCACGTTGAAGGTCAGCCTCGATCAGGCACATCTCTGGGCGGTAAGCCTGCCGGATGAAAGCCCTGTGGAGGGACTGCGGATTTCCATCGGGCAGGCAACGCTCGATTCTCACAACATTTTAGGGGAATGCGTCACCGACGCACAGGGCATCTGTACAGTGAACCTGCCTTATTCCTCAGAACCGCCCTCCGATTTGTTTGCCGTCAGCGGGAGACCGGGGGATGCAGACTTTTCCATTGCCACAACCGAAATGCGCTCTGCGGCATCCCCGTGGGAAGCGGGTATTTCTCAAGTGTATGGGTCCAGACAGGAATTTGCTTACCTGTACACCGACCGCCCCATTTACCGTCCCGGTCAAACCGTGCACTTCAAAGGCATTTTCCGCTATCAGAACGATTACCGCTACACCCTGCCGAAGCCCGGCGAAGTCGAAGTCCAGATTCTCGCTCCATACGATGGACTGGGGAGCCGCTCGCCAACCTCGACCATGCGTCTGCCGCTCAGCCCAAACGGCACATGGAACGGAGAATTCACCCTGCCGGACGATGCTCCCGAAGGCTGGTACACCATACAGGTTCCGGAATGGGAAGCCAGCCAGGATTTCCAGGTGGCTTATTACCGCAAACCACTGTTCGACCTCAGTCTGACGCCCCAGAACACCGATATTCTGCTCGGAGAGGATGTGCAGGCAATCCTCTCGGCGCAGTACTATTTTGGTGCGCCGGTATCGAATCTGTCGTTCCACTGGACGCTCAACGCCATAGAAGACGTTCCTTACCTGCCCGGTGGATACCGGGTGGGTGCCTACAATCCCGGCTGGATGCGCATGTACACGGGCATCCCCTATCCCTTCACCTACATCGCTGATGGCAATGGCACCTCCGGAAAGGACGGCACCGCCGAGATCCGCATCCCGGCTGACCAGTTGACGCCATTAAACCCCACTCAGCGTTACCGCTTGATCCTATATGTGTACGCCAGCGATGAAAGCCAGTTCAGCGTGAGCGCGCAGGCTGAAATATTCCTGCATCCAGAAAACTTTGAAATTGGCGCCAGACCCGAAAACTGGAGCGTGCGCGCCGGTGATCCGGCTGGCTTTTCCATCCATACTGTGGACTGGGAAGGCAAGCCCAGCGGAAATCATGACCTCACGGCAGTCTTCAGCCGCATGGAATGGCAGGCGGTGGAAGGCGACTCGCTGTTTGGCTTTCCCGAGTACCAGCGCGTCCTCACCCCCGTGGCTGGCACCGACCTGCGCACCGATGAGCGCGGCATGGCACGGGTGGAGTTCACCCCGCCGGAAGCCGGCACATACCTGCTGACCCTGCAGAGCGGACGGGCGCTTACCGAAGTGATGATCTGGGTCAGTGGAGCGGGCGCACCTCTCATCAGCGCCAGTCCTAACCGGGGCATTCCCATTGAGCGGGACGCGGAAGAATACGCCCCCGGTGATAGCGCCGTATTGAGCATTCCCAACCCCTTCAGCAGTGATGCTCTGGCGCTGATCACCATTGAGCGCGCACGAGTTCTGCGTTCCTACGTGGTAAGGCTGGAATCAGGGATCGCCACGTTCCGCGTACCCATTGAAGAACGAGACGCGCCCAAGGTGTTTGCCTCGGTGATTGTGCTGGGGCGCACCCCCGACGGACAACCCGACTTCCGTGCCGGATACGTGGACCTTCCCGTCAAACGAGATGCCCTGCTGTTGAACGTGGAAATTGGCATACCCACCTCGCCCGCCGCGCCGGGGCAGGAAGTGACCCTCGAGGTGAGGCTGACCGATTCGGCTGGCATGCCGGTGCAGGGAGAATTTTCGCTGGCAATGGTGGATAAAGCCGTGCTGGCGCTCAGCCCGGAGAAAAAACCTCTGATAGAAGATGTCTTTTACGGAGAGGTGTATCTGAACGTCAGAACCCACCTGCCGCTGGCGCACGCCACTCCTCATCCCCTCACAACCAGCCTGGGGCGAGGCGGCGGGGGTCCCGGTGGAGCGGATTACGCTACTGGAGCCCGCAGTCGGTTTGAGGATACAGCGGTCTGGTTTGCTGCCGTAGAAACCGATGAGCAGGGACGCGCGTCCCTGCCCGTACGCCTGCCCGATAACCTGACCACCTGGGTGGTGGATGTGCGCGGCATCACCGGCGATTCGCGGGTGGGGAGCGGCACTGCCGAACTGATTGTCAGCCGCCCCGTGCTGGTGATACCGGTTGTCCCGCGCTTTCTGGTGGTGGGAGATCATCTGCAAATCGGCGCCGTGGTGGTCAACAACACCGATCAAGCCCGCACGGCACAGGTGAGTTTGAATGCCGCCGGTTTGACCCTCGACGATCCCACCCGGTCCACCCAGACGGTGGACCTGCCTGCCGGCGGGCGGGCGCGGATGGACTGGTGGGTGAAGGTAGAGGATGTACCCTCCATTGATCCGGTGTTCCGGGTCATCTCAGACGCATACAGTGACGCCACCCGCGCCGAACTGGCGCCCATTCCGGTGTACCGCTTTACCGCCTACCAGACGTACGCCACCGCCGGAGTGCTGGCGCAGGGTGGGGAACGGTTAGAGGTGGTGAGCCTGCCGCGCACCTTCCAACCCACCGGCGGGGAACTTCGCATTGAACTCAGCCCTTCGCTGGCGGGGAGCGTATTGAGCGCGCTGGATGCCTTCAAGGCGTATCCCGATGACTGGAACGAGGCGGTGGTGTCCCGTCTCATGGCAAACCTTGCCGCCTACCGGGCATTGAAAGATTTCAACCTGCCCACTCCCGACCTGAAAAACCGCCTCGAGAAAGCCATTCGCGCCGACCTGCGCACCCTGATTCAAAACGAACGCTACAACGGCTACTGGGGATGGTCTCCTGACGATTCTCAGGGAGATCCCCGCCTGACCGCTTACGCCCTGCTGGCACTCCACTTTGCCTCTCAGCAGGACTATTCCATTGACGCCGACCTTCTCGAACGGGTGCAGAACTGGCTCACAAAGAACAGCGCCGGAGTGGAGATCACCGGGGAAACCGATGCCTTTACTCTGGAAAACACCGTATTTCAGGGATACGTCCTCAGTCTGTGGGGGAACGATCCGCTCGGAATGCGAAATCTTTACCCCTTCCGCAACCGTCTCTCGCCTGCCGGGCGGACTTTCCTGGCTCTGGCGATGGAAAATCTCAATCCGGGAGATGAAAACGCCCGAACGCTCATTCAGGAACTGCTGGCAGGCGCCGGGCGAAGTGCCAGCGGCGCTTTCTGGCAGGGCACAGGGGAGTTTAACCTGATCGGACAAACGCCCATTGTCAACACCGCCGTGGTCATTTACGGGCTGGCGCGCTTCGAGCCCTCCAGCACGCTGATCCCCGATGCTGTGCGCTACCTGGTCATGAACCGTCAGCCCGACGGCGGCTGGTATTGCGCTTACGATACAGCCTGGACAATTCTTGCTCTGACGGAAGCCCTGCGCTCCACCGGCGATGTGCGTGCCCGATTCACTTACTCGGCGGAATTGAACGGCAGTGTGGTGGCTTCAGGGAGCGCCAGCACGCCCGCTGATGCGCTCAACCCGGTCACCGCCACAATCCCACTGAGCGATTTGCTCACCGAAACCCCCAACGCCCTGCGCATCCGCCGTGAACCGGGCGACGGCAGGCTGTACTACCGCACCTATCTGATTGTGGGACGGAATGCCGCCGAAGCGCCGCCCGTTTCCCGGGGACTGTTCATCCAGCGGGAGTATTTCGACAGCACCCAGCCCTGCACCGGGCAAACCTGTCAGCCTGTTCAGGAAATTACCCGCGGATTGAGCACCGAACTGCTGGTACGCCTGACCATCACCGTGCCGCAGGACCTGTACAACGTGGTGGTGGAAGACACCTTCCCCGCCGGCGCTGAAGCCCTCAACCCGCGGCTGAAGACTTCGCAGAGAATCTCCGACCAGAATTCACCTCTTTACGATCTGCAAAGCCCCCTGCGGGATGGCTGGGGCTGGTGGTGGTTCAATGCTCCACGCATCAGCGACCGGAGCATTCGCTGGTTTGCCCCGTACCTGCCTGCCGGCACCTACACGCTTCTTTACCGCCTGATTCCTACCTTTGGCGGCGATTTTCAGGTGATTCCGGCGCGTGCCTATTCGGTTTACTTTCCGGAAATAGAAGGGAGAAGTTCAGGGAGCCTGCTCATCATCCGCTAGAGCAGAGAAATAGCCCAGTTCAACCAGCGCTTCCAGCACTTTATCCTCTGCGCCGCGCCGCACCAGCACCACCGTTGGGGAAAGTTCCTCCCCCAGAAAGCGGGCGGCGCGGGAGCGTTTCAACGCCGCCAGCACCTCAGGAGAAGCAACCCGGAGAAGGGTGGCATGTTGAAGGCGGGCCTGGGTTCCGACGCTTTCCCAGCGTTCCAGCCCCTGCACCAGCGCAGGGGGAATGAGGGACTTCTCGACCTGTTTTCGAAACAGGGCAATCAGCATCCGCGGACGCAATCCCTGCGCAGTGGCGCGTTCCAGGCTGCGGGCGGTGATGCGGTAGCGGTACTCATTCCCGGAGATTTCCTCCCACTCGCAGAAACGGGCAATCTGGTAGCGGACAGCGCGAGACAGGGAACGCCCGGCAAACACCGCTCCCGAAGACAGCACCTTCAATTTGCCGTCTTCTGCCGGTAAGCCGTTTGGGGCAACGCCCTGAAGCAGGTTCTCCGCCCACGCCGACAGGCGAAAGGCGCTCACCTCGCCACCGGGAGCAAACCGCGCCAGATCCACCACCCCCAGAGGGTGCAGAATATCGGTCAGAATAAAGCGAAGAAGCGCTCCATCCACCTCATCCCATGAGGAAATCCCCCGCAGATACACGCCATCGGACGCGCGGCGGATAAACCACGAATCGTAATCCCCCGCCGGGCGCTGGAAATCGGGGTCTTCCTCCCGAAAGGCGCGCACAAACGCCGAAAGGCTCCACCATGTGCCAGCGGGGAGCGATTGCAACCGTTCCAGCACTTTCTGGCGAGCACGCAGGACATCGTTCTGCCACTCACCCTCACAAATCAGGCCGGGCATCAGGCGCAGTTCATTGAAAGTCTCTGAAGATTTCCAGGCTGAAACGAGCAGGGCAAGCGCCTCTCCACGCGGCGCTTCCAGAAACACCCGCACCGGCTCGGCAAGCGGCTGTCCCTGCGGGTCAAGCAACCCCGCCGCATGCAGAAAGCCCTGCCATAAGGAAACGGCTGAGGGATGCATCAGATGGCGGTTGCGTTCCTCTTCGCCCAAACCAGCCCGCAGTGCCGCCAGAAGCGTGCACAGATCATCCAGCAAGTCATCCCGCACCGGTTGCAGATACGCCACCTCCCCTGGCGATGCCGGTCGTCCAAACGGGCGCTCATCGGGCTGTGTCAGGGGATGGAGGTAATCCAGCAGGTCATCCGGGATATAGGCAAACTCAACCGGTTCTTTTTCGCCGGGCTGATGAAGAAACGCCCTGCCAATCATGGCGCGATACCAGAGTACCTCGGCAGGGGAGATGGGATTCAGGTCCGGACGCTCTTTCTCCCGTTTACCGGGTCCAAAGGGGCGCACTTCACCAAAGCGCCGGGTGAACACTGCCCACGAAAGCCGCCCGCCATTTTGCGCCAGTACCTGCAGGGCTTGACGGGCGCGTTCCGGCAGGGTTTCCAGCACCTCATCGCGCCACTCATGCTGAAGGATTCCCTGAATGACCTCATTCAACACGGTGACGCGATCATCACCGTGCAGTTCGATGCCCCAGGCCTGCGCCACCATTTTCAGAAAGCTCAGATCCCGTCCGCTGAGCACATCCATGAGCAAAGGCATGTCATCCCTCCAGGGCGGGTGCCACCACCCGAATGGCAGAAGGCACGGCTTCCACCGTCAACTGGCGCACGGTGGAGTGATAAGCGGCATAAATCTCACCATCGGTGTGGATGAAGAGCGGACGGTCGCTGTGCAGTTCCAGATGGCGCAGTTGCCCCAGACGCACATAAGAAAGATGAGCCTGTGTGCCTTTCAGGAAATACGGGATGGTGTAGAGCATCATCATGCGGGGGATGGTGCTCACAGCGCAAAAATCAATTGCGCCATCACACACACTGGCGCGGGGAGCAATCAGAAAGCCGCCGCCTTCCCGTCTGCCGTTGCCCAAAACAGTCATCAAGAGCGTGTCTTCCCACTCTTCCCTGTCGGTGCGAAAACGCACCCAGTAGGGGGTGTAATCGAGCAGAACGGCTTGCAGGAGGGCAAGAAAGTACACCAGAAACCCCTGAAAGACGGGAATGCGCCGGGAGCGAATATTGATGACCGCATCAAAGCCAATGCCCAGCGAGTTGACCCAGTACTCTTCGTGTCCACGGTTGTCGCGGATACGGGCAATATCCACCGTGTGGGCTGGGGATTGAAACGCCTGCCGCAGGGCAATCTCCGGATCGGCGGACACGCCAAGGCTATGCGCAAAGTCATTGCCAGTGCCTACCGGCACGATGGCAAGCACAGGTCGTTTCTCAGGGGGAAGTTTCATCAACCCGTTGACGATTTCATGCACGGTGCCATCGCCGCCCATGGCAATGATGGTTTCCACACCATCCTCGCCTGCCTGCCGGGCAAGTTCAACCGCGTGGGTGGGATACACCGTCCCCGTCCACTCCGCGCCGCCCAGTTCGGTCAGCAGAGGACGTAACGACGAGGCAATTGCCCAGGAACGCCCAAAATTGGCAATGGGGTTAAAGATGATTCTGACCCGTTTTCCGGGCATAGAAACGTGGTTTTACTCCTGTGAAGCCAGAATCAGAATGGTAACGCTTTGATTATAAATCATGGGGGCGTGGTTAATTGCCGGGCGGGCAATCTGTCCGAGGGAATAGCCGCCCACCACCGGGATACTTCCCAGCGTGTCCTGAATTGCCGCCATAATCTGCCCGGAACGCACACTGAACAATTGTAGCCAGGCAAGATCCACCAGCGCCAGAGCGATCAGGGGGCGCGCCGGACCGATTTCATCCAGAGCGTGGCGCACCGCCGCTTCGGCAGAGTCCAGGCAGGCCTGCGCATCGCCCAGCATGAGATGTGCCACGCTTCCGGAAGGCACTGCCGCGCTCATGCGCAAACTGCCGTCCACTTCCACCCGAAGGGGAGAACGCACCAGCAGGTTGCCGTTGCTTTCAATGCCCAGCGGATACAGGCGCACCACCTCGTTGAGCGGGGGGTACGCCCACTCACGGGCTTCATGTCCGAAATATTGAACGTACAAATCCACGGCGGGACGGTCATCAATGGTCTGAATCCACACATCGCGGGTTTTGCCAATGGTGGCGTGTATGCCGGTATCGCGCCAGCCATGCCCGCTACCGGTACCGAGGCGAAAACGCCCACCCAGCGTGACCGTGGCAAGCGCGCTATGCCCGGACTGCGCCCGTCCCACCACAGCGGCTTTTCCAGATGAATATCCACCTGACGCCAGCCCACCGCCCACAGCAACCGGCAAATCTGCCAGCATGGAGCAGAGCGGTGCCAGTGTACCGTTGACGCCGTCAGCGGCAAGAAGCACCGCCTGCGGGAGCATCAAATCTGCACGGAAATGGCGCATCACCTGACGGGCAGTTTCGGCACTGTCCAGCGCAAAGGTATTCCAGAAATGCGTCTGTGCCTTAAGATCACCGCCTGCCACCAGCGCCACCGCCACCGAACGGGGCACTTCCCGATCGCCCGCCAGTGGGCGCACCGTACTCATCCCCCAGAGGGGTGTTTCTCCCAGCAGGCTTGCCATGCCGCTGGTCACTTCACTCAGGTCAAATTCTTCAGAGGCAAACACAATCCCCAGCACGGGGCGCAGTGCCCCCAGTTGATCCAGCGCTTTCTGCGTGGCTTTCATGGCGGCATCCCGCCCATCCAAACCCTGACCTACGCCATAAACTGCAATTCTCGTCATGGACATCCCTCATTACTGCTGGGAGATGGGCACGGTAAAGTGGAAGGTTGTGCCTTTCCGGAACTCACTCTCGAACCAGATGGTTCCACCCTGCATTTCCACCAGACTCTTGGTAATGTTCAATCCCAGCCCTGTGCCGGGCACTTCGCGCGTCTTGGGGTCTTCAGAACGGAAGAACTTCTGGAAAATCTTTTTCTGGTCTTCTTCGCTGATGCCAATGCCATCATCCTTCACCCACACATGAATGACCTCCGGGACACCTTCGGGATTCCAGATGTTCCTGGCACGCTCGGCAGCAACCAGAATATGCCCACCCTGCGGCGTGTACTTATGGGCGTTGCTGACCAGATTGACCAGCACCTGCTCCAGACGGGTACGGTCTGCCCATGCGGGGGGTAAATCGGAAGGAATGGAGATTTCCAGCGTTTGTTTCTTCTCATCAATTTGACGGCGGGTGGAGCGCACCACCCCTTCCACCACTTCAGCCAGCGAGACGGCTTTGAACTCCAGGCGCAGGCGCCCAACCTCGATTTTCGAGAGGTCGTTCAGGTCAGATACCAGCGTATTCATACGCTCAATGTTGGCACGGATGGTATTGAGGAAATTCGCCTGGGCATCGTTGACCGGACCAACTGCACCTGCGGCAAGCAATTCGGTGTAGCCTTTTACCGAAGTCATCGGGTTCTTCAGTTCGTGCGCTACAAAGGACACAAATTCGCTCTTGGCAAGGTTGGCGTTCTGCACCGCCTGATACAACTGTGCGTTGAAAATGGCAATGGAAGCGTGATCGCTCAGGCGAGAGAGGAAATCCACCACTTCTTCCGACGCCAGTTCCGGCGAGGTGCTTTCCAGCAAAATCACACCGATGGTGTTGGTTTCGCGACGAATGGGGATGAGAATTTGAGAGCGGGCATGCCGCAGCAGACGGGCGCCATCCTCTTCTGTCAGGCTACGGCGCATGGGAATGGCTTCCCTCAGTGCGTCATCGAGATTGTACTCATCCAGCGGGAGCGGAGCATTCTGGAAAGGCTCCAGTTCATCCGTATATCCCTGAGACGCCATGATGCGCAAGCCATTTTCCTGTAAAACGCCGATCAGACCGGCCTGCGCGCCACTGCGGCGCATCGCCCACTCCAGGGTGGTACGCATGGCGCGGGTGGTATCCAGGCTGGTGTTTAATTCGCGATCAATGCGCTGCATGATAGAGAGTTCTTCCACGCGTTCTGCCAGTGCCTGATCGGTCATGGTGTAGAGGCGGGCGTTTTCAATGGCAACCGCCGCCTGCGCGGCAAACGCCGAGAGCAGGTCCTGATCGTCACGGGTGAAGGGAGAGCCATCTTTCTTGTTGATGACCTCAATAACCCCGATGACCTTGTCCTTGACCATCAGAGGGATTGCCAGCAACGCGCGGGTGAAATACCCCGTCTGCCGATCGGTTTGACTGAACCATTCCGGATATTTGCTGACATCATTGACGATAATGGGCTGACGACTTTTCACGGCCTGTCCTACCACTCCCTTGCCGGGGGGCAGGCGGCGATTGAGCAGTGTATTCGCCACCGGGCTGACCACCACGCGGAAGACCAGTTCCTCGGTGGCTTCGTCAATCAGCAAGAGACTGCCGGCATCGCAGGAAAGGATATCCACCGCCGAACGCAGGATGTTCTGAAGCAACGGCTCCAGTTCCAGCGTGGAGGTCAACTGGCGGGTCATCTCGTTGAGGGTGGTCAACTGCAAGGCACGGCGCTCGGTCTCTTCCAGCAGGCGGGCTTTGACGATAGCCCCCGCCACCTGATTGGCAATGGACTGCGCCAGATTTTCCTGTTCGGGGGTGTACTCCACCCGGGGGTCATGGCTGAATAAACTCATTGCCCCAATGGTACGCGCACCGGTATTCAGCGGCACGACCAGACAGGCAAATACTCCCGGACGGGGTTCGCCTACCCCGCGGCGCTGAACTTCACGGTTGTAATCGTCGGTGCGGATGGA